>ENA-OQCB01001149-OQCB01001149.1-human-gut-metagenome-genome-assembly--contig:-NODE-1149-length-10681-cov-7.098162_pt1 | contig 10681 bp, 10 predicted proteins | sample MGYA00242493_ERZ504568 | MGnify/ENA primary metagenome ERZ504568 (study PRJEB26092, sample SAMD00036229) | human gut metagenome | host: Homo sapiens | study: EMG produced TPA metagenomics assembly of...
GAAAACAAGGAATAAATTACTAACCTTACTCATACTGTCATCCGGAGCTGCTGCTGCTACTGCTCTGATTAACAAAGCGATAAAACTTTCGGCCACGTCCCGAAATGTATTGGAAGAACCAGAGGCACTGTGTTATAAGTGGCGTTTAGGAAATATACATTATACTAAGACAGGAACCGGTAAACCGATTCTGTTGGTACATGACCTTGCTCCTGCTTCCAGCGGGTACGAATGGAAGAATCTGGTTGGTAAACTTGCTGAGACATATACTGTATATACCATTGATTTGCTGGGATTTGGACGTTCAGAAAAGCCCAATCTTACCTATACAAATTATTTGTATGTACAGCTTCTCTCTGATTTCATAAAATCAGAAATCGGACACAGGACAGACATAGTAGCCAGCGGTTCATCCGCTGCTCTGGGAATCATGGCTTGCAGCAATAGTCCGGAATTATTTAATCAGTTATTATTCATAAATCCGGAGAGCCTTCTCTCCTGCAGTCAGGTGCCTGGAAAAAATGCAAAGCTTTACAAGATTATATTAGATTTGCCCATTGTGGGAACCTTGATATATAATATAGCCTGCAGTAAACAGTTTATAACAAAAGAGTTCTTAACCAATTACTATTATAATCCTTACTCAGTAAAAACCAGGATAATTGACGCGTATCATGAATCAGCTCATTTAGGTGAGTCGCCCAAGTCTGTCTATGCCAGCTTAAAATGCAATTATGTTAAATGCAATATTGCGGCTGCCTTAAAGAAAATTGATAACAGCATATACCTGTTAGGCGGAGATGCCATAGATGATATAAGTGAATGCATGGAAGAATACAAAGAATACAATCCAGCTATCGAATGGACTGTTGTACCCAATACAAAATCACTTCCCCATTTAGAGAAGCCTACAGAAGTATTCGATGTGATTCAAACTTATTTATCCTAAAACAAGATAATGTTTCACGTGAAACATACGGTTCGGATATATACTCCGAGCCGTTTTTACTATAGCTGCTAGATGATGAAACCCGTTGATTAACTACAGAACCTATATAAAGAAAGGAAAACACAATATGCTGCGAATTGGATGTCATTTGTCCTCATCAAAAGGATACCGTGCCATGGCAAAGGACGCAAAAAAAATAAACGCAAATACATTTCAGTTTTTCACCCGTAACCCGCGGGGAGGAAACGCCAAATCCATAGATGAAAATGATGTAAAAGAATTTCTGGCGGAAGCCCAGTCACTGGACATTAATCCTATATTAGCCCACGCCCCTTACACCTTAAACGCCTGTTCGGCCGATCCTAAATTAAGAGACTTTGCCAAACGAACCATGGCTGATGATTTAGTTAGAATGGAGTATACTCCTGGCAATATGTATAATTTTCATCCGGGAAGCCATGTAAAACAAGGTACTGAAATTGGCATACAATTTATTGCTGAGATGTTAAATGACATTCTTTCTCCGGAACAGACCACTACTGTTTTGCTGGAAACAATGGCAGGAAAAGGTAGCGAGGTAGGGGGTGTTTTTGAAGAATTGAGACAGATTCTTGATTTAATTGAATTAAACAGCCACATGGGTGTCTGCCTTGATACATGCCATATATGGGATGGGGGATATGATATAGCCAATCACTTAGATGATATCCTGACAGAGTTCGATAATAAAATCGGATTAAAACGTTTAAAGGCCATACACTTAAACGACAGCCAGAATCCTTTGGGCGCACATAAAGACAGACATGCAAAGTTAGGTGAAGGATATATAGGATTGGATACCTTTAAGCGTATTGTCACTCACCCCGAATTGAGACATCTCCCATTTTATCTGGAAACCCCTAATGATTTGGATGGGTATGCACAGGAAATACAAATGATGCGTGAGGCCGCAGATTAAATCTGATTGTATGGAAATTTTTAATGAGTATAAGCATTCTATTGAATTTATATAACACTTATATACATTTATACAAATGCTTACATAAATACTTATATGAATAACTGTATGAATGACTATCTGAATATCTATATGATTATCTATATGATTACCTATATAAATACCTTTATAAATACCTATATGAATACCTATATGAATAAAATAATAGGAAGGCACAAATGACATCGTGCCTTCTTAATTTAATATACAAATTTAATATAGAAAATTAATATACAAAGCATATGTAAAAAACTCAAAAACACCAAAAAAAGGATGTTTCACGATGAAACATCCCCGCAACCAACTTCTACCCCAAAGGCTCCTTGGTCGGCATTCCCGCTTTCCTTGGATACTTCTTTGATATTCCTTTCACCTTCTTAATTATCACCAAAGATCTGGAAACATCTGTACCGGGCAGCATGAATTTATCTACAAATACCAGCTCTCCCCCCAATATTCCAACAGCCTTACCTGCGGACCTAAGCTCATCTTCTATCTCTCCGGATTTATATGGAACAAAGAATCCGCCAATCTTCACAAAAGGCATACAATACTCAGACAAAGAAGACAAATTTGCCACAGCCCTGGATACGCACAAATCATACATCTCCCTGTGCTCTTTCTGTCTTCCTATATCCTCCGCTCTTCCGTGAATAAATTCCACGTTTTGTAACCCCAACTCATTACAGACTTCCTCCAGAAATTTAACTCTCTTATTTAAGGAATCCAGCAAGGTAAGTTTTATTCCCGGAAAAGCTATTTTAAGGGGTATACCTGGAAATCCTGCGCCTGTTCCTACATCAATAACCGACTTTCCCTCCAACAGTTCTTCCTCATACACTCTGCTGCCGTCACACCCATCACCGGAATCCATCACCCGTTTCAACACCCTAAGCAATGACAGGCTGTCACTAAAATGTTTGGATACTACGTCTGTCTCATCTGTTATGGCTGTCAGGTTCATAACCTTATTCTTTTCCACCAGCATTTCATAATAAGTAAAAAACTGCTCCAATTGCTTCTCACTTAATTTTATCCCCAGAAGGCCAAGCTCCCGGTCCATCTGCTGTCTAAATGTATCTGTCATATCAGACCCTCTCACTGCTTTCTTGTAAAATGCACCAGCAGAACAGATATGTCCGCCGGTGATACACCTGATATACGGGATGCCTGTCCAATGGTTGCCGGCTGTACTTTGTTCAGCTTCTGAACTGCCTCCCTGCGAAGGCTGTTTACCTCTGAATAGTCAAAGTCCTCGGGCAGCTTCTTATCCTCCAGCTTCTTAAACTGTGCCACCTGCTGCATCTGACGCTTTATATATCCTTCATACTTAATCTCAATATTAACCTGTTCTCTGACATCATCAGGAAGTTCAGGCCTGCCTTCATCCAGTTCCGCCAGTTTATCATAATCCAATTCCGGCCTCTTGACCAGCTCTGCCAGCGTTATTCCGGACTTCAATAAGGTGCTTCCATATTTTTCCAAAAACATTTGTACCCGATCACTTACACCTATAACAGTCTTTTCCAGCCGTTTGATCTCTGACTGTATATCATCCATCTTCCTTAAAAGATGTTCATACTCTTCATCACTTACCAGGCCGATTTCATGACCGATTTTTCTGAGTCTTATATCTGCATTGTCCTGGCGCAGCAAAAGCCTGTACTCTGCCCTGGAAGTCATCATCCGGTAAGGTTCATGGTTTTCCTTTGTTACCAGATCGTCAATCAGAACCCCTATATATGCCTGTGAACGGTCCAGAACCACAGCCTCCTGTCCACGTATCTTCATCACTGCATTCACACCAGCCATGAATCCCTGGACGGCCGCCTCCTCATACCCTGAGCTTCCGTTAAACTGTCCGCCTGCAAACAAGCCGGAAATCTTCTTAAACTCCAGAGTCGGCTTAAGCTGGAGAGCGTTAATACAGTCATATTCAATGGCATAGGCATTTCTCACTATCTTTACCTTTTCAAGTCCCGGAACCGTACGGTACATTGCATACTGTACATCCTCCGGCAGGGAACTGCTCATGCCTCCCAGATACATCTCATTGGTGTAAAGGCCCTCCGGCTCCACAAATACCTGATGACGGTTCTTATCCGGGAATTTAACCACCTTATCCTCAATGGAAGGACAATACCTTGGTCCGGTTCCCTCAATGGCCCCTGAAAACAGAGGTGAACGGTCCAGATTATCCTTGATGATACGATGGGTATTTTCATTGGTATACGTCAGCCAGCAGGAAACCTGGTCTTTCTGGATTTCATCCGGATTTGTTGAAAATGAAAACGGCACAACCCTGGGATCCCCAAACTGCTCTTCCATTTTAGAAAAATCAATGCTTTTTTTATCCACCCTGGCCGGCGTCCCTGTCTTGAACCGGAACATCTCAATTCCATGTTCCCTCAAAGAATCCGTAAGATGGTTGGCTGCCTGAAGGCCGTTAGGCCCTGTAGGATTTCTCACATCCCCATAGATACACCTGGCTTTCAGATACGTTCCCGTGCACAGTATCACGGCCTTTGCGTAATACACTGCGCCGGAAAATGTCTTTACTCCCCTGATTTTACCATCCTCCGCCATAATTTCAGACACTTCCGCCTGACGTATGGTGAGATGTTCTGTGTTTTCCAGGGTCCTTCTCATATGCCTGCTGTAATCCTGCTTGTCAGCCTGAGCCCGCAGGGAATGAACAGCCGGTCCCTTGGATTCATTAAGCATCTTGGACTGTATGAAGGTCTTGTCTATATTCTTCCCCATCTCTCCGCCCAGCGCATCTAACTCCCTGACCAGATGCCCCTTGGAGCTTCCTCCTATATTAGGGTTACAGGGCATCAGCGCTATGCTGTCCACGCTGACAGTAAACATAATCGTTTCCATACCCAGTCTTGCACTGGCCAGAGCGGCCTCACATCCTGCATGGCCGGCTCCGACAATCACCACATCGTATGTTTCTTCTAAATAAGGTATCATTCCGCGTTCCTCTTCCATATTAAATTTCCCTATTTACCCATACAGAATTTTGCAAATATCTCATTGACAACATCATCATCCACTGCCTCCCCGATAATGAAACCCAGCTGTTCATATGCATTCATCAGGTCAATGGAATAAAAATCCTCTGGCATGCTGTCCTCAACGCTTCCCTTTACCATCAGCAGACTCTCCAGACACTGCTCCAGGGCTTCCTTATGACGCGCATTTGTAATATAAACCTGGTCATTAAAAGACAGGTCGCCGTGATAAAAGAGCTTCTTGATTTCCTGCTCCAGCAGCTCGATTCCCTGTTCTTCTTTAGCAGAAACAGGGATCACCTTATGTCCGCAAATCTGTTCCAGCTCGGCCGTACCCACTTCCAAATCCAAATCCGATTTGTTCAGCAATACAATGGTTTTTCTGTCCCGGATAAATTCTATTATTTCCCTGTCGCTTTCATCCAAGGGCCTGGAACCATCCACCACATAGATAATTAAATCAGCGTCCCTGGCTGCTTTCATCGCCCGGTCCACACCGATTTTCTCCACCACATCCTCTGTATCCCTGATTCCCGCCGTATCCACCACATTAAGGCTGATTCCCTGCAAATATATATGCTCTTCCAGAGTATCCCTGGTGGTTCCCGCAATTTCGGTAACAATGGCCCTCTCCTCTCCTAAAAGCACATTCATCAGAGAGGATTTACCTGCATTTGGCTTACCCAGTATAACTGTCTTTACCCCTTCGGACATAACCCTGCCGTCATCCGCAGACAGGAGGAGCTTTCTCACCTCACCAATCATAGGCACCAGAGCATCCATCAGCCGGCTCCCATATCCATCCAGTGATATATGTTCCGGATCATCCAGAGCTGATTCGATAAAAGCTATCTGATACAGTATCCGGCTGCGCAGTTCCTTAATTTTAGCGGACACTGAACCGCTCAGCTGGCTCACAGAGCTTTTTAACGCATATTCATTGGTGGCGTGAATCACATCTGCCACCGCCTCGGCCTGGGACAAATCCAGCCTTCCATTTAAGAAAGCCCTCTTTGTAAACTCTCCCGGTTCCGCTGTTCTGGCTCCTGCGTGAAGAACAGTCTCCAGAATCCGCCTGACCATAAGCACTCCCCCATGGCAGTCAATCTCCACCGTATCCTCAGCCGTATAGCTGTGGGGCCCCTTCATGATAATGACCAGGGCCTCGTCCACCTTCTCATCACCGTCATATATATACCCATAATGGACTGTGTGGGACTGGGAAAGGCTCAGTCTGACCCTCTCCCCCTTTCTGTTCCGGAATATGGAATCAATCACGGAAAACGCCTGCTCTCCGCTGATTCTCACGATTCCGATTCCTGAATTGCTCATACCTGTAGCTATAGCCGCTATCGTATCTGTCTTCATAGGCTCTCCTCACAATAGAGCAAAAAGGCCGTCGCTTCAGCAACAGCCTCTTAACCTGTTTCATTACTGCCTGCATCCGATCAACCACGGATGGGCTTATTCTTCTTCACCGGCAGCAGTCTCTGCTGATGCATCTGAACCTGTCTGAGATGCACTGTTTCCATTGGTGCGGCGGTTATTCCTATATCCGCCGAAACGGTCGGAACGCTCAAAACGTCCCCCTTTATTTCTGTCATAGCGTCCTTTACGGTCGCCGGACGCTGCCTCCTTCTTAAGGGCAATCACCACATGGCGGAAGGGCTCTTCCCCTTCGCTTCTGGTGGTAACATACTTATCATTCTGAAGAGCCGCATGAATGATTCTTCTCTCATAAGGATTCATAGGTTCAAGGGATACCGGTCTCTTGGTTCTCTTAACCTTATAGGCAATGTTCTTAGCCAGGGTCTCCAGGGTTTCCTTCCTTCTCTCACGGTAATTCTCAGTATCCAGCTTCACCCTGAGATATCCTTCTGTTCCCTTGTTCACAATTAGGCTCACCAGATACTGGAGAGAATCCAGGGTCTGCCCCCTCTTGCCAATGAGGATCCCCATGTCCTCGCCTTCCAGGTTTAAGGACAGCTCCTGCTCCTCCTGGTTATATGCAGCTGTAATATTCACCTGCATATTCATTGCCCCAAAAATCTGAGACAGGAAATCCATGGCCTTATCCTCAATGGACTCTTTTTTCTTAGCACGAATAATGGCAGGTTTTGCGCCGATACCAAGGAATCCTGTACTTCCTTTATCAACTACTTCATATTCCAGTTTGTCGCTGGTGGTTTCAAGTTCGATTAACGCCTTTGTAACTGCTTCGTCCACTGTCTTGGCAGTAACTGTAATCATATCCATACAAAACCCTCCTACTTTTTACCCTTCTCATGCTTCTCATTATACTTGGAAACCATGTTAGCCTTAGCCGCCAGACTTCCGGGCTTGGCATTATCATTATAGTACTTGGTAGACTCCTCAACAATAGACTTGGTCTTAGCGATCTTAGCCATCTGGGCCTGCTCTGCCTTTTCTTCCTTTGCCTCAATCTTCTTGAGCATCTCGTCTACATTGCCCACTTTTGTAGGAGGAAGGCCTTTCTTTGCGCGCTTCTTGTTCGTCTTTTCAATGTTCTTCTGAACCAGGTCGTCAATGTCAACCTTATTAAGATAAGAATTGATTCCCACCTGCTGGATAATGGTAAATACACTCTGTGCAACCCAGTAAAGTCCGATACCGGATGCAAATGAGAAACAGAAGAATACGGACATTAAAGGCATGGTCACATTCATGCTCTTCATCATGTTTGCGCCCGGAGCATCTTCAGACTGCTGGGGCTGGTTGGCTGTCATCAGCTTGGTGCTGTACCACTGGCTTAAACCTGCTAACAGCGGAATGCACAGTGCTGCAAAGGCAGTCATCAGAGTGGTGTTGTCAACCTTATTAAAATAGTTCATGATAACCTGCAGGGGTGTGTATGCAATATTCAGACCAAAGAAGTTCTGCATATTCTCAATGGCATCCACCACTCTCACGCCGGTTTCCGTAACTGCCTGTCCCACGGAAGAAAAGGCATTGACCAGTGAATCCCACTGCTGTCCTGTCAGCTTATATAATAAATCAATGACTGTGTTTACATTGGTATAGTCAAATCTCTCACCCACCATCTTGTGGGCCTGTGCCAGGTCTGTAAATGCCTGGGATGCTTCATATCCGCTGGGAAGCTTGCTTACCACTGCTTCATAATATACCCTTACGGACTGTACATATGCAGGAATATTGTATATGACGCGGTACAACGCGAAAATAATAGGCATCTGGATCAGAAGAGGAAGACATCCGCCTGTCATGGATGTGCCGTACTTCTCATAAACCGCCTTGATTTCAGTCTGCATCATCATGGCGTACTTCTGGTCGCTTTCCTTGCCCTTGTACTTCTTCTGAATGGCTGTAATTTCGGGCTGCATGACCGCCATGAGTTTTGATGATTTCTGCTGCTTAATGGTAAGAGGTATCATCAGCACCTTGGTTACCAGGGTAAATAAAATGATACATAAACCGATATTTAATATTCCGAAGGTACTGGTAAAACGGAACAATAAGTCCATGATCCACCCCAGGATATCAGCTATCGGCCCCAGAATACCTCCTGTTTTTGTCAATAATACTGCGCCAGCTATACTGTTCAATACACTACCTCCTTCGATCTACGGAACTGGATCATAACCGCCTTCTGCAAATGGGTGACACCGGAGTATCCTCTTGCAGGCCAACCATGTACCTTTTAACGCACCATACTTTTTTAATGCTTCAATGGCGTATTGAGAGCATGTAGGTGTGTAAATACAGTGAGTTCTTACTTTAAGGGGCGACAGAAACTTCTGGTATCCCCTTACCAACAAAATCAGACATCTTGCCATAATCACTTCACTTCGATTCTTTTAAAATGTGATGCAGTCCGCACAGGTGCAGGTAAGCACCCTCCAAATGTTTGTAATCCGATTGTCTGGCAGCGCCTCTGGCTACCAGGATGATGTTTAACCCAGTCTTTATTCTGTTATTGTTTAAACGGAAAATCTCTCTTAAAAGCCTTGTTATATGATGGCGGACAACACTGTTGCCCACTTTTTTGCTCACAGATATGCCAATGCGGTTTTCATCTTCCCCGGTTTTCATCACATACATCACCAGCAGTCTGTTCGCATAGGAAGTTCCATTCCTGTATATCACCTGGAACTCACTGTTCTTCTTAACGGAAGGAAATCGTTTCATCCGAAACTCCTTACAATCAGGTTGTCAAAACACTCCCCTTTTTCCGGGAAGGTAAGAAAAGAAAAGGCCACATGATGCTGTGGCCCGTAGTTCTTTTGCTTTAAGCTTGAAACAATTAAGCAGATAATTTTGCTCTACCTTTAGCTCTTCTGGCAGCAATAACTTTTCTACCGCCTGCAGTCTTCATTCTTGCTCTAAAGCCATGAACTTTCGCTCTCTGTCTCTTCTTGGGCTGAAATGTCATCTTCATATCCGGGCACCTCCTATCAAAATTATGTGGCAATGTGAAAACACACATTTAGACTAGTATAATTAAACATCTTCTCAATTATATAGAAGAAATCCGCCTTCGTCAAGCGGATTTTCTCAAAAAATCAACAAAAAACCGGCAAAAAAGGACAGTCCCAAAGACTGTCCCAACAAAATGTGTGCATTGCAAAACTACATTACTATATTTAGTATAAATCCGTTTTCCTTCCTATACGCTGCTATCCTCTGATGTCAGGCGTCAGCTTCAGCAGGATTCCGGCTACAGCCGTCACAATAATTCCGGCCACCAGGGCTTCCGGCACTCCCTGCATACCAATAATTCCCAATATTACTCCATATACCCATTTGGCTGTCCAGCTGGCAGCGGACGCATACTGATCCCCAAACAAAAAATAAATCAGGTTCATAACCAGAAGGGTGTTGGTCAGGGATCCGGCCACGCCTGCCGCAAACAATGCGGTCCCCTGCTTATTCCTCCTGTTCTTAAGCGTTCTCATAAACAGACGGTATACATAATAGGCCACAACCCCAATCAGTATTCTTGGAACCAGGCAGATAACCAGGCTTCCAAGATTTCCGTGAAACTGTCCCATGGTAACAAAGGGTGAAAACACAAAGGACGTGGGATTTGGCATGAAGGTGTTCTTCCACAAACTGGTCAGACCGAATGTCAACCCCAGGAATGCCCCGTATTTCGGTCCCAGAATAATGGCTCCGATAATCACAGGGATATGAACGGTGGTCGCATTCATGAATCCAAGCGGAATATACCCTAAGAATGGCACAAATGCCATGATTACGATAATGGCTGCAATGACTGCTGCCAATACCAGGTCACGGGTTTTGGATAAAGTATTCATTTTTTCCTCCTGCTACTGTTCTTATGATAAAGATACAATGCAATGCTACAACGTAATTATAAGTAAAAATCACATCAGCGTCAATGTTTCAGGCTTATGTTTCCCTTTCTATGCAAGACTATTTTCACATGGGATCCCAGATTAACATAACATTATCCACAAAATGTGGATAAGTTGTGGATAAGTATGGGATAATGCCTGCTTTTTCCCCAGCCCGATCTAAAAAATCCAGAATTTATGAATATTTCCACCATGTGTAAAACTCCAGTTAACTTTTTCACGATTTTTGTGGACAAAAGATCTTTCCACACTGCTTACACAGGGCATCCACCCCCAATTCACAAAGTTATCCACAATATTTTACACTTGTCATTGAAAAAATTTTTACTTTAGTATACAATAGATTTAGATTGGGCAATTC
>ENA-OQCB01001150-OQCB01001150.1-human-gut-metagenome-genome-assembly--contig:-NODE-1150-length-10674-cov-6.511994_pt1 | contig 10674 bp, 12 predicted proteins | sample MGYA00242493_ERZ504568 | MGnify/ENA primary metagenome ERZ504568 (study PRJEB26092, sample SAMD00036229) | human gut metagenome | host: Homo sapiens | study: EMG produced TPA metagenomics assembly of...
CCAGCGCTATCAATATGGAGGAGTAGGTGGGCAGAAAGCTCTCCGGTATATGGCGGTAAAAACTGGTGACACAGGTCATGTCCTCATTGCTCAGGTAATCCTGACATGAGGATCTGACAATCTCCGCACAGATTGTCATGGCCCCTGCAGAGGGAAGCAGGCCGATGACCGCAGGTGCCGCTGACGCATTTACCCGGCGGTTGTTAAACAGCCAGTTTAAGGACTGTTCTGCCTGCTTTAGGCGGTTCCTGCGTTCCAGCATGCGCTGCAGAAAGGTGATAAAGTAAAAGCTTAAGACCACCGTAACCGTGTCCCTGCTGACCAGGGCTCTTCCCATGATGGAAAGGGCGTCGGATACATGGACTCCGTACAGAATGAGGGCAGCCGCCAGGCCGCCTGAGATAGCCCAGAACAAAGGCCGCTTCATCCAGAGGATGGCAATAATTACAGCAAACACCAGACAGAGCTTCATTATTAATATATTCATTTCTTATTCTCCCATACACATTATTACAGCTGCCATGATATAATCCTACCATGGCAGCTGCCTTGACTGCTGCTTATTTTTCAGGTTCTTTTTTCTTCTGATCTCCCCCTATGTAGTCCACATCCAAATCCTGGGGAATCTCTTTCTTTTTCAGGCCGGCGCAGGCATAAACCCATGACACGGCCAGCAGGCCCAGCAGCAAAGTGACAGACTGTTTCGGCAGGGACGCCAGCAGGGATGATGCCAGCACCACTGCGGTGACTGCTCCGAATACAGACCAGGGCTTGTACAGTGATACCGGAATCTTAAGCTTTGTCCTGCCCGCACACTGGGGGTACTTGGAGGCCAGGAACCACAGGGATGCCAGCACCAGTACCTTTTGCAGCAGGGATACCGAGGTGCTCAGCTTGGAGATAAAACCCAGGTCAAAGCCGGTCAGTATGGACCCCATGCCCAGCACATAAAAAACCGTCAATATCTTCCACGCCGCGCCGCGCTCCGTGACAGTTGCCAGAGATTGGGGCAGAAGTCCGTCCTCGCAGGCCACAATCAGTGGCTTTGTCACCCAGGAGAGCTGGGCATTCAGCGTAGACGACGTTGCTCCCAGCGCTGCCCCAATCACAAACACGTAATACACCGGCCTTGGAAGCACCTCAAAGGCCACGATGGTCAGGTTCTGGTCCGCTACCTTATCAATAGGAAATACTCCTGCCGCCACCAGGGCCACCAGAACATACATAATTCCCACCAGAACTGTGGATATAATCATGACAAGCGGGATATCCCTGCCCGGATTCTCGGCCTCTCCGCCCAGCTGGCAGATAACGGAAGCACCGCCTGTGGCAAAGCTTAAAAGTGCCAGGGCTGCCATGAAATTTGGAACCCCCTTATAAAACAGATGTCCCGTCTGGAATATATATGGAAAGTCCGCCTTAGGCAGCCCAAAGGCCGCAAAAGCCAGGATTGCGCCTGTCATAACAGCACATATAATGGTATTCACCGCCGCGGCCTGCTTTGTTCCGATGATATTGACCGCAAACAGCACGGTCAGTATAACAGCCGCTATGAAAATCTGGCTCATCCCGGTAAACAGGCTTACAAAGTTTCCTTGCTGTAAACGCGCCATAATCCCTCCTAAAGCTTCATGTGCTTTTTATAAGCTGCCGTCATGCGCTTTAAGGCATCCGTCAGTACCTCTGTGGGGCAGGCAATGTTGATACGCTCAAATCCTTCACCTTCTGGGCCGAATATGTAACCCTCGTCCGTGAAGAAATAAGCCTCCTCCACGTTAATCCGCTCCAGTTCCTTATAATCAATTCCCAGCTGCCGGCAGTCCAGCCACATGAGATAGGTCCCCTCTAAAAGGTGTTACCTTAACCCGCGGAAGTTCCTTCTCTATAAAATCCTCCACAGCCTTCCTGTTGCGGACAAGAAGCTGGATACATTCCTCAAGCCACCCGTCACATCTGGTGTAGGCCAGTTCGGTACTCTTATAGCCCAGCACGTTCAGACGGTTGCTCTGTGCCGTATGCAGCAGCTGCGTCATATAGATGCCGCGTTTTTCTCGTCCGGTATGAATATACAGCTGGACTGCATGCCCGCCAGGTTGAAGGTCTTACTGGTGCAATACATGTCATGGTATGGGCCTCCAGTTCGCCGGAAATATTCGCCATAACCGTGTGCTCATATCCCGGCATGATTAGGTCGCAATGAATCTCATCGCTGACAATAAACACATGGTTGTCGATACAGATGCGTCCCATCCTTTCAAGCCCGTCCCTGGTCCACACCCGGCCCACCGGATTGTGAGGGCTGCAGAATATAATCAGCTTATTTTCAGGCTTTCCTGCCATTTCTTCCAGAAGTTCATAATCCATCTCATATCTGCCGTTGATATTAACCAGAGGGCATCTCACTTCCTTCCGATCATTTCTCCGGACCGCAAAGGAAAATGGGTAATAAACAGGTGTCAGCAAAATAACACCGTCACCTGGCTCCGTATAGGCCAGCACGGCCTGATGAAAGGCATTTACGATTCCCGGCGTGGTAATCAGCCATTCCCGCTTTGTCTCCCATCCATAGCGCCTCCTTGTCCAGGATTCAACAGCCTCATAAAAACTGTCCGTACCACACGGATACCCCAATACCGACTGGTCCAGATACTCCTTAAGGCCCCCCATTATTTCCGGCGGATTCTTAAGTTCCATGTCCGCCACCGACAGGGGCACCACACCCTCCGGCACATTGGGGTTCAGCCCTTTCATCCCCTCCCACTTGGACGAACCGCTGTTCCTCCGATTGGGTGCTGTAATAAAATCGTACTTCATGCTTGCTACTCCTCCTTTAGGCAGATTTATAGGTTCAGCTATGTAACGCTGTTAAACCGCATCAGGGCCTCCCGTATTACCCCCTCATGATGCTGTCCATTCCCTCGCCCGGCGAATAGGCCCGTGTCACCACACGATGTCCCACCAGATAGTCCAGGGAACAGCCGAACAAATCAGCCAGCTGTTCAATTTCATAAAGGGAAAATTCTGTTTCTCCATACAGTTTAAAAATCACATCATTCAGAGGAAGCCCCAGGACAGCTGCCAGCTGCTGGCCCTTCAGGCCATGGCGTCTCATTTCATAGTGAATGTTTAGATATATCATTTTCTGATTCCTCCTCTTTTTAGCTAACTATTGTGAGTTATTTATTCTTATTATGCTCTCTTTAGTTAGTTTACCAATAAAAGATTGACGCTTTCACTCACAAATGTTAATATCTTTCTGGAGGTATGAACATGGGATTCAACGAGAATTTAAAGCTGTTACTATTAGAAAAAAGTATGAAGCAGGCAGATTTATGCCGCATGACAGGCATACAGACCTCTCTCATGTCCGAATATATAAACGGCAGGAAAAGTCCTACCATCGGCAATGCCATCCTGATTGCCGATGCCCTTAACATTTCCCTGGATGACCTGGTAGGCAGAAAATGGAATACCTGCCGCGATCAAAAGAAGCCTGGTGAATATACTGATGAATTAAGCGAGACATTGAATAAATTGACAGAAAAGGAATGTATCTTTGTCATGGATGTTATCAAGGCGCTGAAGCAGCATCTGCAATGAAAAAAAAGCATCTGCAATGAGAAAAAGGCCGGGGCGCGAAGCCCTGGCCTTATCAATATACACTTATATCATTTCCCGCAGTATCACTCCTCTATGATTTCATATCTGAACCAGTCAAAATCAGTATGGTTATGTGACGCCTTATGTCCGGCACAGGCATACATCCCCATCACAGGGCAATCCTAGTCCCGCTTTCCCCAATCATGGCTAAGGGAGCCTTTTCAAGGGATGAAATCACCGCATTCCTGCCCTTTTTGCTACGTGCAAATTCCATGGCTGCCTCTACTTTGGGAAGCATGCTTCCCGGTGCGAAGTGGCCTTCGCGGCACAGGTTTTCCGCTTCCTCCACTGTGATTTCCTTCAATTCCCGCTGCTCCGGTTTTCCGTAATTTACCGCCACCCGATCCACAGCTGTCAGGATAAACAGGTAATCAGCGTCCACCAGCTCTGCCAGCTTGGCAGATGCAAAGTCCTTGTCTATGACAGCCGGTATACTTTCATAGTCACCATTCTCATCCAATATCACAGGTATCCCCCCGCCTCCGCAGGCAATGACAATGAATTCATGGTCCAGAAGGTTTAAGATGGAATCCCGTTCCGCAATATCCACTGGTTTGGGCGAAGCCACCATCTGACGGTAGCCTCTTCCCGCATCCTCCTTCATGTACAGCTTTGGATTTTCCCTCATCATCTTCAGGGCCTCTTCCGCTGTATAAAAACTGCCAATGGGCTTCGTGGGATTCAGAAACGCCGGGTCATCCTTATCCACTACAATCTGTGTTACCACGGTTGCCACATGCCACGGCATTCCTTCCCTGCGCATTTCCTTCTTGATTCCCTTCTGCAGATGGAACCCGATATAACCCTGGCTCATGGCCGTACACTCAGGCAATTCAAAGACAGGTACTTTTTCGTTGGCGGCACTGGCCGTATCAAATGCCTGGCGTAGCATCCCTACCTGGGGTCCATTTCCATGACTGATGATAATCTCATGCCCCTGTTTAATCAGGCCGATGAGAGCGGGTGCCGCATTGTCGATGCGCTCCTGCTGTTCCTTTGGCGTATTTCCCAGTGCATTTCCCCCAAGGGCGATTACAATTCTTGACATACTCCTATCTTCCTTTCTGTCATCTATCTTATTTCCGCTCCGGAATCCTCATGCCTTTGGCTGCTGCTGGGTAATGCAGTGGATGTTGCCGCCGCCCAAAAGGATTTCCCTGGCATAGATGCCCACCACCTCACGGCCCGGGAAGCATTCCTCCAGTGTCCTTCTGGCCTTCTCATCATTCTCGTCATGGAACATGGGGAATACAACACCTCCATTGGCAATATAAAAGTTGGCATAGGATGCTGCCAGTCTGTCACCTTCCATGCGGGGAAGCGTGCCGTCCACAGCGTCGACGCCCTCGCTCTCTCCTCTGGTAATAAGGATGTTCTTAGGCAGCGTCAGCTTATGGATATTCAGCTTACGTCCCTTTGCATCTGTCTCCGCGCTCAACACCTCATATGCTTTCTGGCATATATCATACTGCGGGTCGTCCTTATCATCCGTCCATGCCAGGATTACCTGACCCGGGGCAATATAATGGATGATATTATCCACATGGCCGTTCGTCTCATCATTATAAATGCCATACGGAATCCAGATAATTTTCTCCAGGTTCAGATACTCCTTCAGCACATCCTCAATTTCCTCCTTTGTGAGATGGGAGTTCCTGCCCCCGCTTAACAGGCATTCTTCAGTCACAATCAGGGTGCCCTCGCCGTCCACATGGATAGAACCGCCTTCTAATATGAAATCATCCAGACGGTACCTGCCCTTGCGCTCAATGTCGCACACCTTTCTTGCCACATGGTCATCCTTATCCCATGGGAAATACAGACCGTCAACCAGTCCGCCCCAAGCGTTAAAGGACCAGTCAACACCCCTGACCTCGGTTCCATTGGTCACAAATGTGGGGCCACAGTCGCGAATCCAGGAATCATCCGTGGACATTTCCACAACACGTACATCTTCCGGAAGCTGGCATCTGGCATTGTCATACTGTGCATTGCTTACGCATACGGTTACTGGTTCAAAGCGGCTGATGGCCTTTGCCACCTCCACGAAGACCTTCTGTGCCGGTTTTGCTCCCAGTCTCCAGTTATCCGGTCTCTCAGGCCAGATAATCCAGCAGCCCTCATGTGGTTCAAATTCTCCCGGCATCCTAAAGCCATCCTGTTTTGGGGTCGTTGTATATGTTTTCATGTAAAATACCTTCCTCTCATTCTTTTTTCTATGGGCCCTGCCCGCTCACCAGGTCCGCTTCCGCTCCGTTTCTGCCGCCTTCTTCATCCCGGCCGCAGTTCCGGCCTTTGTCACTTTACATTTTCCGGCTGCCAGCATTTCTCCTATGCCAACGAACACAACGGAACCAATGGTAATAGGCAGTACTTCATTTAATGTCTGGGCATCAAAGCTCATGGGCACTGCTATAAAAATCAATGATATGACTATCATAATCATGGGAAGTGCTGCCAGCAACCTGAGGAATGTCTTGCTTCCGCCTACTTTAAATGGTCTTTCCGTCTCCGGGTCAATGGAACGCAGTCTCAGAAATGCCGGGAATACGGGCAGGTATGCTAGCAGGAACATCACCAAGTTCAGTGCAAAGAAGCTCCAGAACAAATCCTGGTTGGGCAGAATAGGCGCAAGGATGACAACCACGCTGGCCACAATACCATTCATCATTGCAGCGCCCACCGGCATGCTGTTTTTGACGCTCTTTTTAGCAAATACCTCCGGCATATCCCTCTGCTCAGCAGCATAGCTGGCCACATTGTTGACTCCCAGGGACCAGGAAATCATATTTCCAAACAGCGTCAGTACAAACATAACAGCCATGACGGAGATGAACAGACTGCCAGTCTTTCCGGTCAGAAGCTGAAGGCTGTCAATCAGCCCGCTGCTGGTGCTGACCTCGGCAGTAGGAATGGCCACGCCGATTCCGAAGGCTGAGAATATGTATATGGCCGCAATCACAAGACCGCCTGAAACAATAGCCTGCGGAATCTGTTTTTTCGGGTTCTCCATATTGTCCGCAAAGGTGCACACTACCTCAAATCCTAAAAAATTAAATAGAATCACGGAAATGAAGGACAGACTCTTTGCGTCAAAGGACGGCATCAGAGAAGCCGCCGTATACTGGTTGGCCACGCCATGGGTCACTGCCCCGTATATGCCCAGTCCCCCTACTATCACTGCCAACAGCACCTTAATCAGGGCTGCGCCGTTGAGAATCCAAACGCTGTCACACACAGGGAAGAAGCTGATAGCTACAATCACCCAGATAAACGCCAGCTCTATAATTAGCGAAGGAATCACTCCAATGGGATGTCCTATGACGATACTGAACATATTCGGGCACATGACAGCCAGGGATGCCATCCACAGCGGAAAGTTAATCCAGTAATACCAGGAGACCCTGGTACCCCATTTGGCTCCGAAGGCTTTCCTCACCCAGTCATACAATCCGCCTTCCCCGTCATAGGTGGTTCCCAGTTCCGAGGCAATAAGCCCGTAGGGCAGCAGGAAGGTGAGCATGAGGAAAATCCACCAGAAATACTGGGAGTTTCCGATTGCAGCCACAGGCGCCGCTGCTTCTGCCACGAATACAACACAGATAACGGACAGTATCGCATCCGTTAATTTAAATTTTTTCTTTCCTTGTGTTTCCGGCCTTGTGTTTTCAGCCATGTGTTTTGCCCCCTTTACTTGCTAAATTACAGCGCTTTCTTTAAGAATACTTCCAAATCCGCTTTTGCCTTTGCTTTTTCCTCTTCATCTGCTTTCTTCTCAGCTTGATTCAGGAAATATACCAGAAGTCCCCTCATAGCGGTCAGGCGATTCTCAGCCTCGTCAAATACAACGGAATATCCGGCATCAATCACTTCATTCACAACCTCTTCTCCTCTGGAGGCAGGCAGACAGTGCATGAATTTCACATGGGGAGCAGCCTTGGCCATCATGGCCGGAGTTACCTGGTATTTAGGATAGAAGATAGCCATCCGCTCCTCCTCGGACAGCTCTGCGTCGTACAGGCCGTACCATACATCGGTATATACAAAATCAGCGTCCTTAAGCGCTTCATCTTCATTATCAGTAACCAGGAAGGTTCCACCGCTTACCTTGCAGTTTGTCTCTGCGATTGCCCTGTGGTTTTCATTTAACTGGTAACCCTCCGGTCCGAAGTGCACGAAGTTCATTCCCATCTTGGTGGTGATGAACATTAAGGAAGCGCATACCTGGGTTGCGTCGCCTACGAATACCACCTTGCAGTCCTCTAATTTCTTACCCGCCGGCAAATGCTCAATCATGGTACATAAATCACCCATTTCCTGGGTCGGATGATTATAATCGGACATTCCATTGATAACCGGGATTGAAGCGTTCTTAGCCAGATCTACCACGCTCTTGTGGCGGTCCACACGTGCCATGAGGATATCTACCAGGCGGGAAAGCACTGCGCTTGTATCTTCGATTGTCTCATGTCCTCCCAGCTGAATCTGTCCGGGTGCCAGGTACTGTGCATGTCCGCCTAACTGCTGCATGGCTGTCTCAAAAGATACCCTTGTCCTGGTGGATGACTGCTGGAATATCATTCCCAGGGATTTGTTCCTTAATAATTGAGGATAGCAGCCCGCCTTGATGCATCTTTTAATCTTTAATGAAAGATTGATGATGTCCATTAGTTCCTCCTTGGTGAATTCGTTTGTGTCGATGAAATCTTTTACTGACATGGTGTTTCCTCCTATATTATATTGTTTTTGCTCTGCCGGATGCTTCAGGGCTGTCCGGTGCCTTGTGACATCATCATAGCCCCACGGGACCGAGTTTAAAATCATCCCCGGGATGGATTCAGAGATTGATAAAATGACCAATTCTCATCGGTCAAAAGTTTGATTTTACTCAATCTTTTATAACAATCTATCTAAACTCCCCTAAACCTTTTATGAAATATGCACAATTTTTTTCAATATTTTTCCAAATAAAACGTTTGATATATTTTAGATTTTTGGTATACTCTAGTGTGTCACAGCATAAATGACAGCGCATCAGCCACTGTCAAAAATGGTATACCAGCAGGAGGTAATCTATGGATATACTGATTTTCATCTATAATATTTTTCTGATTGTCCTTTACACAGTCGTTGTCACATCTTCCATCTTAAATTACAGCCACAAAAAAATGACCGCTGTTCGCAGTGACAGCCGCCCTATTTCTCTCTTACATATTTGATAATGTGATTATCTATATGACTGAATTCCTGGAGGATTTCTCCACCCTTTACGATCTTCAGTTCATGACCGTACCCGCCTTTAAAACATTGATTTATCTCGTATCCAGCTACTGTCTGGTTACCATACAGAGACTGGTCCTTCCCGGTAGGCAGACTGTCCGGGACAGCGCTGCCCTGATTCTCCTGGGCCTGGCCCTGCTGTTCGCTCCCATGGCAGGAGGCGGAGCACTGAAGGTCTGGCTTTACTATCTTCCTGCCCAGATTTTTACATTTTACCTTGGGACCTCAGGGCTTTTATATCTGAGCCAATACCCGGAGAGCCTTGACAGGGAAATGGTCTCCTATAAAACCCTGCTGGGAGTAACCGTGATATTTTCCGTGCTGATTCTCATCGAAGACACCATAGTAATCTTTTCCTTTGATGTTTACTCCAATCCCATGGTCAAAATCAACAACCGCAGTTTATCCGAGGATATCATGAGTATCATATACTCCATATACGCCATCAAATACCTGACAAGGCAGCTTAGGCTGCCGCGTCTGGATGTAGGGGATGCCGGAACCATTTTCCAGGAAACGCCGCCTCCTTCTGTCCAGATTCCTCCGGACCAGGAAGATGCCGACACGGCCTTCCTCCACTTTGCCAATCACTATCAGCTGACCTCCCGGGAACAGGACATCCTGAAGATTCTTCTCACGGATAAGAATAACCAGGAAATCAGCGACGCGCTGTACATCTCCATCGGCACGGTAAAGACCCATATACATAACATTTTCCAAAAGGTAAATGTCACCAAGAGGAGCCAGCTTCTGCGAATCTACTATGTGTACAAAAAGGGAAATGCCGTGGAAATAATTCTATGCTTCCATTTCTTCTAAATCCCGCTCTTTATCCCCCACTAAAAAATTGCTCTGGAAAGAAACACATTTCGTTTCTTCCCAGAGCATTTTTGGTACAAGACTTCTATCTATTCTTCTTCCTCTATGGCATCGTCTTCCTCATCCACATCCGCCATATCGTCCATTCCCAGAACTTCCTCGGCAACATTGTCCTCTGTGAGTCCGCTGCCGCTCTCATCCTCGGAAGAAAGTATCAGTTCATCGTCATCAGACAGCATGATCTCATCTGAAATCAAATCGTCTGTGTCCAGCTTCACCTTGCGGTATCGCTTCATGCCGGTACCTGCCGGAATCGGTTTACCGATGATTACGTTCTCCTTCAGGCCAATCAGGTGGTCAACCTTGCCGTTGATGGCTGCCTCGGTCAGAACCTTGGTGGTCTCCTGGAAGGATGCTGCTGACAAGAAGGAATCCGTTGCCAGGGATGCCTTGGTGATACCCAGCATGACCTGTCTGCCTTCTGCCGGCTTCTTGCCGTCGGCAATCAGGGCCTCGTTCATCTCGTTGTAATCCAGAACATCCATGGATACGCCCGGCAGCACATCGCTGTCGCCGCTCTCCTCAATCTTGATTTTCTTAAGCATCTGGTGAACAATCATCTCAATATGCTTATCGTTGATTTCCACGCCCTGGAGACGGTATACACGCTGTACTTCCTGGAGCATGTAATCCTGCACCGCACGGACACCCTTGATTTTCAGGATATCATGGGGGTTAATGCTGCCTTCTGTCAGCTCGTCGCCGGCTTCCAGCACCTGGCCGTCCATTACCTTGATTCTGGATCCGTAAGGAATCAGATAGGTCTTGGCATTGCCGGTCTCATTGTCGGTTACCGTAATCTCGCGCTTCTTCTTGGTATCCTTAATCTGCACCACGCCGCCAAACTCGGTAATG
>ENA-OQCB01001159-OQCB01001159.1-human-gut-metagenome-genome-assembly--contig:-NODE-1159-length-10627-cov-3.969333_pt1 | contig 10627 bp, 8 predicted proteins | sample MGYA00242493_ERZ504568 | MGnify/ENA primary metagenome ERZ504568 (study PRJEB26092, sample SAMD00036229) | human gut metagenome | host: Homo sapiens | study: EMG produced TPA metagenomics assembly of...
AGCTTGAAGAACAAGGAGTACGGGAACTGGAAAGAATTTCAGGTCTTACCTCCGAACAAGCGAAAGAACAATTGTTAAAATCTGTAGAAGACGACGTAAAAGTTGATGTTGCGAAGCTCTATAAAGAGTTGGAGGGCCGAGCAAAGGAAGAAGCAAACAAGAAAGCCAAAGAGTATGTAGTGACTGCTATTCAGAAATGTGCCGTAGACCATGTTTCTGAGACAACCATTTCGGTAGTTCAGCTTCCGAGCGATGAGATGAAAGGGCGAATTATCGGAAGGGAAGGAAGGAATATTCGGACGTTGGAGACGCTGACAGGTGTCGATTTGATTATTGATGACACACCGGAGGCGGTGGTCCTGTCGGGATTTGATCCGATTCGGAGAGAAATTGCACGTATCGCACTGGAAAAATTAATTGTTGATGGACGTATCCACCCCGCACGTATTGAGGAAATGGTGGAGAAGGCTCAAAAAGAAGTGGAAGCGATGATCCGCGAAGAAGGAGAAAACGCAGCCATTGATGTTGGAGTACATGGCATTCATCCGGAATTGATTCGACTCTTAGGTAGAATGAAGTTCCGGTCCAGTTATGGACAGAATGCGTTGAAACATTCCATAGAGGTTGCCCAGTTGTCCGGCCTACTGGCAGGAGAGATTGGGGTTGATGTACGTATGGCAAAACGCGCTGGTCTGCTCCATGATATTGGAAAATCTATCGACCACGAGGTTGAGGGATCTCATATTCAGATCGGTGTTGACTTATGTAAGAAATATAAGGAATCTCCTCTTATCATCAATGCAGTGGCAGCACATCATGGAGATTGCGAGCCAGAGTCATTGATTGCATGTATCGTTCAGGCGGCGGATGCCATTTCCGCGGCAAGACCGGGTGCAAGAAGAGAGACCTTGGAGACATATACAAACAGATTAAAACAGTTGGAAGATATCACCAATCAATTTAAGGGTGTGGATAAGTCTTTTGCTATTCAGGCAGGTAGAGAGGTCCGCGTAATGGTGGTTCCAGATCACATCAACGATGCAGATATGGTATTGTTAGCGAGGGATATCGCGAAACAGATCGAGGCAGAGTTGGAATATCCGGGACAGATTAAGGTGAATGTGATTCGGGAGAGCCGTGTTGTGGACTATGCGAAATAAAATGTTCTTAAGCTAGCGATTATGGAAAGCTGAATGCTCAGAATAGAGTGTTCAGCTTTTTTGCGCTGTTATGGAAAAGTTCTTTTCACGCTAAGCTGCCGCACAAAGTGTTCTGTGACAAGCTAGGGACAGCATAGATTCCTAAGAGGTGAAGAAAATGGAGAATCAGAGAATATCTGCCTGGAAGTTTACGCCAGAATTCTTTTTATGTTGTTTTTAGCGGCATTTGGAGTGGGGGTTGTGGGAGCGAATTTGCTCTGGGAGCCTTATCTACAGCAAGGAAATGTGCTAGGTATTTATATGCTGTTTCAGCTGTCCAAAGAAGAATTATCGACAAGGGAGTATTTTTTCTATATTTTAAAGTACCGAGGAGGATGGCTGTTTGTATGTCTGTTGGGAAGTTTTTCTGTCTGGGGGCTGCCCTTGGCGATATTGACGGTTCTGATTCTTGGCTTGTTCCTGGGAGGCGTCTTAGCGTTGGCAGTTCTTCAGTTTGGAGTGGCAGGGATGGCAGGTGGTGCAGCTTTGTTTCTGCCCCAGGGACTTTGCTATTTGCCCGCAACTATATTTCTGATGGGAGAACTTGCCCGCAAATCCGCGTCTCATCTACATTTTCAAGGAAAAGTCAAAAAGAACAGCCAAAATCCATTGCTGGTGGCGGCATTGTGTCTGGGAGGATATATACTGGGGATTCTGCTGGAAAGCTGTGTGAATCCTATTTTCTTGAATTTTGTGTTGGAAAAAATTAAGATTTTTTGAGATGCGGAATACTAAATCTTGTGTTGGAAAATCTAGGGAGTGCGACATATGGTATTTCATGCCGAAAGCCTTGATTTTACAGGGGTTTTCAGGAAAAAAACGATTGATTTTCTGGCGAAATCTGCGTATAATAATTTTTATCAGGGGAAGAACGCCTCATGGAAATAGGAGGTCTAAACTGCAGCTTTTAAGCAATTTTTGGAGGATGAATTGCTTTTAAATATTGAGAAATAAGGTATGGGCACAGATGAAAAATGCAATTCGTGAGTTTATCACTTATCTACATAATATTAAACAGACATCTAACAACACGGAGATCTCTTATGAGAGAGATTTGAATAAAATGGCAGCTTATCTGGAGAGACAGGGGGTGTATAATCCCTTGAAGGTTACGGAGACGGACCTAAATGGATATCTCAGTTATCTGAGAAGAAATAAGTTCGCAGCGTCTACGATATCCAGAAGCGTAGCTTCAATACGAGCATTTTATCAATTTTTATTCAGAGCCCACCAGATAGCACAGGACCCTTCAGAAAATCTGAAGCCTCCAAAAGTGGAGAAGAAAACCCCTGAGATCTTGACCGTGGAAGAAGTAGATTTGTTGTTGAGGCAGCCTTCTTTGGATACAGCAAAGGGGTTGAGAGACAAGGCGATGCTGGAATTGCTCTATGCCACTGGGATGCGTGTCAGCGAGCTCATGCACTTGAAAGTGTCGGATGTAAATCTGAATCTAGGGTATGTGGATTGCAGTGAAGGCGCCAGAGAGCGGGTGATTCCTTTTGGAAATGTGTGTAAAAGAGCTTTGGTGCAATACTTAGAACAAGGCAGAGAGGCTTTCCAGAGAAAAGGGGAGACGGATATCTTGTTTCCAAATTGCTCCGGAAAGATGATGAGTCGCCAGGGTTTTTGGAAAGTCTTAAAAGGATATGCGTCTGCGGCGGGGATTACGACGGACATTACACCCCACACTCTGAGACATTCTTTTGCAGCCCATATGCTGCAAAATGGAGCAGATATTAAGAGTTTACAGGAGATGTTAGGGCATTCAGATATCTCGACGACACAGATGTATTTGAACTTAAATATGAACAGAATGAGAGATGTGTATATGCAGGCACATCCGAGAAGATAAAAATGAGAGGCTGCGCGCCGGTTGTTTTTTACAGCCAGTGCGCGGCTTTTTTATGTTATAGGAAAGACCTTGTCACGCTAATGCGTGAAAGTTCTTTCCTATAACATAAATACTCCGTAGGATCGCACTGCGGCGGAGATGAAAATGTTGCTGATGCAACCCGCCGCAGGCGGAGAATCCTGCGGGGCAGGATTCTTTTTCATTGCATAGGAAACTTCATTCCCTATGCAATGAAAAGCCCTCCGGGCAGGATGCACACGCCGCAATGAGGAATTTCACCGCAAGGCGGTGTTGCGGCGGCGCGCAAAGTGGGAGGCGCCCCCTCAAAGATTGAGGGGATGGGGGGAGTTGAAGTGGGCTTGCCCACTTTGGTTTGTTATGGGAAAGACTATTTGGTCAAACGCAGGGGCAGAATGCGAAAATTAATCTGGACTATGCGGTTTAGGGCGTAAAGGTGCAGAAAGGTGACGAGGACTTCTCCGGCTAAAAGTCCCCACAGGTATCCTTGAATACTGTATCTGGGAATGATCCAGATCACACTGGCAATCCGCAGGCTGATTCCTAGTATACTGTGGAGCAGAGAAGTGCCGGTTTTACCCAGACCGTTTAAGACACTGTTCAAAGTCCCATTGAGATAGAGAAACGGACATACAAAGGCTAAAGTTCGGATAAAAGAGCCAGCTAATTCATTATGGAATAAGAAATTTCCGATAAAGGTTCCAAACACTGCAAAAAATGCGGTGCAGAGAAATCCCAGGAGAAGGCAACATTGAACAGTGAGTTCGATGGTCTTTTGGATTTGTTTTTTCTGGCCGAGAGCCTGCTGCTGAGCGATGGAAGGGTAGCAGCATCACAGAGATAGAATTTGGTCACAGCACTGGGAAATAAGACCATGGGCAGAGCCATTCCAGTGAGAACGCCATAGATACTTAAAGCTGTGGAGGAGGTGTAGCCGAAGATCAGAAGCCGGGAAGGAATTAAGATAGCCTCCGCAGATGCGAGAAAGGTCATGATTAGGCGGTTGGTAGTCAGAGGAAGGTACATTCCCATAAGCCGTCTTAGATGTCCGAATGGTTCCTGGATGGGAAAGAGCAGCAATTTGCTTTTCTGATGATTCCAGAGAAGGAAGAAGAGGCAAAATAAGACGACGCACAGCTCACTGGTAAAGATGCCGATGACAGCTATCCAGGCGGTAGGTTTTGTCCTTGGGATAAAAGGAAGGTGTAGGCGAGATAAGCAGTTGCCACGCGGACGAACTGTTCTAAAAGCTGACTGGCTGCGGGCACTCCTGTCTTTTTTTGCGCATAGAAGTAACCATTGATACAATTGTGCAGTGCGCACAGTGGCAAAGACCAGGACATTAGGCACAGCAAAGACTCAGTCCTGGGTTCTCCTAAGAAAACGGATGAGAGGAAGGCTGCGTTTTCACGGATGACCCAGGAAACCAAGCTGGCAAAGAGCACGGAGACTCCGGTGCCTACCAGAAAGATATCGTGTGCTCCTTTTAAATCTTTTACGGCAAACCGGCTGGCCACAAAACGGGAGATCGCGGTGGACATTCCCATGACGGTGAGGGCGAGGCAGAGTGCTTGGACGGGAAAGACGAGCTGGTAGATTCCGAGGCCCTCTGCACCAATGGTGTGAGAGAGGAATATTCTATAGAAGAAATCCAATAAGCCGGCTTAGGAAACCGGTGGCAGTGAGGATGATAGTTCCCCATAACAGTTGATTTTTTTGTCCCAGGCGTTTACCTTACCCGATGAACAGTTAACTGTCATTTACAGAGAATGGGATGAAAAATGTAAATGGCGATAACTGATATATTTGTTAAGTATATTCGCATAATCCTCTTGACAGAACCTGGAAAGGATGTTACAGTAGAAATGAAATCACAGTAAAATACTCGGAAATAAGAAGAGGATGAGATATGAAGTTATCTACAAAGGGGAGGTATGGTCTGAGAGCTCTGGTGGACTTGGCAGTTCACAGCGAAACAGGGCCTGTCTCGATTCAGAGTATTGCGAACAGACAGGAGATATCTGTCAGTTATTTGGAACAATTAGTAGGTAAGATGCGAAGAGCAGGTCTGGTGATCAGTGTGCGAGGAGCGACGGGAGGGTATCGTCTGGCGAAACCTCCTTCAGAAATTTCTGTAGGAGATGTGCTGCGCGCTCTAGAAGGGACACTGGAGGCAGTGGACTGTCCGGGTAATTCGGAAGTCTCCGCCTGTAAAGCATCTCAAAAATGCGTCACAAAGTATGTCTGGAAGAAGATTAATGAGAGCATCAGCCAGGCTGTGGACACGATTATGATTGAACAGCTGGTTCAGGAAAGCAAAAAAGTAAATGGACTATAAAAAGAAAAGGTCAGGAGTGAAAAATATGAGTAAACGAATTTATTTGGATAATGCGGCAACCACAAAGACGGCTCCGGAGGTTGTGGAGGCGATGCTTCCATATTTTACGGAGAACTATGGAAATCCTTCGAGTGTCTATGATCTCGCGGCAACCAGTAAGGAGGCAATCACAAAGGCCAGGGAACAGATTGCGGCGGTGATTGGGGCAGAACCGAAAGAGATTTATTTTACCGCAGGAGGTACCGAGGCAGACAACTGGGCTTTAGAGGCTACTTATGAGCTGTTGTGTAAAAAAGGGAACCACATTATTACGACGAAAATTGAGCATCACGCAATTTTGCATACCTGTGAGTATTTGGAAAAAAACAGAGGGGCAAAAGTGACCTATCTGGACGTGGATGAGAACGGCATCGTCAAACTGGAAGATCTGGAAAAAGCGATTACACCGGAGACAATACTAATTTCTGTGATGTTTGCCAATAATGAAATTGGAAGCATTCAGCCAATCAAAGAGATTGGACGGATTGCGAAAGAACATGGAATTTATTTTCATACGGATGCGGTTCAGGCGTTTGGGCAGGTGCCGATTGACGTGGACGAGTATCACATCGATATGCTAAGTTCCAGCGCCCATAAGATTAACGGTCCCAAAGGCATTGGTTTTCTCTATATTCGAAAAGGAGTGAAAATCCGTTCCTTCATTCATGGAGGTGCCCAGGAGAGAAAACGTCGCGCAGGTACAGAGAATGTACCGGGAATTGTAGGATATGGAGCAGCAGCCGAGAGAGCAGCCAAGACCATGGAAGAGCGCACCGAAGTGGAGAGAAAGCTGCGGGATTACCTGATTGAGAGGATTACGAAAGAGATTCCTTACTGCCGCTTAAACGGAGATCCGGTAAAGAGACTTCCGAACAATGTGAATATCAGTTTTCAGTTCATTGAAGGGGAGTCTTTGTTGATCTTTCTGGATGGAGCCGGAATCTGTGCTTCCAGCGGTTCCGCCTGCACATCTGGTTCTCTGGACCCGTCTCACGTGCTGCTGGCGATAGGGCTTCCCCACGAGATTGCTCATGGCTCCCTTCGTCTGACTCTCAGTGAGGAGACAACGAAGGAAGATTTGGACTATGTAGTTGAGAAATTAAAGGAGATTGTTGCGAGACTTCGAGACATGTCTCCGTTGTATGAAGATTTTATGAAAAAGAATAAATAATGGAAAACACAGGAGGAAGAAACGATGTATAGTGATAAAGTGATGGACCATTTCCAAAATCCGAGGAACGTAGGTGAGATTGAGGATGCCAGCGGTGTTGGCACTGTGGGAAATGCAAAGTGCGGAGATATTATGAGAATTTATCTGGATATTGATGAAAATCAGGTGATTCGTGACTGTAAATTCAAGACCTTTGGATGCGGAGCAGCTGTGGCTACCAGCAGTATGGCGACAGAGCTGGTAAAAGGAAAAAATATTCAGGAAGCTCTTCAGGTGACGAACAAGGCGGTTATGGAAGCGCTGGACGGACTTCCGCCTGTGAAGGTGCACTGTTCCTTGCTGGCAGAAGAGGCAATTCACGCTGCCCTGTGGGATTACGCGGAAAAGCACGGGATTAAGATTGAAGGACTTTCAAAACCAAAGTCCGATATCCATGAGGGTGAAGAGGAAGAAGAGGAAGAGTATTGATGGCAGGAAAAAGAGTTGTAATAGGAATGTCCGGAGGAGTGGATTCCTCCGTGGCAGCCTATTTGCTGAAGAAAGCAGGCTACGAGGTTTTGGGTGTGACGATGAAGACGTGGACTCCTGCCTCAGAGTCTGTCGATGACCCAGGCTTGGGCGGCAGTCCTGAAGTGATTGAAGATGCGAAGGAGGTTGCACAGGCGCTGGGAATTTCTTATTATGTCGTAGATTTTCAGAAAGATTTCTCCGATTATGTGGTGGATTATTTTACGCAGGAATATTTGGAAGGCAGAACCCCTAATCCCTGTGTTGTGTGCAATAGATATGTAAAGTGGGAGGCTTTGCTGAATAAGGCGAAGGAACTGGGAGCAGCCTATATTGCAACGGGGCATTATGCTCGGATTGTCTGTCTCGAGAATGGCAGATACGCTTTGAAAACCTGTGAGGCGTCGGCGAAAGATCAGACGTACGCTCTGTACAATCTCACACAGGCTCAGTTAGCTCACACACTGATGCCGGTGGGCGCTTATAATAAGGAGGAAATTCGAGAGATAGCTTCAAAGATCGGTCTTCCGGTGGCGGACAAGCCTGACAGTCAGGAAATCTGTTTTATACCAGATCATGACTACGCCAAATTTATCCGGCAAAGAACAGGAAGAGAAGTCTGTCAGGGAAATTTTGTGACGGCTGACGGTACGGTAGTTGGACAGCACAGAGGAATCATACATTACACCATCGGCCAACGCAAAGGGCTGAACCTCTCTATGGGCCATCCGGTCTTTGTGAGGGAGATTCGGCCGAGGACAAATGAGGTGGTGATCGGAGACGCGCAGGAAGTGTTCGCGTCTGCTTTGCGGTGCACAAAAATAAATTATATGGGAGTCGAGAAATTTGAAGAAGGGATGGAACTTCTCGCGAAAATTCGTTATAATCATAAGGGAGCCCCCTGTTGGATTGAGAAGATTCTTCCTGATGGGGACGTGATCTGCCGGTTTGCGCAGCCGCAAAGGGCGATCACACCCGGGCAGGCAGTTGTCTTTTACCAGGAAGGCTATGTGGCAGCAGGAGGTACAATCGTTACTGCGGTCAAATAAATGATAACGGCAAATAGGAATGGTGAAAATGACGGGACTTACAAGTGAACAGATTCAAAAAAGGATAGAAGCTGGTCAGGTCAACATCAGCGATTCTCCGAATACAAGAACATATAAACAGATCATCCGTGAAAATACACTGACTTTTTTTAACTTTCTGAATGTGGTTTTGCTGGTTCTGGTATTGGTTGTGGGTTCTTACAAGAACAGTATGTTCATGGGAATTATCATCATCAATACAGTCATTGGAATTGTACAGGAAGTCAGGGCGAAGAAAACCATAGACAAGCTTGCGATTCTCACAGCAAATAAAGCGGTAGTCTTAAGGGATGGAAAAAAATGGTCGATTTCCACAGAAGAGCTGGTGCTCGACGATGTGATATTTCTCAAAAGCGGCGATCAGGTGCCGGCGGATGCGGTTGTCCTCGAGGGCAGCGTGGAAGTAAATGAATCGTTGTTGACCGGTGAGGCGGACAATCTGGTTAAGACAGTGAAAGACGAGTTGTTTTCCGGGAGCTTTGTGACTGCCGGCGAAGCCTGCTGTCAAGTGATACATGTGGGGAAGGATAACTATGCCTCCCGGATTACCAAAGAGGCAAAAGAGTTCAAGAAGCATAATTCAGAGCTTCGAAACGCGCTGAATAAGATCTTGAAAGTCATCAGTATCATTATTCTTCCATTGGGAATTATGCTGTTTTATAAACAGTTCTACATGGTGGGAGATTCCTTTAAAAATTCTGTTGTCAGCACAGTGGCGGCTGTGCTCGGAATGATTCCGGAAGGGCTGGTACTGCTTACTAGTGTGGCCCTGACTTTGGGAGCGCTTTCTCTTGCAAAACGTAAAACCTTGGTTCAGGAATTGTATTGTATTGAGACGTTGGCGCGGGTGGATACTCTGTGTCTGGACAAAACTGGAACCATCACAGAGGGAAGCATGTGCGTGGAGCAGGTGATTTTGCTGGAACCGGCGGATTTTCAGGAGGATTGTCAAGAGGAAAAGTCCCAAAAAGTAAATCTGAAGAAAGAAGAGTCCCAAGAAATAGAAAAAGCTGTGAAAGAGGACATACCGGACAAGGAAAAAGAGGACATCCCAAAGGGCATGAGCATGGATGAGCTGAATCATGTGATGCAGAATCTCATGGGAGTTTTGAGCGATTCCAATGCGACGGCAGATGCTCTCAGAGAGCACTTTAGACCGGTTAGAGATCTTACTTTGGACCATGCGATTCCATTTTCGTCGGACAGAAAATACAGCGGTGCCTGCTTCGAGGGTAGGGGAACCTATTTAATGGGGGCGGTTCAGTTTTTGTTTCCAAAAAGAAATAAAAAGCTGGATGAGATTTGCCAGGAATACGCGGGAAAGGGCTACCGGCTTTTGGTCTTGGCACACAGCCTGCAGATTGCAGATGGGACAAAGCTGCCGCAGGGGCTGTCGCCGTGTGCGGTGATTTTGCTCACAGATATCATTCGTCAGGAAGCACCTGAAACTCTGGCTTTTTTTGACAGCCAGGGAGTTGATTTGAAGGTGATTTCAGGGGATGATCCCGTGACCGTGTCAGCGATTGCCAAGAAGGCAGGGCTAAAGAATGCGGAACGCTATGTGGATGCGACGAAGATCAGCAGCCCCCAGGAGATGGAACAGGCAGTAGCTGAGTGCAGTGTGTTTGGCCGAGTAACCCCGCAGCAGAAAAAGGAAATGGTTCTGGCGCTGAAAAAGCAAGGACACACGGTTGCCATGACTGGTGACGGTGTCAATGATGTTCTGGCGTTAAAAGAATCCGACTGCAGTATTGCGATGGCCTCTGGAAGCGATGCTGCAAAGAATATTGCCAACGTGGTGTTGCTGGACTCCAATTTTGGAGCGATGCCGCATATCGTAAATCAGGGGCGAAAGGTGGTCAACAATATACGGACGGCCGCGTCTATGTTTCTGATTAAGACAATTTTCTCGGTCTGCTTGTCGCTGCTTACGATCTTTTTTGGGGAGGCATATCCCTTCGAGCCGATACAGATGTCACTAATCAGTGCCTGCGCGGTGGGAATTCCGACCTTTTTGCTGGCTCAGGAATTTAATTACGAGCGCATAGACAAGACGTTTTTACGCCATGTGTTTATGAATGCGTTTCCGGCTGCGGTGACGATCACCGCCTGTGTCTTTGCGGTAATGCTGGTCTGTCAGGATGTGTATCACTCCAATGCAATGCTGAATACCGCCTGTGTCCTGGTGACAGGGTGGAACTATATGGCTGCGCTGAAGACCGTTTATTCGCCGCTGACACGTTTTCGGAAAGTGATTATCTATGGTATGCAGTTTATATTCTTTGGCTGTGCTTTGATTTTGCAGAAGCTTTTGAATTTGAAGGCTCTGGAATTTGGCATGATTTATTCTGGTGTTTATGCTGATGATCTTTTCGCCTGTGGTGATTGATGCGATTACTTCCCTGCTGAGGAAAA
>ENA-OQCB01001162-OQCB01001162.1-human-gut-metagenome-genome-assembly--contig:-NODE-1162-length-10623-cov-3.365854_pt1 | contig 10623 bp, 7 predicted proteins | sample MGYA00242493_ERZ504568 | MGnify/ENA primary metagenome ERZ504568 (study PRJEB26092, sample SAMD00036229) | human gut metagenome | host: Homo sapiens | study: EMG produced TPA metagenomics assembly of...
TGTATCTTTGACATAGTAGAAATATATGCCTAAAGATACATAATTTTTAGGTAATAACAAAGCCCCAGCTTGTGAAAGTCGGGGCCTTGTGCATAAAAAAAGGTGTGCCAATTTTGACACACCCCCTATTTAAGAAATACCAGTTGTCAATATTTACAATTTGAAATTGTTTGATTTGATATTCCAGCCTTTCACAACAAATGTCGGTTCGGATGGCATATCGCTTGTGGCCGTTTCTATGATGACGGTTTTACTTTCTCCTGGTAAAAGCGAGAAGAAGTTGTCTGTGTAGAAGCTGGGGCGTACTGGTTTTTTGTCCTGATCAAGCAATTGAAGTTGGGTGAAGAATGCTACGGTTGAAGATGGGTTCTTTATTTCGGCTTTAATGAAATGGCGGTCACCTTCTTGATAAGCTTTGTAGCGAGTCTTCAGTTGTACCTGTTTCAATTTCGACAGATCTTCGAAGCCGGATGAAGTCGGGCCTGTCAGGGTCTTGCGACCTTCATATTTATCGTTAGAGCGCCAGTAGAATGTATTGGCGACTTCTTTCCCTTTCGTATCGAACAGACGTAGTTTTATAAAATGAACTTGCGTGATATTCTGAGGAAAATCGATTGTGAAGACATCGTTTACAACACCGTCTTCCGGGATATCGATCTTCTGGCTTTTGCTCCACACCTTCTTGCTGTTCAAATCGTATACTTCGGCAGCTACCTTATAGTCTTTGAATGCCTGGTAGTAGTCATTATAAACGGAAACCGTATTTTTCAAATAATCAAACTGTGCATGAAGTGGTTCCAATGCGTTCTGAGTATGATATAAAGAGGCTGTCGGTTCCAAAGAATAATCCCACATACGGGCGCAAACCTGACTTACGGGGCAGTTGTGATACCAAAACAATAACCCTGATGCATAGCGGTCTCCATAACCGAATTTGTTATAGTTCCAGACTTCCCAGATCGATTTGGAGTTCATGGCACCGACTGCCTGACCTTTGGTGGCAAACTCTTCGATGGAGGAGGAAGGACCATAATGGTTGGTAAGGTCTGTGTACATGGTTGACATGAGATGGAATCCTCCGCCATCATGATAATCCCATACCTCTTTATTGATCGGCCAGAGGTCTTTCTCGTCCATTACTTCGCGGAGCGTTTCGACTGTCGGGATAGTGGGCGAACCATATTCCGGGTTGAAGCCATCGACACGGCTACCGCGTTCGGAGGCCGTATTCTCGTAGTGTTGCATCGGGTTCACCTGTTTGTAGGGGCTGCCGTCGTGTACGCCGTCACATTCCGACTGCATCTGGTAACCACGTGTCCCATCCAGTTTCATGATCAGGTCTTTTGCTCCCGGCATTTCTGTGCTCTCGTTAGAAGAGACATAATAGGCCAGTGAAGGATGGTTGCGCAGGCGTTTACGGTTGCTTCGACATTACTCAGATATAAATCTTTATCCTGCGGATGTTTGGTGTCGCCGGTCATCCAGAATTCTTGCCAGACAAGGAGTCCCATTTCGTCGCAGAGCTGGAAGAAATAGTCTGATTCGGCAATTCCACCTCCCCACATACGGACCAGGTTGATACCGGATTGTTTTGTATAACGCAATTCTGCATAAGTACGTTCGTCGGAGGTACGGAGCATTCCTTCCGGAATCCAGTTAGTTCCCCGGATGAAGAGCTTCTTGCCGTTCACATAGAATTGGCGGGATTTGTCCGGTGTATTCTGGTCGGATGTAATTTCCCGGATACCGAAACGGGTTTTCGTCTCATCGGACACTTTACCGTCTACGCTTACGGTAAGTTTCAGTTCGTACAGCTCCGGTTTCCCTTTGAAGATCGGCCACCACAGACGCGGGTTCTTGATTGTCAGTTGCGGAAATTCTTCCGGAGTGAAGCAAACCTCCCGCGTTTCTCCCCTGAACAGGCTCAACTCTTTGCTGAATGTGATGTTCTCACCGACGATTTCTCCTTTGACCGTACATTTTACGCCACGCTGTGTCGGGTTTGTCACCTCTACACTGACAGTCTCTTTTGCCAAATCGTAGCTTGGTTTGGAGAGTTCGGATTTGATGAATGGATGGCGGATGACCGCTTTGTCCGTAGCATAGAGGCTGATGTTTTTCCAGATACCGGTATTACGGTCGCGGATACCGTCGTTGAAGGTGAAATCCCAACCGACACTCATCAGCATGGTTGTATTTAGTCCGATGTTACCGTCTCCGCCATTGTGAAACTCACCGGCGGCTCCCCACTGTTTCGGCTTGATGGTCCCCGGCATATCGACTGGATAAATCTTGATTGCCAGAGCGTTCTTCTGGCCGATACGGGCGAAATCAGTGATATTGATATACTCCGGTTTGAACATGCCGGACATATTGCCAAGCAGATAACCGTTTACCCATATTTCGGCGCGGTAATTGATACCGTCTACCTGAAGCCAGACGATTTTGTCTTTATAATTTTCTGGTACGTCAAATTCCGTACGGAACCAATAGGTGTAGAACTCGCGTCCTGTTTTGGCAAGATCCGGGATGATATTCCGGTCTAACTTGTTATTCATGCCATAATAAGGTTCCGGATATACCTTGTTGTGGACGAGGGAGTTCAGGACTGTTCCCGGAACGATTGCCGGCATCCATTGTCCGGTCTGATAGCCTGGTTGTGAGATTTTTTCAGCCGGATCTTTCGTCTCGTCGGCCTTATGCATCTGCCAGGTGAAACTTCCGTTATGTCCTTCTTTCGAATCCAGATATATTTTATCCGGGTTTCGGTAATAATTGGGTGTCTGAGCTTGCATGAAGCAGGCAGACACAAGTAAAAATATTCCTGCAAAAATGTTTTTCATAAATTATTCTTTTAATTCGGGATCTGATCGCCAGGAGTTTTCTTGGCCGGATCGTAAATGGCTACGCTGACCTGAGAATCTGCACATCCGTAATAGAGATACCATTTGTTTTTGAAAAAGACCAAACCTTCGATAAAGACGGTTCCATCGACATACTGTCCGCTCTTTTCAAATGAAGCCATCGGGCGGAAGAAGGGAACGTCCAGGCGTTGCAGAACTTTCATCGGTTCCTTCGGGTCGGTCAGAAGTTGTCCGGCGCAGTAGGCTCCGGCAGTGAAACGCTTGTCTCGTTTGCTGTCGTTTGTCTGGTTCTTGCCGTTATAAAGCAAGACGATGCCTTTGTCTGTCAGGATAGCGGGAGGTCCGCACTCTGTCAATGCACTGTCGAAGTATTGAGGACGAGGTTTGATGACAGTCGCCAGTTCGTTTTTCTCGTCCAATATCGGAGTCCAGTTGACCAAATCGTCGGAGGTGGCAGCGTAGACCGCGTGTTCTCCCCAATACATGAAGTATTTTCCATCGATTTTCGTCAGCACTTGTTTTCCATTTTTGATCTCTGTTACCATAGAACCGGATTTGCAGAAAATGTCTTTGAAACGTCCGTTGTAGGCTTTAGCAAAAGCAGGGCCATGTTTTTCCCATTTGACCAGGTCATGTGAGGTGGCGATGCAGAGGCGTGCCACTTTCCGGTTCCAGGAAGTGTAGGCCATGACATACAGACCGTCCTCCGTCATTGTCACACGTGGGTCTTCGCAACCGCCTTCCCATTCGTATTCCTTCATATTATCTTTGTCCGGGTACATGACGGGGGTCTTCCGGCGTTTCATGTGGATACCGTCTTCGGATTCTGCTAATCCGATACGCGAAGTACGTTTGCCGATTCCCGTTGCAGAATTGTCCTCAGCCCGGTAAAGGACATATATTTTACCGTCTTTTACGGTTGCTGCGGGATTGAACACATCGCTCTCTTCCCATCCTATTTTTTTGTCCTGCATGGGACAGTCGAATTGATTGGAAGGATTGGGGGTAATGATCGGATTGGCTTTTTCCGGTCTGACAAAGCCGCCTAAAGCCCAGTCCGGTAATACATTTTGGCTATACCCGAATAGGGGTAGAACTGCCAGACTGATGAGTAAGATACTTTTTTTCATGCTCTAAAGAATAAAAAAGGCACAGAGATCCAAACAAAAAGGATCTCTGTGCCAAAGGTTATTTATTGTACAATCGTTTCTATAATGGTACTGTAGTTGACTGCGCCTTCTGTTTTAGCACCGACACGTACATATATTTTATTGCCATTTGCTTGTATTTTGTACAGATTGTCTTGATAGGTTTTATCGTTTTCCAGATCGAAAACGATTGTCCCTTCCTGCTCCTTAACGGTCTGCTTTCCTGCTTGGTTGGCATTTCCATTATCAACACCCGGAGCAAAATTCCAGTAACCGTACACTTCGGATACATTGAAATTGCTACTTGTCGGGTTCACCTTGTATGTAATCGTGATTTTTTTACCTGTAACTTGTGCTGAAGCGTTGATTCTTGCATAAGGAGTTGCTTTCAGATCCAATGTTGTCTGTCCTTTTATGGTTACAAATTCTTCGCAAGGAGAAACAAACGGACCGTTTACAACAATTTTATAATCACAGTTGAACAACTTTGCATTTTCGTATGAACCATCCATCTTTGCATAAAAATCGACCGATTGTGTTGCATCTGTGTTTTGTTCGAACATATTGATAATAACACCTGTGGATCCCTGAACAGGCAGTGGAATCGGTTCATTTGTTTCTGCATCCAGAATTTGTCCTTTGATACCTCCGTTGGGAGATTCATAATTATCCAGATCGCTCAAACAGCTTGTGAAGCATAACGAGCAAACGGCCATCAGTAATAAACTTATCTTTTTCATATCAAATTTCTAAATTAGATGATTAATTGGTATAACCCGGGTTCTGAATGAGATTCGGATTTGAATTCATATCTGTCTGGTTGATCTTTGTATAATAGTTCTTTTCCAAGAAAATACGTTTCTGTTTCGGAGTGTTGGCTCCTCTTTCGAATACATATTTACCATCACGAATATCATACCAAGGATACAATGCCGTTCCTCTGAATCCATTCAAACCGCCTTGTGCTACATCCAAGTGAGCAATTCTCCAACGTTTCATATCCCAGAAGCGATGACCTTCGAATGCCAGTTCCACTCTACGTTCGTGACGGATCTTTTCCATATTGATGTTTGACAATAAGGCGATTCCGGCACGTTCGCGAATCTTGTTGACTGCATCCAATGCTTCAGATGATTTGTTCAACTCCATTGCAGCTTCCGCCAAATTTAGATAAATTTCTCCTAAACGGAAAACCGGCCACGGAGTTTCTGACTTACCCATATTCATATCGGTCAATGTTTCGTCCCAGAATTTCTTCTGATAGAAACCTGTCTTGGAGGCATCTCCGGCATCGGATCCACCATCTTTACCTGATGTGCTATAGGTGACTCCGTTGATTTCAACCGTATTACCACCATCCGGTTGGCTGGTTGCTACATGTCTCTTATCGTCGTTTTCGATGACACCTCTTTTCCATTCGATCTTTGTGCTTTGGCAAGGAGATCCGGGCAGATAGACGGAAGCGAATAAACGCGGGTCTTTATTTGCAAATACTTCGTATGGATCGTCGAAACGAAGAGGTTTGCCGTTTTCTTCCAACTTCAAAGTCCCTTTGGAGCCGTCTACATATTCGTATGCTTCCACCAATTCAAGTGTCGGGGCGATACCGCATCCCCAACCACCAGCACGATAAGAGAACGGTGCGTTACGTTTGTCCCAGTCGTGGCCTTTGCCTCCTGCAACGTTATATTGTTTCTGGAAGATATATTCTCCGTTATCACCATTACCTTTCAGGAACATGTCACAAAAATTCTGTGCTTTGTTGTCTGGTTTATTGTTATACAAGGCATATTTGCCAGAAGTAATGATCGCTTTAGAAGCCTCGTAAGATGTTTGGAAAAAGCGATCGGCTTCGGAAGCAGGGATACCTACAAGTCCTTCTTGCTGGACCGTTCCGTAGCGGGCGATAGAGCCTGCATACAAAGCTGCTCGTGAACATAAAGATAATGCGACATATTTACTTGCCCGGTATTTAGCTTCTGCCTCTCTTGTGTCGGGAAGGTCTTGTGCTGCTTCCTGGCATTCTTTTATAATGAAATCATAAATTTCGATTTCTTTATTACGAGGAACCATCAGTGCTTCCAAATTGTTAGGATCATATTCCTGTGATTTGTCAATCAAAGGTACTCCACCATAGCGTTTCACTAATGTGAAATAATGCATGGCACGTAAGAAGCGGGATTCGGCCAACAGTAATTTCTTTTCAGAATCTGACAAGGCTGTTGCATCCTGCAACTGGCTGATAAAGTCGTTGCAGTTCCGGATGTTTTTGTAGCGATCGGAGAATTTCTGCTCGAATAACGCGTCTTCGTACGTGTATGTGGCATTTCCGTTATCGAAAAGAGGATCTTTTTGGAAAGAACCTTGTGCTTCGTCAGACATGGAAGAGGCATTTTGCAAACGCCATGCGTCACGATACCAGTAATTGAAATCTTCCAGGTTCAGGCCGTCATATAAATTAACCATTACGCCATTGATCAATTTAGGGTCCTGCCAAACCTGTTCGGGAGTGATGATGTCGAAAGATTCTTTTTCAAGGTAGTCGGCACATGCTGTCGTACCTAACAAAAGTAATCCACATCCGATATTTTTTATAATTGTTGTCTTCATCGTTTCTTATTTTAGAATGTTAGATTAACACCGAAGTTGAATGTTTTCATTTGTGGATAATAGCGGAACATACCGTCTTTGTTTTCTGGGTCCATATATTTCATGATACCTTCGCGGCTTGTTATTGTTGCAGTATTGAAACTGTTTACATAAATACGCAAGTTTTCGATTCCGGCTCTTTGCATCCATTTCTTAGGGAATGTGTATCCTAATTCGATGGTTTTCAGGCGTAAGTAGTTAGCCTTTTGTCTTGTCCAAGTATTTGTACCTGAATTGGCAGAGAAACCAGTTGGACGGAGTGCCGGCATATATCCGGGAATCCATTCGCTACTCATATCTGAAGGATCTTCACGATGCCAGCGATCCAAGTTTAGTGTGATACCATTACCAAGACCTTGCTGGATGAATGGAGCCATAAAGTCTCCAGTCGTGAATACTTCATGACCGGCAGCCCCTTGGAAGAAGAGAGTCAAATCGAAACCTTTGTATTCTCCGTAAAGGTTCAATCCATAATACAGGCGCGGTGTATTTCCATGTCCGATCGGCTGGTCGTCCTTTCCGTCGATGATACCATCATTGTTCCAGTCCTGGAATTTCAAGTCGCCCGGCATCAATGATTTGTTACCGTTGTTATCCTGGATCGGTGAATTGAGGATTTCTTCGTAGCTTTGGAACTGTCCGATGCAGACTTTACCCCACTGGATATCTTTATAACGATCATTGTTGTTGTTTCTCCAGTCATCGTACATATTGGCTGAAGCTGCACGTTCAACATGCTCATTGTAGATACGGGTAGTAGAGAAGTTTCCTTTTACATCGTAGGTGAAATCTCCGATTTTATGACGGTGTCCGAGAACGATTTCAAATCCCTGGTTTCTGTCGGAGTTCAGGTTTTCTACCGGAAGTTCCTGGCCGAATGTCGTCGGTAATGTAAGCTGGCGCTTTGTCAGCAAACCACTTCTTTTACGAACGAAATAATCGAATTCGACATTGATTAAACCGGATAATACGGATGCTTCGAATCCGACATTGGTTGTTTTAGATTCATACCAAGTCAGAGCTAAGTTGGGCATACCTCTGTCCTTTGCTCCGTTCGTCAGACCGCCTGTTCCTAAAACATAGTTTCCTGAGAGATACCGATATCCCATTAAATACTGATAAGCTCTGTATTTGCCATTCTTTTCGTCATCATCGCTATAACCGGTTACCCCTTCATCTCCCACTTTTCCGAAGGAGCCTCTGATCTTAAAGTTGTCGACCATCGGTAATGCTTCTTTGAAGAATGCTTCTTCAGAGACACGCCAACCCAAAGATACGGCAGGGAAGAATCCCCAACGATTGTCCGGGGCAAACTTGTAGGAACCGTCATAACGGAAGCTAAGCTCTGCTAGATATTTGTTGTCGTAGGCATAATTGAGACGTCCGACCAAACCGGCATGAGCGGAAACACGAGCTGTTCCGCCGTTGTTTATGTTTGTCTTGTCACCTGCGTCTATCTGATCGAGTGCTCCGACTGTAAACTGGCGGTAGGCTTTCAAGATGTCGGTACGGTCGTTGTAGAATTCCCACAACACCAACGCTCCGATATCATGCTTGCCGAATGTATTCTTATAATTCAGCGAGATTTGTCCGTTCGGTCTGAAATAGTTGTCATTCTGAGTTGTCAACTCTGAAATGGTGTGGCTGCCGGAAGCATTATAAACATCATTGACCGCGTCGTAGGTATATTCATAATATTCTTTATACCATTTTCTGCTGTATTTGTTGTTGTAGTCATAAGAGAACAACGCTTTTGCGGATAAACCTTTCACCCAGGGCACTTCCCAATTCAGACCGATTGATCCGTTAAATTCACGGCGATCTCTTCTGTCGTAGCCGACATTGTCGATATCGGACAGATGTACAGGGTTCCCTTTATCACCCGGATTGGACCAATAATCCGGATTGTTGTTAGCGTAAATCGGGAATACGGGTTTTGCCATTTGGATGCTACGGCTTAACGGCTCTGCTTCGTATGGTTTCATTCGAGTATCCAGACGACCGCTTAACTGTAAGTCAACGGTAAAGCCTTTGACGATTTCTGCACTGATATTGGAACGTACATTATATTTTTTATAATTGAACGCTTTGGATTTGTAGATACCTTCCTGATCTGTCAAACCAAGTGAAAAGAAGTATTTTACTTTTTCTGCACCTCCCGATACGCTTAGATTGTGATAAGTGGCAGGAGCTGTTTTGCGAATGACTTCATCATACCAGTCTGTTGTTCCGATTCCTTGTCTGAAACGTTCCAGATCTTCAGTTGAATAGGGGGCTGTAACGCCGATATTCTGCTGGGCTTCGTTATACAAAGTTGCATACTCGTATCCGTTGTAATATTCTGGATAACGGGTAATATTCTGTATTCCGACGTATCCGTTATAATTGATTTTCGGTTTGCCAATCTGTCCTTTTTTGGTTGTAACGAGGATCACACCATTTGCTCCTTTAAAACCGTAAACGGCAGCAGATGCATCTTTTAATATACTGATTGATTCGATATCGTTAGCATCGATTTGCTTGAAATCACGTTCTACGCCATCGACAATGACTAAGGCATCCCCATAACCACGAATATCGATGCTTGCATCGTCGTCACCCGGAGCACCGCTTCTTTGTACGGCACGTAAACCAGGTAACTTACCTGCTAACGCATTACTAACATTCGGAGTTTTGACAGTGGCAATATCCTTGGCTTGAAGTGAAGCGACCGATCCTGTTACGGATGCACGTTTCTGAACACCGTAACCGACAACGACTACTTCATCCAATGCTTGTGAGTCTTCGACTAATTTATCTGGATATTTGTCTTGTTGTTGACCGCAATTTCCTGATCCTTGTAGCCGATATACGAAATGACCAACGTTGCGTTCGGTGCTACATTTAATGTGAAATTACCGTCCATATCGGTAATCGTACCGTTTGTTGTTCCTTTTTCTACCACATTGGCACCTGCGATAGGACCTAATGCATCTTCAACCACACCTTTCACTGTGTGTTTTGCTTGTTGTGGGCTGCCTGTTGCTCCTGCTGGTGAGAGAACGATGTAAGAACCTTCGATTTTGAAGGATACATTGTTGTCGAACAGGTTCTGCAATACTTCCTGTAAAGAAGTATTTTGGGCATTTACTGAGACTTTTCGGTTAACATTTACGTTCTTGTTATAAATGAACAGTAAATTAGTCTGGCTTTCAATGTCGTTCAAGATGTTTTCCAGCCGGACATTGTTTTTGTTAAGAGTGATGCGTATGCTCTGTGAACTTACCGTTTCTGCTTGTGCGCACATGGCACAGGAAAGGAAGAACAGAGATGTCATCTTTAAAACACGAGATACACAAAATTTTTCTTTTCTTCATCTTTGTGATAGTTTAATAAATGATATTAGATTGAAACTTCATTTTTACATTGGACATGGTTTGCCCGTCATTCTGATTATCTCCTTTTCATAGGCTTATCTATTTAATTGTTTATTGAATGCGAATTTCAGTTCCGCTCTCTCGCTCGAAGGTGAAGTGAGCATCTTGTTGTAAAGCTCTCAACACCTGCTCAATCCCGTCGGAGGTACGGAACTTTCCACTACATGCGTAATTATCGAGCGTATGATTGTCGACAATTATCCGGATACCGAAATTTTTTCTCAAGCTTCTTCATCAAATCCTTGAAATTGATATCCTTAAAAGTGATAAGCCCATCTTTCCAACTGTATGGATTGAAATCGGTGATGGGAGTGACTGTCAGCTTTCCGTTGTTGAGGCTGACAGTATTATTGGGTTCTAACACAACTGATTCGTCTGGCTGTGACTTGTCGGTAACTTTTACGCTGCCTCGTATGAGGGCTGTGGAAAATTCATTTTCGTTATAGGCCTCCACATTAAACTGTGTCCCATAAAACTTCCACTTCGCAGCGGCCTGTATTGACAATAAACTTTTTATTTTTATTCTTGGCTACATCGAAAAAAGGC
>ENA-OQCB01001164-OQCB01001164.1-human-gut-metagenome-genome-assembly--contig:-NODE-1164-length-10621-cov-3.200686_pt1 | contig 10621 bp, 10 predicted proteins | sample MGYA00242493_ERZ504568 | MGnify/ENA primary metagenome ERZ504568 (study PRJEB26092, sample SAMD00036229) | human gut metagenome | host: Homo sapiens | study: EMG produced TPA metagenomics assembly of...
ACACACATTTTTCAGGAGGCTGATTTTATGAAAAAAAACAAGCATAAAATTTCTCACAGCAGGTATTCTTCTTTACCGCTGCTGCCGGAGTTATTCACATAGTAAACCACACTATATTTACCACAGCTACAATTAAAAGATTTATTAAAATCTTCTGCTATAATTACTACGACTGGAGATTTGGAAAGATATATTATAAAAAAGAAAGGTCATGGCTCACCTCTTTTACTGGTCCATGATTTAACCGTTTACAGTTCTGCTTATGAATGGAACAAAGTCATTTGATAAGTTGGCAGAAAATCATACGGTATATGCTTTAGACCTTTTAGGATGTGGACGTTCTGAAAAGCCTAAAATCACATATACAAACTATTTATATGTACAGCTTATATCAGACTTTATCAAGAATGTCATTCATGAAAAAACAGATGTTGTTGCCAGCGGATTTTCAAGTTCTTTTACTTTACTTGCATGCCACAATGAGAATGAGCTTTTTGGAAAACTAGTATTAGTTAATCCACCTTCCTTATCTGCTCTTTCTAAAGCACCAAGCAAAAGAAATAAATTGTATAAGTTTATATTAGAACTTCCTATTTTCGGAACTTTAATATATAATATGAAAACCTGCCAGAGTAACATTCAATTATTGCTTACAGAACAATACTTATTCAATCCTTTTTTAGCTTCTGCCGAAATGATAGACACGCATTATGAAGCATCTCATAAAGGATTTGGAAATGCTCGCTTTTTATTATCCAGTATCGTAGGAAACTATACAAACAACAGCGTTACACACGCCTTAAAGGATATTGATAACAGTATCGTTGTCATCAACGGAGATGCAGAACCACAAAAAATGAGACAAAAGAAAGCTACTTAACATGCAATCCTGCGATTGAATATTTCAATATTTCCAAAACAAAACACCTTCCGCAATTAGAAAATCCGGAAAACCTTTTGGAAATCCTTCATATTTGTATCTAAATCTTTTATATAGCAAAACTAAGAAGAGGCTGTCGCTTTAAACATTATCCAAAATATTTAATGCGACAGTCTCTTCTTTTGTTTCACATAACCTCAATGTTTCACGTGAAACATTTTATTTTTTCCAATTTTCTATCATTCTGTCAAATGCTTCTATCATCTCTCTCACTTTCATCTTATTAACAAGCATTTGACTCCCATCTGTTTTTGTTACTAAATAGAAATTTTCATCATAAGAATAGTAAGCAACTTTATCCTGTATACCGCCTTCTTTTTCAAAAGTAATGGTAATCTCTGCATTTTCTCCGTTCTGTCCTTCTGTCATACTCTGCCATTCTAATCCACTTACCTTTGAATAAAAGTCTGATATTTCTTCATATTGAATTTCTTCATCATTCAAATAGTATTTTGTTTCTGTTGTAGTTTCTTCTGAGTCTCCTTTTTTCACTTCTGTTTCTTCTCTTGTAAGAACATAAGTTTCGCCGGTTTTTTCTATGGTTACTTTATCCAAGTCAGCTAAGGAATAATCCGTTACTAAAGAACTTACTAATTCATCAGAAGCTAAATTCATCATTTCATCTACGGTAGATGCTGCCATAGTGTAAATATAGCTGCTGTCTGCGGTTTTCACATAATAATTTCCGTTTTCATCGGCATTTCCTACAAGTAGTACAAATTCTTTTTGAGCCATCACCGGTTCTTCTTCTTCCTCTTCTTCCGTATCTGTTTCCTCTGAAGTTTCCTTACTTTCCTGTTCTTCTTCGTAGAAAACAGTTATCTTTTTCGGATTATCCAATCCATAGGCAGCTAAATCGCTTACATCATAGCTGACAAAATCTACCCAATTCAGGCCGGAAAAATGGTTCATATAATCGTTTACCTTAGCAGTATCTACGGATACCTGACTGCCATCTTCCTTATATAAGTTCCACAAGCCTCCTGCTTCTTCCTCTTGTAAGGTTTTTACTCCATTTTCACTGCTGATTTCAACCTTTTGAATATTGCCTACGGCAATTTGCGGTAATTCTTCCATTTCTGCCAAATCATTTTTTTCAAACTGTAAATCGGTTTTCACAGAAAAATTGACCAAGTAAATTTTCTCATTATTTCCTATACTCATATAAGCACCGGAAACTGCTTCATTATCATCTCCGAAGTTTAAAACCGTTTGTGTATTTTCTTTATCTGTAACGGTAACTTTTAATTTCGGCTCTGATAATCCGTAATCCTCCGGATTTTCTATATCTTTTAATTCTCTCTGAGCATTTACAGCAGTTATTCCGACACAAGATTTGAAACAACTGCCTGATTTAAAGGAAAATTTTCATCCTCTGTATATTTCCATGTTTCTTCTTCTTTTACAAAAGTATATAGAACACCGTTATTTTCAATAGAAACCTGCGCAATATCTTCCGCATTTATCTCGAAAGCCGTGATTTCTTTTTCTTCTGTCTGTTCTTCTTTCTCCTTTGGTCCTGCTACTTTTAAACCTATATATACACCAATTAAAATCAAAAGTATTACAATTCCTGCAATCAACCCTTTTTTCTTTTTCATACTACTGATTTTCTCCTTTTCAGCCAAAATTCCAAAACCAACAAGCAGAATAGTTACAGGCACAACAGCTGTTACAAAAATACTCCAAAAACTTGCATCGCTGGATGGTACCATCAAAGCTGTCATATCATAAGATTTACTTGGAATAGAAATACTGTTGTCTTCCTCCGTTCCGCACAGCCACGAAAGTGATGAGGAAAGCAGTTCATAGTTTGCTCCGGAAACGGTTGCGTTCATCTGATCATTAAAAATTGCACTGGATGCAAAATATACAATTTGTGTCTTCTTATCATCTCCTAAGTCTTCTGTAATGGATACTGCCAATGGAAATGGTCCTTCCAAATCTCCATCCTCTTTTTCTGTTGTCTCCATATTTTCTAAGTCAGTTTTTTGATAAGCACTGTCAGAAGTTGTTAAAATGCTGTCTATTTTTATCGTATCTCTTACGTTTTCCAAGCTCTTAATCCCTGGGGATAATGCGGTCAACACATATTTACTCTTTGAAGATAAATTTGAATTAATTTCATGACTTTCAATATTCGGTAATAAATAATACTGATTTTGTGCTATATAATGATCCTGATCGCCTTCTAATATAATGCCATTTTCAGGCTGAACACCGTAATTTTCCAGTACAGAATTGAAATTCGGCATTTCTATCTCTGTATAATCGGATAAAATAATTGCCTTTCCACCATTTTCCAGATAACTGATAATTTTTTTTCGCTTCATCTTCTGCAATATCGGTTTTCGGAGAGAAAATTAAACAAACACTCTGTATCTTCCGGCACTGCTTCTTCTGTAAGCAGATTTAAATCGCGAATTTCAATATTCGATTTCTGGATTGTTTCCTTCATGGATCTCACTCATAGAAAGTTCGTCATGTCCTGTCAACGTATACAATACAGGCATATCTTCAGAAACTACATAATTAATCGCACTGGTCAACTGTCCTTCACCGTCAAATCCTGTTACCTGCTGAGAATAAGTCTGATAATTTACAGTTGTTTCATACATATCCTGATAATCTACAACTTTATTTTTTTCTCCACATTCTACAATAATACTGTTATTGCTCAATTGCTCTGAAGTATATTGAGAAGCAAATTTAGGATAAACTGCCGGATCTTTCTTTTCTACTTTAATATGTTTACTACCTTCTTCATACTTTTCCAGTAGCTTTTCAATATCATTGCTTTCCGTACCATCTTGAGCAATGTAGTACAGATTGACATCCTTCTTCAAATTCTTCAGGATTTTTTCTGTCTGTTCACCAATGGTATACAGATTTTTGACTGCTCAAATCAAACTCTCTGTATTTTGATGGAATTTCCTGTATTACCAAATTTTAAAATTTACCACAATGGCAATTACCAACGCTGTCATAGCGATGCTGTAAGAGCCATGTTTCAACACTTTTTTTTATTTCCCTTTATTTCTGTGAATATTCACCATTTTCTTTAATTTTTTTCATGTCATCCTCCTAGCTCCAACGGCGTTTCTGTATACACTGAACAGTAAGAAATACAAAGATACAAACAACAGAAAGCATATAAATAATTCCTGTCACATCAAAAATTCCGCCTACAAAATTATCAAAATGATTTGCAATCGCAAATAAATTTAAGAATTTCTGAATGAGTCCTGTAAAAATTGTAGGTTTTATAAAGTATACAGCAGCTACGACAATTACCAAAACACCTCCTACACAGGAAGAAAAAATAATATTTTTTGTGAGCTGGTAAACGACAATTCCAAGTACCACTGCAAGAATTAAAAATGCCACCATAGAGCTTACGGCAGTATCGGAGAAGAAGCTCTCAATTCCGTCCATCATATAACTGTAAAATAAAATTCCAAAAGTTAATACTGCTGCAATTACCTGACTTTCTGTAACGGAAGAAAGAAACAAACCCACGGCAATCTGAGCACATCCCAAAAAGAAAAACCCAATGACTGCCACATAGGCCATAGGATAAGAGATAACCCCATATTTTCCCATAATCATAGGATAAAAAGCGCTGATTATAATCGGTATGGCATAAATAGTCACCATGCTTAAATATTTACCCAAAACAACCTTCCAGACAGGAACAGGCGCTGTTAAAAGGAGCTGGTCTGTTCGGTTTTTCTTTTCTTCTGCCAAAATTCGCATGGTTAATACAGGTGTAATAATTAAAAATAAAAACGTAACAGAGCTTAATGTAGCTCCAAAATCAGGACTTGCATACTGCAAATTATAAGCGGTAAAATAAATTCCCAATATCAACAAAACAAATGCAATAAATACATATCCTACCATTGAAGTTAAATAACTCCTCAATTCTTTCTTATAGACTGCCAGCATATTTATTGTTCTCCTTCCATTTCCTTATCTCGCATTTTTCCCTCGTCATTTGTCAGCTTCAGGAACACTTCTTCCAAAGACATATTTGTAGGCTGCATACGAAGAATTGGACATTTCACTTCAGAAAGCGCAAAAAAGATATTTTCTCTCATATCCATATCTCCTGAAATCTTTATAGTAAAATCATGCGCACCTTCTGTCATGGAACTATGATATGCAATATTTTCAATATTCTCTACCATACCAAGAGCATCTCGAATAACAGCTTCTTCTCCTTTTACAGTAAGCTCCAGAGAATTCATCCCCGTCATCACCTTACTTAAATTTTCCGGTGTATCACTGGCAACTAATTTCCCCTTATCAATAATCAAAACATGATCACAAACTGCACTAACCTCAGAAAGAATATGGGAACTTAAAATAACTGTATGCTTCTGTCCAAGGCTTTTTATCAAATCTCGAATTTCAATAATCTGCTTTGGGTCTAATCCTACGGTTGGCTCATCTAAAATAATAACCTCTGGATATCCTAAAAGAGCCTGTGCCAGACCAACACGCTGTTTATATCCTTTCGAAAGATTTTTAATCAATCTTCGTTTCATATCTTCCAGCTTAGTAGTTGACATAACTTCTTTGATATTCTTTTCTCTTTTTTCTTTCGGAATAGCCTTCAACTCAGCAGCAAATTTTAAATATTCCAATACCGTCATATCCTGATACAAAGGTGGTATTTCCGGCAGATATCCGATTTTTTTCTTTGCTACTTCCGGCTCATCCAAAATATTGTGACCGTCAATGAGAATTTCCCCTTCCGTAGAAGCAATATATCCGGTAATCATGTTCATTGTAGTCGATTTTCCTGCTCCGTTTGGTCCGAGAAAGCCGTAAATTTTTCCTTTTTCCACTGTAAAATTCAAGTGGTCTACCGCTGTATGGTCACCATATTTTTTTACTAGATTTTTTACTTCAATCAAAATATTCCCTCCTTTTTTGACAATATATTCTTCTTCTAAAACTTCTTTGTCTTTTCCATTCTATGGAAAAAATGTGATAAAAATTAGGTAAGACTGTGTTTTTTTGTGAAATAAAAAAAGATCGCTGACCTTATTCTACGATAAAATCAACGACCTTTTCATTTTCTATAAAATTGGTTCTTTTGTTGGAGTTCCTGCTTTTCTCGGATATTTCTTCGGTGTGCTTTTTACCTTCTTAATCATCACCAATGTTCTGTCCATATCCGTCTGATACAGTTTAAAATCCACTTCCTTTTCCAACCTTCCGCCCAGAACAGAAATAGCTTTCTTAGCCTCTGAAACCTCCTCTGCCGCCTTCCCTGACTTGTAGGATACAAAGTATCCTCCTGCCTTTACATAAGGCATACAATACTCGCTTAAAGACGCCAGACGGGACACTGCTCTTGATACGCTTAAATCATATTTCTCTCTGTGTTCAGCCTTTCTGGCTGCATCTTCTGCCCTTCCATGAACGGTTTGAATGCCGCTAAGTCCCAATTTTTCTATGACTTCATTTAAGAAATTCAGCCTTTTATTCAGAGAGTCCAGAAGCGTAATCTGAAGATGAGGAAAGGCAATTTTAAGAGGAATTCCCGGAAATCCTGCTCCTGTTCCCACATCAATACAGGTAGAAATCTTAGTCATATCCAACCCTTTTGCAATAGAAAGACTATCCACAAAATGCTTTAAAAGAACCTCTTCAAAATCCGTAATTCCGGTCAAATTCATTACCTTATTCCACTCAATCAAAAGCTCATAATACTGCACAAACTGCTTTTTTTGTTCTTCATTTAACTGTATTCCATACTCCTTACAGCCTTCTTCCAGAATAGTTAAATCGTAATTCATGCCCTTCTTCTCCTCTATTTTCCTCTGCGATAAGACTCCATATAAACCAGTAAAACAGAAATATCAGCCGGAGAAACCCCTGCAATTCTGGATGCCTGACCTATGGAAATCGGACGATATGCGTTTAATTTTTGCTTTGCTTCAATGCGAAGTCCGCTGATTGCATCGTAATCAATATCCTTTGGAAGCTTCTTATTTTCCAGCTTTTTAAAGCCTTCTACCTGCTTTAGCTGGCGTCTGATATACCCGTCATACTTGATGTTAATGTTGATTTGTTCCCTTACATCATAAGGTAATTCCGGTCTTTTTTTATCTAAAGGAGCTACAATATCATACGATAATTCCGGTCTTCTGATTAAATCTCCCAGAGAAATTCCATTCTTCAAAGGAGTGCTTCCATACTGCTGTAAAAGCTCCTGTACCTCTTTTACAGCCCCTACATGTATATGCTCCATACGCTGTGTTTCTTCTTCAATTTTCTCTTTTTTCCACTGAATATAATCATATTGCTCCTGTGTTACAAGCCCAACCTGATATCCTTTTTCCCTCAGACGAAGGTCTGCATTGTCCTGTCTTAACAGCAGACGATATTCTGCACGGCTTGTCATCATACGGTAAGGTTCACGGTTTTCTTTCGTTACCAAATCATCAATTAGCACACCGATATAAGACTCTGAACGGTCTAAAACCAGCTGCTCACGGCCTAAGACTTCCATGGCTGCATTGATACCGGCTACCAGTCCCTGGGCTGCCGCCTCCTCGTATCCTGAGCTTCCGTTAAACTGTCCGCCGGAGAACAATCCCTTAATATTTTTAAATTCTAAAGTCGGATATAACTGTCTTGCATCAATACAGTCATACTCGATTGCATAGGCATTTCGCACGATTTTTGCATTCTCCAGCCCCGGTACAGAATGGTACATTTCATACTGCACATCCTCCGGTAAGGAGCTTGACATTCCTCCTATATACATCTCATTTGTAGACAATCCTTCCGGTTCAATAAATACCTGATGGCGATTTTTATCTGCAAACTTTACTACCTTATCTTCAATAGAAGGACAGTAACGAGGACCTGTTCCCTCAATCATTCCGGAGTATAAAGGAGAGCGGTCTAAGTTATTTCTGATAATCTCATGTGTCTTTTCATTTGTATAAGTCAACCAACAGGATATCTGGTCAATCTGTACGTCTTCCGGATTGGTAGAGAAAGAAAACGGCACAACTCTTTCGTCTCCGAACTGCTCTTCCATCTTTGAAAAATCAATGCTTCTCTTATCAATACGAGCCGGTGTTCCTGTCTTAAAGCGATACATTTCAATCCCCAGCTCTTTTAAAGAATTTGTCAGGTAATTCGCTGCCTGTAATCCGTTTGGTCCTGTTTCATTGCTGATATCGCCATAGATACATCTGGCTTTTAAATAAGTTCCCGTACACAAAATAACCGCTTTTGTGCGGTATTCTGCTCCTGAATAGGTTTTTACACCTTTTACTACACCGTCTTCTGCCATAATTTCCGTAACTTCGGCCTGACGAATAGTGAGATGCTCTGTATTTTCCAGTGTTTTTCGCATTTCTCTTGTGTATTCCTGCTTATCAGCCTGCGCACGCAGAGAATGTACTGCCGGTCCTTTTGACACGTTCAGCATCTTAGACTGAATAAATGTCTTATCAATATTTTTGCCCATTTCTCCGCCCAAGGCGTCAATTTCTTTTACCAAATGACCTTTAGAGCTTCCGCCAATATTCGGGTTACAGGGCATCAGAGCAATGCTGTCTACACTTACAGTAAACATAATGGTTTCCAAGCCAAGTCTGGCACAGGCAAGCGCTGCCTCACATCCTGCATGTCCTGCTCCTACAATCGCCACATCATAATTTTCTGTTAGTACACTCATTTTGGATTTCCTTTCTACATTTCTTTCTGTTTTTTAAGAAGTTATCCACATTTTTTTGCTTTTTTCTATTTTCCTGTGCAAAACTTGGAGAAAATTTCATTTACTAAATCCTCTCCCACAGACTCACCGATAATGCTTCCCAAAGCCTCATAAGCATTCATTAAATCAATGGAGAAGAAGTCTTCCGGCATCTGCATTTCAATGCTGTTTTCCACCAGCTCCAGACTTCTTTTTGCATCCTCAAGGGCTGCCTTATGACGCATATTTGTAATATAAATTTCATCATTAAAAGATAAATTTCCTTCAAAAAACATCTCTTTAATCTTTGCCTCTAAAAACTCAATTCCTTCCTCTTCCTTTGCAGAAACAGCAACTACCGGATGGTTGGTTTTCTCCTTTAAATCCTCTTCCGTAACCTGCTGCTGCAAGTCCATTTTATTTAAAATAACAATGGCTTTTTTGTCTTTTAAAAGCTCGATAATCTCTTTATCATTCTCATCTAAAGGCACAGAGGAGTCTACTACATAAAGGATTAAATCCGCATCTTTTGCATTTTCCACAGCCTTCTTTACACCGATTTTTTCTACTACATCATCCGTATCACGAATGCCTGCCGTATCAATCATTCTAAGAGAAATTCCATGAAGCACAATGGTTTCTTCCAGTATGTCTCTGGTAGTTCCGGCAATGTCCGTTACAATGGCTCTTTCCTCTCCCACAAGCAGATTTAAAAGAGAAGATTTTCCCGCATTCGGCTTTCCTACAATAACCGTTTTAATGCCTTCCTTCATGAGTTTTCCTTCTCTTACTGTATCTAAAAGCCCGTTTAATTTCTCTTTTAACAGACTGATTTCTCCTTTTAAAGTATCTCCGTATCCATCAATACTGATATGCTCCGGATCATCTAAAGCTGACTCAATATAGGCAATCTGATAGATAATTCCCTGTCTGATTTCCTTAATAACTCTTTGTATATTTCCCCTTAACTGGCTTATAGAGCTCTTTAATGCGTATTCATTTTTTGCATTGATTACGTCAATAACCGCCTCTGCCTGAGACAAATCAATCCTTCCGTTTAAAAATGCACGCTTTGTAAATTCTCCTGGCTCTGCCGGTCTTGCTCCGTATTTCACCACAGTTTCCAGCACTCTTTTCATAGCAAGAACACCGCCATGGCAGTCAATTTCTACTGTATTTTCTCCTGTATAGCTTCTGGGTGCGTCCATAACCATAACCAGAACTTCATCTATTATTTCATCCTCATCACAGATAAATCCATACTGAATGGTGTGTGAGGGAACATTCTCAATTCGCTTTTTTCCGCCTTTGGAGCGATATATTTTACCTGCAATTTCCCTGCTCTTTGGGCCGCTGATACGGATAATTCCAATTCCCGATGCAGTCATAGCTGTCGCAACAGCTGCAATGGTATCTGCCATAATTTTCTCCCTTCTTTTGATATAAGATAACTAATTATTTTTAATAAAAAATTCTAGGAAAAAGCGCAGGGATTTCCCCTATTATTCACGCTTTCACCTAGAATAATCTGTTTACTGTCTGTTTTTCAGTTTTACTACCACATGACGATATGGTTCGTTTCCTTCGCTGTAAGTTTCTACATAGCGATTTCCCTGTAATGCAGAATGAATAATTCTTCTTTCATAAGGGTTCATTGGCTCAAGAGAAACAGTTTTTCTTGTTTTTCTTACTTTGTAAGCAATACTTCTTGCAAGATTTTCCAAAGTTTCTTTTCTTCTGTTACGGTAATCCTCTGTATCAAGTTTTACACGAACATACCCCTGTGTTCCTTTATTTACTACCAGACTGGTAAGGTACTGTAAGGAGCCTTACTTTCGCTGTGCTTACTTCGAAAAGGACATCATCTTCCTCTACGGTATCACCTACCTTTACCGACCATGAGATGATGGTTCCTTCTGTAATACTTTCGCCCAACTTAGGCATCTTTATCTCAA
>ENA-OQCB01001166-OQCB01001166.1-human-gut-metagenome-genome-assembly--contig:-NODE-1166-length-10607-cov-4.952481_pt1 | contig 10607 bp, 13 predicted proteins | sample MGYA00242493_ERZ504568 | MGnify/ENA primary metagenome ERZ504568 (study PRJEB26092, sample SAMD00036229) | human gut metagenome | host: Homo sapiens | study: EMG produced TPA metagenomics assembly of...
ATATGATGATGATTCAAGGTGTGAAGCATATGACGGATTTCGAGGCCAAAAAAGCAATTTTGGATATAGGAAAACGCATGTATGACAAAGGCTTTGTAGCCTCGAATGATGGGAATATCAGCTGCAAAGTGGGAACAAATGCCATTTGGACTACGCCGACTGGTGTCTCAAAAGGTTTTATGACCCAGGATATGCTGGTAAAGATGGATTTGAGTGGAAAAATATTGCTGGGGAAATGTAAGCCCTCATCCGAGGTAAAGATGCACTTGAGGGTTTACAGGGAGAATCCGGAAGTGCAGGCAGTGACACATGCCCACCCGCCTGTAGCTACCAGCTTTGCCATAGCAGGAATCCCTTTGGATAAAGCAGTGCTGACAGAAGCGGTTATGGGATTGGGGACTATACCCGTGGCACGTTATGCGACACCGGGTACAGAGGAAGTACCGGATTCTATTGCATCCTTTGTTAATACCCATAATGGAGTGCTTCTGGCAAATCACGGGGCTTTGACATGGGGAAAAGATGTATATCAGGCATTTTACAGATTGGAATCGGTTGAGTATTACGCTACGATTTTGATGTATACGGGTTACATAATTGAACGCCAGAACACGCTTTCTTCCAGCCAGGTGGAACGGCTGCTTGAAATCAGAAGAAAGCTGGGCATTACCACGGGAGGTATACCATCCTGTACCGACGTTAATCAGACGGATGTGCAGCAACAGAGAAAAAATTCTACTGAACTGGCTGAGTCACTTAACCTAAAGGGTGTAACAAGACTCATGAGGCCGGGGGATATTCCGCAGGGGCAGGAGGAGATGCCGTCGGCGCAGGACAAATCAAAAGAAGAAATAATAAGAGAGGTAGTGAGGCGGGTTTTGGAACAACTGAAGTAGAATCATTAGGGGGATATTATCATGGAAATAAGTGAAAAAGAGGTAGAAGCTATTGTACGGAGCGTGTTATCCGGTTTGGGACAGAAGAGTTTTCAGGCAGAGGCATTACATGTAAAAGACAAGATGTGCAGCGATGGTGAGGATGGGATCTTTGAACTGGTTGAAGATGCCATCGAAGCCGCCAGTAAAGCACAGAAGGAATGGGTACATAGATATAAACTGAAAGACCGGAAAAGAATCATTGAGGCTATCCGGGTGACATCACGCGCCCATGCTGAATCTTTGGCGAGGATGGTCCATGAGGAAACAGGAATGGGACGGTATGAGGATAAGATAACAAAACATATGGCTGTCATTGATAAGACTCCGGGAGTGGAATGCCTGGTGACAGATGCCATTTCGGGGGATGAGGGATTGATGATAGAGGAACCTGCTCCTTTTGGCGTAATTGGTGCCATCACTCCTTCCACGAATCCCACAGAGACCATGATCAACAACACAATCAGTATGATAGCCGGAGGAAATGCTGTTGTCTTCAATGTCCATCCGGGGGCGAAGAAGTGCTGCGCCTATTGTCTGCAAATACTTCACCGCGCCATTGTGGAAAACGGAGGCCCCAAAAATCTGATTACCATGCAAAGAGAACCTGATATGGACGCTGTGCACAAACTGACCTCAAGTCCGCATATCCGTTTGATGGTGGGAACCGGAGGAATGGGAATGGTCCATGCGCTGCTGTGTTCCGGCAAAAGGACCATCGGCGCAGGGGCGGGAAATCCACCAGTTGTAGTAGATGATACAGCAGATTTAAGCCTGGCGGCCAGGGAATTGTACAGAGGGGCTTCTTTTGACAATAATCTTCTCTGTCTGGCGGAAAAGGAAGTCTTTGTGATGGACAATGTGGCTGAAGAACTGGTAGACAGGCTGGTTGGAGAGGGGGCTTATCTATTGGACGACCTACAGCTAAAAAAGATTACAGAGTTGGCAATGGTGAATAAAGACGGAAAATATGAAGTAAACAAAAAATGGGTTGGTAAGGATGCTGGAAAGTTTTTAGAGGCAATCGGTATACAAGAACATAGAGAACCACGGCTTCTTATCTGTGTTACGGACAGGAGTCATCCATTTGTAAAGGTTGAACAATTGATGCCGGTATTACCAATTGTACGCTGTGGGTCTTTTGAGAAATGTGTGGAATGGGCAGTGGATACGGAGGCAGGAAACCGGCATACAGCATCTATATTTTCAAAAAATGTGGAGCATATGACACTGTTTGGGAAAGAGATCGAGACAACAATCTATACTAAAAATGGTGCTACATTAAAAGGAATAGGAATTGGCGGTGAGGGCCATACCACAATGACCATTGCGGGCCCTACCGGAGAAGGGCTTACATGTGCCAGAAGCTTCACCCGCAGACGCAGATGCATGCTTGCAGAGGGTGGTTTAAGAATTATATAAATCCCATGAGTCTTTCTGGCCCAAAATAAAAAGGAAAGGTGAAGATATGGCATTGGGTTTTCTGGAGTGCGCTGGTTACGGAACTGCGCTGTATGCCATGGATCATGCCTGCAAGGCGGCAGACATAAGGATTGTGGGAATTGATACAATTAACTCTAAGGACAGTTCTGCAATCATTCCCCTGACGGTTCAGGTTAAATTTGAGGGAAGCGTAGACGATGTAAGGATTGGTTGTATAGCGGCAAGGGATGCTGCTCTTATGTTTAATGATCCCAAGGACGTTCTTGCAGAGCTCATTGAAGGACCTTATGGTGGGACAAATTTATTATCACTTATAACAAAAGTACCATAAAGATGAACGTATAACAAAAACATATCAGGAGGTAAGAAAGATGGCATCTACGTCAATAGGTCTTATTGAAACAAGGGGATTAACGGCATCCATTGAGGCTGCGGACGCAATGCTCAAAGCGGCCGATGTAGAACTTATGGGGACGGAGAAAATAGGCTCAGGTCTGGTAACGGTGATAGTTACTGGTGAGGTGGGAGCTGTGAAGGCCGCGACAGAGGCGGGGCAGGAGGCAGCCTCCAGAATCGGTGAGCTGGTTGCAGTCCATGTGATTCCCAGGCCACATCAGGATATTACCAGGATACTGCCACGCTTGAAATAAGGCATATAACATATAGAGAGCAGGACGCCATGGGAAAGATAGGTAACGCCATAGGGGTTTTAGAAATCAGCTATTATTCCAATACGGTAGTTGTCGTGGACCGGGCATTGAAAGCAGCAGATGTAGATATAGTCAGTTTCCACAAAAAACTGGGAGGAAAGCTGTGCCATGCAGTCCTGGCAGGTGGAACCTCAGCTGTAGAGGCAGCCATAGAGGCAGCTGTCCAAGCAGCGGAGACAGTAGGATCGGATGCAATAAAGGTGGCTGCGGTTATTAATGCCCCGCATCCGGAGATAATGAAACTTTTAAATATGATTGAGTAGGAGGTAAAGTAGTTATGGCAGAGACTGGTATGGCTTCAAAGAAAGGAATGTTGGCATTGGGGATGATTGAGACAAGGGGGCTGACAGCATCCATTGAGGCGGCAGATGCAATGTTAAAGGCAGCCGATGTGGAATTGGTTGGAACAGAGAAGATTGGTTCGGGCCTGGTGACGGTTATGGTTCAGGGAGATGTTGGGGCGGTCAAAGCAGCCGTGGAAGCGGGGCAGGATGCGGCGTGCAGAATAGGCGAGTTGGTGGCCGTTCATGTGATTCCGCGTCCTCACACGTCAGTGGGCGCTGTACTTCCCTTCATCCGGTAACAGCAGGAGTGGTGTATGGAGAGAAAGGACGATGAAAACAGGGAAATAATGATTCAGGCCATATCATCATTGGTTTATGAGCAGTGGGAACGTTTGAGTAGGGATCCTTACCTGGTTCCGGTAGGAATTTCAGCCAGACATGTCCACCTCTCCAGGGAACATGTGGATCAACTGTTTGGTCAGGGATATTTGCTTACACCTATGAAGTATCTGAGTCAGAACGGACAGTTTGCGTGTTTGGAGCAAGTGGCTGTCCAGGGGCCTAAGGGTGGATTTCAGAAAGTAAGGATACTGGGACCAGAGAGAGCAAAAAGTCAGGTGGAGATGTCTGCCAGTGATTGCAGATTTCTGGGAATTGAACCTGTTGTAAGGACGTCGGGAGAGATAGACAATACACCTGGAATCAGATTAAAGGGACCCTCCGGAGAAGTAAGCCTTAAACAGGGAGTTATGGTAGCGGACAGACATATTCACATGACCCAGGCAGATGCAGCATGGTTTGGTGTGTCAGACCGGGACAGGGTGAATGTCAGGGTTCCGGGCCCTAAGGGAGGTATTTTGAGCCATGTGGTGATTCGGGTTAGCACTGACAGCCGTTTGGATTTTCATATCGATACGGACGACGCCAATGCATTTCAGTTAAAGCAGGGGCAGTGGCTGCCTGTCAGAAAGGAAATGTTTGAATGATTTTAGGTACGATCAAAGGCAATGTGGTCTCTACAAGAAAATGCAGTAGTCTGGTTGGTTTTAAGCTTCTTCTGGTAGAACCATTCTATGGAGAAAAGAGAAATATCATTGTCGCGGCGGATACCATTGGCGCAGGAATCGGCGAATTGGTTCTGGTGACAACGGATAATACCACACAGTACGCACTGGACCGGTCGGCTCCCGTAGATGCATTTGTGATTGGCATAGTGGATTCGCCGCCGCAGGCAGAACTGTAGGGATGCAGAGGATATAGCTTCCAGATTGCGATACAGACTTTAATGAAAGAGGACATAGATATGGAAAAGATACATGCAGTGAAGACCAGCTTGTTTGGAAAAGGTTCCATCGCACTACTGCCTGATGAACTAAAAAGAGAGGACTTACAAGAGGGCTTATTGTCACGGATTCCTTTTTGTATAAGAGCGGCGCTGCGGACCGGGTAGGGGCCTGTCTTTTAATGGCCGGTCTGGAATATGCGGTGTATTATCTGGTACAGCCTAATCCCACGGTGCAGGTTGTGGAAGAGTGTCTGAAAGCCGCTGATGCCTTGGAAGTAGATGTCCTGGTGGCTGTGGGAGGCGGTTCCGCCATTGACACCGCTAAAGCTGTCAGTATTGTACTTGCAAACGGAGGGCATGTTAAGGACTATGAGGGGGTGGGCAAGTCTGGAAAGCCGGGAATCCCTATTGTAGCTGTCAATACCACGGCAGGTACCGGGTCCGAGGTGACATCTTTTTATATTGTCACGAACTCTGATACTCATTCCAAAATGTGTATGGTGGATACAAACTGTATGGTAACAATCGCCGTGGATGATACAGATTTTATGATGACAATGCCGAAAGGTCTTACCGCATCAACTGGAATGGATGCAATGACCCATGCGGTGGAAGCAGCAGTGGCAAAACGGGCAACGCCTTATACAGATAAAGATGCCTTGTGGGCTATTAGAACTATAAAAGAATATCTTCCTGCTGCCGTTTCCAATGGAAGCGATGTAAAGGCAAGAGAGATGATGGCTTACGCACAATACAGTGCCGGAATGGCATTTTCCAATGCAGGGCTGGGTATTATCCATGCCATGGCCCACGCACTGGGCGGCCGGTTTGGTCTTCCGCATGGACTCTGCAACGCTATATTGCTGCCCTGTGGTATGGAATTTAACGGTTCAGACAAAATGGCATCCCAGGCATTTAAAAAGGTGGCAGCCGCCCTTGATTTGCCAGGGATGGACTTAATGACTGGTTTTCAAGCGTCACAAGCATCTGCTGTATATCTAAGAGAATTTTCTGCATCGCTGGGTCTGCCCCAAAGATTGAGAGATATGGAAGTAAATCCCGAGGCTTTTGGTGAGTTGGCAGAGACGGCAATGGAAGATTCATGTATGGATGATAATCCCTTTAGGCCTACAAAGGAACAGGTGGAAGATGTGTACCGGAGGGCTTATTAAAAATAAGAAAAAGGTTATTGCTTAATTTCATAAGGTATGTTCAGATAATATTTTAAACTGCACGATTTTACGAAGAAGGAATATGGACAAAGAGTTATCAATCTTCCATATCTTTCAGATACGTATGAATAGTGCAGTTTTTTTAGAGTATTAAACGTGGGAAGTATTGAACCGCCGTAGTAAGGCAGGGTGGCATAATTGAAAGGAACCGTTGACAGCGGTTTGGCAGCTGAATACTGTTTTCTGGAATTTAGACCTAGCCAAGATAAGAAAAAAATTGTATAATTCAACTAAAACATAGCTAAGAACAGTATAATATAACTGTTTCAGAAAGGGGAGCATATATGTTAATTGGAGCATTGGAAGCAGGCGGCACAAAGATGGTGTGTGCCGTTGGAAAGGAAGACGGCACCATATTGGAGCAGGTATCCATACCTACCACCACGCCGGAGGAGACCATACCTAAGCTTATCGAATATTTTCAGGATAAGGAGATTGAAGCCCTGGGTGTGGCGGCTTTTGGCCCTGTGGATGTAAAGCCGGAGTCAGAGACTTACGGATATATTCTGGACACGCCTAAGCTGGCATGGAGGCACAAGGATTTTCTGGGCAGGCTTAAGGATGAGCTCAAGGTTCCCATGGGACTGGATACGGATGTAAACGGCTCCTGTCTGGGAGAGGTGACATACGGATGTGCCAAGGGACTGGACAGCGTTATCTATATCACCATAGGAACCGGTGTGGGTGTGGGCGTATGCATCAATGGAACGCTGCTGCACGGAATGCTTCACCCCGAAGGAGGCCACATTCTTCTGACGCGCCATGAGGATGACCCAACGGGCGGTATCTGTCCTTATCACAAAAACTGTCTGGAGGGCTTTGCAAGCGGTCCCTCTATCGAGGCCAGATGGGGTAAAAAGGCCGTGGAACTGGTGGACAGGCCCGAGGTATGGGAGATGGAGAGCTATTACATTGCCCAGGCCCTTGTGGACTATATTGTGCTTCTTTCCCCCCAGAAAATCATTCTGGGCGGCGGAGTTATGCATCAGGAGCAGCTGTTCCCCATGATTCGCCAAAAGGTAAAGGAGATGTTAAACGGCTATATTAAGACAAAGGAACTGGAAGACATGGACAGCTACATTGTCCCGGCAAGCCTTCACGATGACCAGGGAATCATGGGATGCATAAAGCTGGGACTCAATGCATTACGGGCATGACTTCCTTTGGAGGATTTTGATACATGTTGAACAGACAGCCGGTAAACTCGTTAAAAGGAATTGGCGAGAAGACAGGCAAACTATTTGAAAAACTGGGGGTCGTCACCATAGATGACCTTCTGGCCTATTATCCCAGGGCATACGATGCATACGAGGCTCCGGTGCCCATAGGGCAGTTAAAGGAGCAGACCATTATGGCTGTGGAGTCGGCGCTGGTGAGGGGAGCTGACCTGGTGCGCCTGGGCCATATGCAGATTGTCTCGGTACAGCTTAAGGACCTGACTGGATCCCTCCAGGTATCCTGGTATAACATGCCCTACATGAGGGCAAATTTAAAGACCGGCGTGAAGTATGTATTCCGGGGCAGGGTGGTTAGGAAAAGGGGCCGGATGGTCATGGAACAGCCGGAGGTATTTACCCCGGAAAACTACGAGGTCCTGGCAGGCTCCATGCAGCCTGTATACGGACAGACCAGGGGTCTGAGCAATAAGACCATTGTACGGGCGCAGCAGATGGCCCTGGAAGTGCGGAAGATGGAGAGGGAGTACATGCCGCCGGATTTAAGGCGCAGGTATGAGCTGGCGGAAATCAATTACGCCATGGAACATATCCATTTTCCGGCTGACCAGACAGAGCTGCTCTTTGCCAGGAAACGTCTGGTATTTGACGAGTTCTTCATGTTCCTGGTTGGTGTCAGGCGTCTGAAGGAGCACAGGGAGGACAGGCATTCTGCCTTTATGATAAAGGAGGCAGAAGAGGTGACCGCCTTTCAATCCAGTCTGCCATACGCCCTTACAGGGGCGCAGGAAAGGGCTCTGAGGGAAGTATATGACGATATGGGAAGCGGCCTGGTGATGAACCGCCTGATTCAGGGTGACGTGGGATCCGGCAAGACCATCATTGCTATTCTGGCCCTGCTGCAGGCTGCATATAATGGATACCAGGGCGCGCTTATGGTACCCACGGAGGTGCTGGCCAGACAGCACTTTGAGTCCATAACCAGCCTTTTTGAAAAGCAGGGAATTGAAAAGGTTCCCGTACTGGTCACCGGCTCCATGACGGCCAAGGAAAAGCGTCTGGCATATGCAAAGATTGCCAGCCACGAGGCGGACATTATAATCGGCACACATGCCCTGATTCAGGAAAAGGTGGTGTACGACAACCTTGCCCTGGTTATCACCGACGAGCAGCACCGTTTTGGTGTGGGACAGAGGGAGCTTCTCAGCAGCAAGGGACAGGAACCCCATGTGCTGGTAATGAGCGCCACGCCCATTCCGCGTACACTGGCCATCATCCTGTACGGAGATTTGGATATATCCGTCATAGATGAACTGCCTGCGGGACGCCAGACCATAAAAAACTGTGTGGTGGATCCTGGCTATCGTCCAAAGGCATATACATTCATTGAGCGCCAGGTGGCGGAGGGCCATCAGGCTTACGTTATCTGTCCCATGGTGGAGGAGAGCGAGATGATTGAGGCTGAGAATGTGCTGGATTACACCAAGGCCCTGAAGAAAGCGCTGCCGCCGTCCGTTATAGTGGAATATCTCCACGGCAAGATGAAGGGCAAGGAGAAAAATGCCCTTATGGAGCGCTTTGCGGCGGGGGGAAATTCATGTACTGGTATGACCACCACTGTCATTGAGGTGGAGTCAATGTGCCAAATGCCACGGTGATGATGATTGAAAATGCGGAGCGGTTCGGCCTGGCCCAGCTCCGATCAGCTCCGCGGACGGGTAGGAAGGGGAAAGGACCAGTCCTACTGCATTATGGTCCAACTGTTCCCGGGATGAAGGGGGCAGGAGAACGCCTGGATATACTAAACCGTTCCAATGACGGGTTTTATATCGCCTCAGAGGATTTGAAGCTGCGGGGGACCCAGGGGGATATCTTGCGGACTGCGTCAGAGCGGGGATATGGAATTTGCGCTGGCTGACATTTACCAGGATGCACAGGTGCTGAAGGAGGCCAGTGAGGCGGGAGGCGCGATCCTCAAGCTGGACCCGGATCTGTCACTGGAACAACACAGAAGGCTCAGAGAACGTCTTCTGGATTATGCGAAGGAACGGCTGGAGCTGCCGGGACTATAGAGAAAAAGGTGTGACAGCATGAAGAAAAATGCGTTAGCAAAAGATTTTTTTATGGAGATAAAAAAGACAAGGAACCGGTTTCTGTCCATAATGCTTATTGCGGCACTGGGCGTGGCCTTTTTTGCCGGCGTAAGGGCAGCGGCTCCGGATATGAATATGTCGGCAGACCTTCTGTATGACAAGAGCAATTTTATGGATATCCGCGTGCTGAGTGACCTGGGCCTGACGGAGAAGGACATAGATGCGATCCAGGATATAAAGGGTGTGGAGTCCGTGCGGGGCGGCTACAGCGCGGATGTGCTGTGCAGTACGGAAGAAGCACAGCTTGTTGTGCGCATGATGTCAGCCTATGAGGATATCAATAAGATAACAGTAAAGCAGGGCCGTATGCCCGAAAAAAGGATGAATGCCTTGCGGATGAACGGTTCTTGAGTCTTTCCGGATATAAAATCGGAGATACGATCTCTGTGAAATCCGGTACAGATGATGACATAGCAGATACGCTTGCTGTCACAGAATACAAGATTGTGGGAAGCGGAACGACTGCCTATTATCTCAGCCTGGACAGGGGCACCAGCAAAATAGGAAACGGCGAGCTGAGCAGTTTCCTGGTCATTCCGGCAGAAAGCTTTTCCCTGGAGGTCTATACAGAGGCTGTGATACGGGTGGCGGGAGCAAAAGAGCTTTTATCAGGTTCAGATAAGTACGAGGATACCGTAAAAGAGGTGGAGGACCATCTGGATGCCATAGCGGACGGACGCTGTGATATCCGCTACGAGTCTGTCTATCGGGAGGGACAGGAAAAGCTGGATGATGCATCCGCAGAGATAGAGGAGAACCAGCAGAAGCTGGAGGATGCCAAAAAGGAATTGGATGACGGGGAAAAAGAACTTGCGGACGCCCAGCAAAAGCTTGACGATGCCAAAAAAGAGCTGCAGACAGCCAGGGATAAACTGACTGACGGGGAGGCTCAGCTTGCGGATGGGGAAGCACAGGCCGCAGACGGGGAGAACCAGCTTGCAGACGGCTGGAATACCTACTATGAAAATGCCTCCACACTGGAGGAGAAGAGCCGGGAGCTGGAGGAGGCAGAAGCCCAGACAGCGGACGGTGAGAATCAGATCGCAGAGGGATGGCAGGAGCTTGACACACAGAAGGCAGCTCTTTCTGACGGACGCAGCCAGTTGGAGGAAGGCAAAGCCCAGATCGCCCAAGGCAGACAGCAGCTTACAGACGGCATTGCCCAGACGGAGGCAGGCATTGCTCAGGTAGAGCAGAAGATTCAGGAGATAGAGGCCGGACTCCCGGCTGTCCGGGACGGCATAGCAAAGGTTACGGACGGCATTCATCAGGCGGAAGCAGGGATCGCGGATCTGGAACAGAAGCAGGCGGTTGTTCAGGCAGGAATCGCCCAGTTGGAAGAGCAGCTTGCCGCTGTTCCCCCTGAGGCAGAGGATATCCGGCAGCAGTT
>ENA-OQCB01001167-OQCB01001167.1-human-gut-metagenome-genome-assembly--contig:-NODE-1167-length-10606-cov-2.346216_pt1 | contig 10606 bp, 12 predicted proteins | sample MGYA00242493_ERZ504568 | MGnify/ENA primary metagenome ERZ504568 (study PRJEB26092, sample SAMD00036229) | human gut metagenome | host: Homo sapiens | study: EMG produced TPA metagenomics assembly of...
CTGCTCATTTTCTCTTTTGAACCTCCCTGTGATTTATCAAAAGATGCAGAACTCACCGTCCTGCATCTTCACTCCCCCGTTATATATCAGCCTACTTTCAGCTTAAATTTCTGAATCTCTTTCTCATTACACTCCGGGCAGGTAGTCATCCGTATAAACTGTCCCGCCCATTTCTGTGCGGAAGCAGAAGCCTCGCTCTCCTGCTGCATCAGGATATATTTGGCAACACCTTCATACGATAGGAAGTAATTGGAAGTGCCCAACGAATCGTTTTTAATTTGCAAACGTTCGTCAGTCCCGTTCATGATCTCATCGATCGCTTCTTCCGGGATATCTTTGATAGGGGTCTTCAACGTTACGCCATATTTCTCGCAAATAGCTTCGATCTGCCAAAATATCAGGGAGTTTTTATATTTTCCCAACGCCACAATCCCACCGCTGTAAATGCTGAGCGAGGTATCGGGGACGATTTTGTTCATGTCCAACAAATTGACCTGTCCCAATCCTTTACATTTCGGGCAAGCACCCTGCGGAGAGTTGAACGAGAAATTATGGGGAGCCGGTTCGCTGTAAGACAAACCCGTCACCGGATCCATCAGCCGACGGCTGAAATGGCGCACTTCGTCCGTCTCGGCATCCAGCACGAGTACCAGGCCGTCACCCTGCTTCATAGCGACACGCAGGCTTTCTTTCAAACGACGTTCGTCCGATTCCGAAACGATCAGTTTATCGACCACAACCTCGATACTGTGCATCTTATACCGGTCGAGCTTCATGCCATGAAAGATTTCCTTCATCTCACCATCCACCCGGACATTCAGATAGCCTTTTTTCCGCATCTGTTCGAAAAGTTCCTTATAATGTCCCTTACGGTTACGGACAAGCGGAGCGAGCAAGTAGGTCTTCTTCCCCTTATACTGGTTCATAATCAGTTCCAGCGTCTGCTCCTCGGTGTATTTCACCATCTTCTCGCCACTCAAATACGAATAAGCCTCTCCCGCCCTTGCATAAAGCAGACGGAAAAAGTCATAAACCTCGGTAGTCGTCCCCACTGTAGATCTCGGATTCTTGTTTGTTGTTTTCTGCTCGATCGAGATAACAGGGCTCAGGCCAGTGATCTTATCCACATCCGGCCGTTCCATATTTCCCAAGAAGTTACGCGCATAAGCGGAGAACGTCTCCACATAACGGCGTTGCCCTTCCGCAAAAATCGTATCAAAAGCCAAAGACGATTTACCACTACCGCTCATACCGGTAATTACGGAGAGCTTGTTACGAGGTATGTCGACATCTATATTCTTCAAATTATGGACACGCGCGCCTAAAACGGAAATACGGCCGCCTTCCAATGCATTCTTATCCTTCATCGTTTTTCAGTTTTCTTATTTCACCACCCAGGCCGGATTATGCACATAGGTGTTAGGCGTTTTATAATACATATCAGATTCTTTCGGGATCCGGATCGTATATGTTTTTTCCTGCCGTCAGCAATTTACGATCTCGCAACCAGGGATTGAAACGTTTCAGATCGGCATAAGTGATACCATTCTTTTTGGCGAAACCGGACAAATCCTGAATATCCGTCGAGACGGCAACACTCTCGCATGCGATCGGTTTATACAGATCCTGCGCTCTTAGCACGAACCCATATTTATAAGGAGCTTCAAATATCTGCTTGATAGCCATGATACGATAGACATAGCGAGTTGTTTCCTCCACCAGCCAGAGGTCGAACGAACTGTCTGCATCCTGCTTGACAAGTTCTCCCGAAATACGTCCCATACCGGCATTATAGGAAGACGCGACCATCGCCCAGTCTCCATATTTTTCATAAGCCGCTTTCAGATAACGACAGGCTGCTTCGGTCGCCTTTGTCACATCGCAACGTTCGTCAACCGTAGGTGTTATCGTCAACCCGTACTGCCGGGCCGTTCCTTCCAACAACTGCCAAGTTCCTACTGCCCGTGCAGGCGATGAGACACGCGGATCGAGATGGCTCTCGATCACCGCCAGATACTTGAAATCGTCCGGAATGCCGTTAGCCTTCAGAATCGGTTCGATGATCGGGAAACAGCGGTTTGCGCGCTTAATCAGCAGCATGGTAGTAGAATGGAAATAGGTAAAGCTACTCAATTCCCGGTCAAAACCTTCATGCATATTATAACGCGTCAAATCGATATCTTTTCCGCAAAAAGAGACGGAAGAAGGAATATCAGGCGACATGGTCACCGATGAAACGACCGGACGTTGTTCTTTCACTTTTTCCGAATCACTCGAACCGATGGAGAGGCAGGCGGTCAGGCACACAGCACTTCCCACCACAAAACCGGCTATACTATTACTGTTCAATAATTTCATCATCAATCTTCTTGGGTCTAAGAATATTTATAGAACCTTTTTTATTATATTTAATACCATCCGATCCCACTGCATCTATCACATAAAAATAGACACCGGGAGCAACATATTTTCCTCCTTTTTTGCCATCCCACCCTTCAGCCGGGTTAGTAGAATGGTACATCTGTACCCCCCACCGGTTGAATATCCAACACTTATAGGTCACAAGCGATTTGTAGGCGACACGAAACTCATCATTGATACCGGGTGTCGTACCGGGCGAAAAAAGCGTTCGGGATCTGAAGTTCCGATTCAGCAATCTTGATTTCAATAGAATTGGAGACCGCCTCGCATTCTCCCGTCGCGTTGCTGACAGTGGCAACCGCCGTATAATCACCTTTCTCCGTAAACGTATAATCGACCTCCTCATCCCTATATTCTACCAGCGGATTCTCAGCTCCGTTTTCCTGGTCGCTCCTATATATCTTCCAGGTATACAGCGTCGCTACCGGATCATTGGCATACGCCCGAAAAGTGACTGTTGCCGGAGCGGAAATATATTCCCCGTCTCCCGCTGTCATATTCTCCGCATTATCCATCATAAACGTCGTATCGACATGCACCTCTACGGCCACCGCCTGGTAGGTATCCGAGGTGATCGATTTCTCCACTCCAAAATGTTTTGCAAACTGATCACCGGAAAGAGTGACTTCCGTATCGCACAACGGAATTGTATTGTTATCGCTTATCTTTACCGAATATGGTCCTTCCGTCAATACTCTTTGCACGTTCTTAGGCGAAAAATACTTGTTGTCTTCAGACCACTCCAATGTTTGATACGCAACATCGAACTCCCGCTTCACCGTCATCCGGCTTCCCGACGGGGTATAATAATACATAACCGGGACAGCAGGAGAACCTTCCAGCCAAAAGCCGTCACAATTCCCTTTGACTGTAATACGCTCGACATTAAAAGCGTATTTACTATAATCGATAATCCACACATACCAACCATTCAAGCCGGAAGCCGGGTCCTCCACATAATATCCGGCATCCTCCTCTATATTCCGGATAACGGATGTCGCCCCGTTCTGTTCACATGAAACGGGCTCCCGGTCCAAGGCCTTTTGCTTATATCGATACCATTGATGATTGGCTGACGAGGATGTATAGCTAATCTCCACATTCTCCATTCCATACACCAGATAAATCCGTATACGATTCCCTGGATTTTCCAACAAATAAGGGGTTCCACTTCCTCCTGTAACCGTATATTGCTGTGCCTGAATGGCCAACACCACAAACAAGAAACAAATCAATCCTCCCAGTTTCCTAATTTCCGTTCTTTAGCATATACATAACCTAATTAGCTTACAAAATTACTATTTTATACGGATTTATACGGAGATAAATGCCTTTTTATTGTATTATCCGGACTTCAATCCTTCAAAAACCATTGCTTTTATACCATACAATATCCACAGTTGTCACACACTAGCCTCTTCTACAATTTCAGAAGAATGATTCACGCATAAATAATAGCCTAAAAGGGAAAAATTACAGGCTATAGGCTTTTAATGAATAGCCTATAGCCTATTTGGGAAAAGGTACTAGACTTTTTGGAAGAAAGTACCTATCTGTTTGAAAAGGGATGCCTACCCATTCAGAAAGGAATGCCTACCCATTTGGATAGCGACAGGTATCCATTTTAAAACATATATGCTTTGATTTCAAAACACCTATGTTTCGCATTCAAAACATATATGTTTTTAAACAAGGGATAAATATCCGGCAACCCCTTCCGCACACCGTTCACCATCAATAGCGGCAGAAACGATTCCGCCTGCATAGCCGGCACCTTCGCCGCAAGGGAAAAGGCCTTTCAAGGTTATATGCTGGTAGCTTTCCTTGTCGCGCAAGATACGGACGGGAGAAGAGGTACGGGTTTCCACCCCGATCATTACTGCGTCGTTGGTTAGGAAGCCTTTGGAGACTTTACCGAAATGGCGGAAGCCCTCGCGCAAGCGACCGGTGACGAACTCCGGCATCCAGAAATGCAGCGGAGATGCCAGCAAGCCGGGCGTATAAGAGGATTCGGGGAGATCGAAAGAGTTTTTCTTATTCACGAAATCAACCATCCGCTGTGCAGGGGCGGTTTGCTTCATCCCACCGTTCAGCCAGCAAAGTTCTTCCAAACGTTCTTGGAAAGCCATCAACGCTAATGGAGAATCCGACTCTACCCTCTCTCCATTATTCATTATTAATTCTTCATTATTCATTAGCGAAATATAGTCTTCCGGGCGTACCTCCACCACCATGCCGGAGTTCGACCAGCGGGAACCACGATTGGAAGGAGACATTCCGTTGACCACTACCTGCCGAGGACCGCTTGCTGCCGGGACAACGAATCCACCGGGACACATGCAAAAAGAATAGACTCCACGCCCGCCGGACTGCGCCACAAAGCTATATTCGGCTGCCGGCAGATAGTTGCCTCTGCCTTCCTTGCGATGATATTGTATCTGGTCGATCAACATCTGCGGATGTTCCAGCCGGACACCGACAGCAATGCCTTTGGCCTCGATCGGGATTTGCCGGTCATGGAGGTAGCGATACACGTCGCGGGCGGAATGGCCCGTTGCCAGAATGACCGGCCCTAAAAAAACTTTCGCCCGTATTCGTTTCAACCCCTATGACTTCCTCCCCTCGGATAACCAAGGCGTCCATTCGTGTCTCGAAACGAACTTCCCCGCCACAACGGATGATCTGCTCGCGGATATTCTCGATCACACGCGGCAACTTGTCCGTTCCGATATGCGGATGGGCATCAGCCAAGATCGAGGTACTCGCCCCGAACTGGCAGAAAACATTCAGAATCTTATCGACCGAACCCCGCTTCTTACTGCGAGTGTAAAGCTTGCCATCAGAATAGGCACCGGCTCCCCCTTCTCCGAAGCTGTAGTTGGATTCTTCGTCCACTTTATGCTCGCGACTGATCAAGGCGATATCCTTTTTACGTTCGCGCACGTTCTTCCCGCGTTCGATCACGACCGGACGCAGGCCAAGCTCTATCAGGCGAAGGGCGGCAAACAAACCACCCGGTCCCGCTCCTACCACCACGACAGGTTTCCCGGCCGACACGTCTTTATATTCCACCGACCGGAATTCCGGTTCGTCCGGCACCTCATCAATAAAAGCACGCAGCTTGACATTCACAAAGATAGTCCGCTGACGTGCATCGATGGAACGCTTCAGCACACGGACAGCGTGAATGTGCGGGACAGATGTTCCCGTTTCACGGGCTACCACCTGCTTCAACGACTGTTCGCTGGCTGCCTCTTCGGGCAGTATACGAAGTTGTAATTCTTGTATCATCGTTATTTCTTTAAATTCAAATAAAAATCAAACCGGCCTGCGCCCTGTATCCGCTCCAGTCCATTTTAAAATCCGAATACCGGCTCTTAAGGTTCTGCTTTACGGCATCCCATTCATAAGCAATGTTCACATTCAGCGCGACGTGACGGCACAGACCGAACTTGATACCGAAAGCAGGCTCCACAAAGAAATTCTTGCTGGAAAAATGACCTTCCTGCAGATATCCGGCTGTGGGAACGGATTCGATAAACAGGCGATTTGCCTCGTGCACTTTGTTCAGCACGACACCCGTAGAAAGCTGTATGTACGGTTCGAATGTAAAGATACTAATTTCTTCCTTAACCAAACGGAAACGGTAAAAGGCTCCGAGCTTATATCCTTTGTTGCGCAACTCGAAGTTGCAAGAACCGGAATAATCCGTTATCCCCTTCTTACCTGCCGTATTCATATAGTTGAAAAGAACTCCCGCATGATGGCGGCTCCATTCAAGCCCGACACGGGTGTCCTGTGTCACATAACCGGGGAAATTATCCGTAACCTGCGCATTGCTTACGGGAAGTTCCATCTTATTCAAAAAGTCCTCCATATCGGACATCTGGTACGAGCCATGCCCGATATTATATTCGACTGTCAGCGACTGAGCCTGCCCAAGACGACCGAAGAAGAACAGCAGGGCTATAAACAACAATACCTTTTTCATCTCTTCGGGTAGTTTTCAAGGTTAAACGTATAATTTGCATTCTCATATCCCCAATTATCGACGGGAGAGAAACGCAACTCAACCATGCCTGCTTCCTGTCCGGCAAGGGGAAACTCCGTCACGCCATCCGTCACCTTTTCCGCCACGACTTCACCTCCGTAGACGACATCGACTGCCGAACGGTAAGGATATGTCCAAGACAGACGTACACGGTTCTTTGTCCTATATTCTACCTGAACCTGCGGTTTGGCCTGCTCCAAGTCAAGCGATCCAAGCGAACGGGGACGGTCGGCTTCCGCTTTGAAATAGAGATAGACCTTGTATGTTCCTTTCTCACCGGCATATCGTTTATCGGCATATGAATGAATATCAAAATCCGACCTTCTCGTAGTATAGATATAATTAGCCCCCTTCTTCAGCGTAGTAAACTCAATCCGGTAATGATCGAACCCGTCACGAAACGCCTCATCCACCTCCCAAGAGATTTCAATCAGTCCTTCTTCATTCACCCGATGCAGCAAAGGAAGTTCCGTCTCGGTACGCGCATTTACCTTGAGAGGCCAACTGCGCTTTTCCACATAATGTTCAATCCCGACCTGCCCGGCAACCGTCCCGCTGTTCATACGGGCAATAATCTCGCACGACAATTCATAAGAGCCATTCGGTATCAGGTCTACATCCAACCGGAAATCACACTGTGTCCCATTGCTTTCCCAGACCATTTCACCCAAGCGGATGATCTGTTTCTCAATTTCGAATCCGGGCAACGGATCGATCTGGCAAACAGCATCACCACTGTTTTCCACCACAAAGGTTCCGTTTTCCACATCATGGATAAACGGGCCATAGAAGTCCACACTCATCGCAACCGAATCGACCTGCCGCTTTTCAAAATCCATAAAATTCTCCCCTAACTGGTACTCGCAGCTTATAAACAGGAAGAAAATACTCACAAATAGATAAACAACACTTTTATTCATATACATATAAACTTATCCGAACAATTGCCGGAAAGCCTCTTCTACCTTGCGCACTTGCACAATTTGCATCTTGCACTTGGACGTGTCGAAGCCTTTCAGGTTATTGTGCGGGATGATAATGCGCGAGAAACCTAAATTTTTCCGCTTCCAGGATACGCTGCTCGATGCGGTTCACCGGACGGATCTCGCCCGAAAGTCCCACCTCGCCGCACATACAGATACCCGGTTCGATTGAAATGTCGAGACTGGAAGAAAGAACCGCACTGATCACCGCCAAGTCGATCGCCGGATCGTTCACCTTTAGTCCGCCGGCAATATTCAAAAAGACATCTTTCTGTATCAACTTGAACCCGGCACGCTTTTCGAGTACCGCGAGCAACATATTCATACGTCTGAGATCAAACCCCGTCGCGCTGCGCTGTGGGGTCCCGTAAACGGCCGAACTCACCAGCGCCTGCGTCTCGATCAGGAAAGGACGGATCCCTTCGATCGCAGCCGCAATAGCCACTCCGCTCAGCCCTTCGTGATTCTGCGTCAATAGCAGTTCGGAAGGGTTACTGACTTCTCGAAGCCCGTCTTGGCGCATCTCGTAGATGCCTAATTCAGCCGTACTTCCGAAACGGTTCTTGATGCTCCTGAGTATCCGGTGACATATAATGCTGGTCACCCTCGAACTGAAGGACAGTGTCAACGATGTGTTCAAGAACCTTCGGCCCGGCAATGCTTCCTTCCTTATTGATATGGCCGATCAGGAGGACGGGCGTGCCACTCTCTTTCGCATATTTCAGGATGGCAGCACTACACTCACGTACTTGTGAAACACTTCCGGGAGAAGATTCGACCACCTCCGTATAAATCGTTTGTATCGAGTCGATAATCAGGAGATCAGGTTGAACGTTACGGGTCTGGACAAATATCTGTTCAAGATTGGTTTCGCAGAGGATGAAGCAATCCGGGTTCTCATGCATGATGCGGTCGGCACGAAGTTTCAACTGGCGGCTGCTCTCTTCGCCGGAGACATAAAGCGTGCGGAGTCCCTTCAGTCCCAAGACGGTTTGCAGGACAAGAGTAGACTTACCGATTCCCGGTTCGCCGCCGATCAGGACCAGTGATCCTTTCACCAGGCCACCACCGAGGACGCGGTTCAACTCCTGATCACCAAGGTCGATGCGCGTTTCTTCTTCGGAAGTGATGTCCCGAAGCAGTACAGGACGCACAGGACCGGCTCCATCAGGACGGATAAATCCCGCTCCGACACGCTTTCCGGCCGGTTCTTTTGCCACGATCTCCTCGACATACGTGTTCCACTCCCCACAGGAAGGACATTTCCCGATCCATTTCGGAGAATCAGCCCCACAGTTGGAGCAGACATATACTGTTTTTGCTTTTGCCATACCTCTACAACCTTTGTTTTATCACCCGAAAAGATCGAGTGTCAACTGCTTTTTCTCCGCCTCTAACTTACGCAGGTGGCGTTTTCCTTGCGGCGTAACGATTTCCATCTTATCGAAACGGGTACGGATCACAGTTTCGACCGTATAGCTAATATTGACCACTTCACCCAATTCGCTCATCTTCCGCTGTATCTCCAGCACGCAATCAATACACATACCGCTCTTGAAGACAATCTTTTCATCGAACATATCTTTCTTAAAGTCTTCATCGCACATATAGAAGTCGATCGTCTCGCCTCCTTTGTTGTAGATGCCTTTCCAACGGTAACGAGCGTCTTTCAGCACAGGCGAGATGATTTCTATCGTCGCCTTGTTGTCTTTGACCGAAGGCAACTCGTCGGAACGGAGGATGTAATAGTCGAATTGTTCGCGTTTGACCTCCAACGATCCCGAAACGGCTACGGTTGTTTTCGTTCAGTTCGCGCAATGGTGAACTTCGTCACCTTCGGATAGCCGCGCACAGCTCGTAAAAATTCGACTTGCATTTGCAGACGCGAGGCGAGGCGCTCAGCAACTCCACCAATTCGCGCGTAACGGTTATGCCAGGCGATTTTTTCCTAAGATTCGTACGCAATAAGGCTATTTCGCGCTGCATCTTTTCCTCGTCGGCCGCCGAACGATCCTGGGCCGGCTGCCCGCCGACCAAAAGGGACGGACGTGCCCACACTTGCATAAATAAGTTGAGAAGGACAGAAATCAAACGGCTGTTCTCACCTGCCACCGACCAGATTTCGCGGAAATCCCTCCTGCTGAGCAAAAGACTCGCAATAAAACCGTCATCTTGATATCCAGCATGTCTGCCAACGTCCGGACAAGCGAGAGTAACCTCTTTTTCCGAACGGTGTTTGATCATGGCATCCATGTAGTTGGACTTGTCACTGAAGTAGTATCGCAGTTCGAGTTTGTTATCAAACTTTATCATGACTTACTCTGTTTTTGGTTTTCGATCAAAGAACGGATTTTTCGACGACGCGCTCACCGGGATCGCCATCACGCACTTACAATCGCCCAACATCCCCAAACGCTGTGCAGCCAGACCGGCGCTAAACATCACGCGCGTATCCAGACGCAAATCCGAAGCCGTGGCACAAGCTGAACCGATCGCAATACCCAAGTCCACTGAATTGATCGCACAAGGAACGGCTTCCGGCTTCTCCACGCAAGTCGGGAATCCACAGTGAGCGCAATTCAAGCCCTGCACCTGCTGACGCGTACCAACAATCATGATGGCTTCAGCCTGAAGGATATTGTCGGCATCACGCAGAAAGAATTTCAAACCGGTTTCGCCGGACATGATAACTAATTCTTCGGAAAGGTGTTTGATATCTTCATCCGTCACCATCGCCACTTCAATAATATCGATGCCTTTCCCTTTCGGAGCTGTCCGGGCGGCTGTCATCATCTGACGAACAGCCTGTAACACATGCTCGTGTCGTATTTCTCTTTCGTTCTGTATCATTTTATATTGGTTTAGCACGAACAAAGATAATAATTACTCGTTTTTATAGCTCAAGATTTGTCATCTTTTCTGTAACATCAAATGGATAGTCGGGGTATTCGTAAATACTGAAACGAGGTTCAGTCCCCCCCTCGGAATAATTCCAAATACTGATATACTCCCGCCACATCTTCACCCATATCCTGTAATTGGCGCAGGTAGGCGGCGACGGACTTGTTCTCGATGATGTAGACTTCTCCCATCCGATCGATAATCGGGCTGTGACGGCGTCCGGTGTCGTGGCTCGAATTTCAGGATACGC
>ENA-OQCB01001168-OQCB01001168.1-human-gut-metagenome-genome-assembly--contig:-NODE-1168-length-10605-cov-3.347967_pt1 | contig 10605 bp, 4 predicted proteins | sample MGYA00242493_ERZ504568 | MGnify/ENA primary metagenome ERZ504568 (study PRJEB26092, sample SAMD00036229) | human gut metagenome | host: Homo sapiens | study: EMG produced TPA metagenomics assembly of...
TGCTTGATATGGTTATGTATGGACGCTATGCACATCGTAGGTTTTTAGAAAAGGAAACAGAAGAGGATCTTGCAATCTGCAGGCGTTTTTTAGAAGAAGTGGGACTGAAAGGATACGAAAACCGCTCCTTTTTTTCAGCTTGTCCGGAGGAGAAAAACAAAGGGTACCATTCGCATAGGCTTTCTCTTTGCCCTCGGCCGGGATACCTTCGGTCACAAGGCGAGCGAACAGAGTGGATTTGCCGGTGTTCTTCAACTCCAAGGAGACGGAAGAGGCTGCCTTGTCAAGCAAAGTCTCCGTCCAGATATTCCGGGTGGTGGAAACCTTCTCCGTCTTGCCACCCAAAGTATAAGAAAAATCCATAGAACCGGACACCTTGTATTTTTTCATATAATCAGAAAGGGCCACCAGGCTGAATGCCGTGGATTGCGTGCTCAGCCAATCGTCGGATGCGAGCGTCTTAGAGATTTCATTTGCCAAGAGAGCCGCTTCCTTACCGCCATCGAGCAGACAGAGCGTCATCAGGCGGATTGAGTTGTCGCGCAGGTCGCTACCGAACGTCCGGTCATATTCAGAATAAGCCGTTGTCAGAGCCGTCGTCTTTGCGATCAGCTCCTTCGATACATCCGGGCGACCGACCAAAGCATAACCGGCTGCCAGCAGATAGCGGCTCATAGGTGCAAGTGTCTTACTCTCTTTCAATCGGTTCATGGCGCCTACCTCGGCAGTTTGGCCCAAAGCGAGGACGAACAAACGGTATGCCTGCGTCATTTCTTCGGATTCAGCCCAATAGGAGGTTTCCGGTTTCCAGTTACGGGCAATGCGGCTCAAGTCGTTCAACACATCCCGTTTCATACCTTCGGGCACAAGGTAACCTTTCTTCTCCGCTTCCAGCAAGAAATGAGTAGCGTAGACAGTGCCCCAGGCATTGCTGCTCGTTCCGCCGGGCCAGTAGGAGAAAGAGCCGTCTACTGTCTGGTAGGAACGCAGGCGGCGGATTACCTCTTTCACAGCCCTTTCAGTCGATTGTTCTTGTTCGCGGGTCAACGAGGCGAACCCGCTCAAGTACAGTTGTGGGGAATGCCTTCGAGGTGATCTGTTCGACACATCCGTGCGGGTAGCCTAACAGGTAGGACAACCGCGTGGAGAGATTGACAGGTTGGACATCCGACATTTCGAGCATAAGGGAGTTCGTACCCTCCACGCCGGGAAGGCCGACTGTCCCTTTCCAGCTCTTTCCGGCTTCGAGCGTCACAGGCGTCACCTTGACTTGCGGACGGCGCACGGAGCGGATTTCGATATCAGTTTCATATACGGACTTCTCACCGCCGCTAATAGCCGTGATCCTTACATGTCCGGCTCCGGGGGTATCTTTCACGCGGATGCGGAACTGCGCCGATTTGTCACCGACCGCTTCGAAATGCAGCGTACGGCTTGCCTCGCCGACTATCTCCATGTTACCGGAGCAGGCGATCGTGACCTGCACGTCTCCAACTCCTTTTTCGGTAGCAAAGACGGTAGCGGGAACCACCATCTCCTCTCCTATGCCGATAACGCGCGGGAGTGTACCGAGCAGCATGACGGGCTTGCGCACGAGCACGCTCTTCTCCGTATTACCGTAAGCCTCCCCGTTTCCGGCGACGACCATGACGCGGACACGGCCGTTATAGTTCGGCATCTTATAAGTATGCTGCCGTTTTTCTCCTTTTTTCAGCAGGAACGGGCCGGCAAATTGTACGACCGGCTTGAAGCGGTTCACGATCGCTTTCGGACCTTTATTCAAAGCGTCGTCGCCACCGATGCTGAACAGTTGCTCAATGCGGCCGCCATACGCACCGACCACATAGTTGTACAAATCCCAGGTATTGACACCCAATGCTTCGCGGGCGTTAAACGCCTGCCAGGGATCGGGCGTACGGAAGCGGGTCAGGTCAAGCAACCCTTCGTCGACAATCGCCAGCGTGTAGGCCATCTCACGACCGTTCTTCTCGGAAACCGTCACGTGGTAAGGTGCTTCCGGCTTGATCTCGTCCGCCATACGGACAACCGGAGCCAAATGGCTTTCGGGAGAAGTCACCGTGAAGGGGACGACACCGTACATACGGATCGGCAAGTCGTTCTTCGTGACACCATGCGGTTGCAAGAGTGTTATATAAAGGTACGCGTTTGGCTGCATATCCGGAGTGACGTCGAGCTTGACCGTAGTCTGCCCGTCGTTGCACATGTGCTCAGTGGTCGAGAGGATACGTGTTCCGTTCTCAATGCTGATGATCGCGCGGCTTCCCTTGACAGAGGGGAAGGTAACGACGATCTGTTCGCCTGGTGCGTATGTGTCCTTGTCGGTCTTGAAGGTTAGCATATTGGCGGAGGAAGAACCGTCAGCATCGCGTCTGCCTTCACTGTAAGGCCAGTCGAAATAGTTCATCACACCGGTAGAGTGTTTGCTCTCTTTGTCTTTCACCGAGATAAAATAGGTTCCCCAATCGGCATCGGCATATTTCAGGTTGAAAGAGGCCGTGCCATTCGTGCCAGTACGGATGGTGAAGGTTTTCACCGGCTTGTTATACGAATTGGAGACATAGTTAGCCAGATTGCCGTTGTCCGAGCTCCACCACCAGTACCAATGGACTTTATAGACTTTCACTTCGAGTTCAGTATTGGCTACCGCCTGCCCGAGATAGTCGACGGAAGCTACTTCATATTTATATTCGGTTCCGGTCTTCAGCGGTTCCTCATCTTGCTGGGGCGACTTGATGCCGGCATAGCGGCGATAGGGTGAATAGGACGCCCGATTGGCGTCAATGCTGAAATCGCCGGATTCCTCATACACACGGGTGACAAAACTCGCCAACAACATGCCGGGAGCCGAAGCACCGATCTCGAAACGGGCTTTGATGATGGCGTTGCCCGCTGCATCGGTCGTACCGGAAATCACTTTGCTTTCTTCGCTGTTGAAAAATTTTCGAAGGATCATCGAAATAGAATTTCTTATAGCCGGAAAAGGTGGTCGGGGTCGAGATAAAGGTTCCCTGGATGTCGTATTTCAGATTGCGGGCAGTCGCTCCTTGTAGCCATTTCCACGTGCATAGCAGCATCGAGCGGCTCGCCCGGAGCAATTTTTTTGGGGCATCGTAAGGGATATCTTCAAGCGGTTCGGTTTGATCGTTTCGATACGGAGACGCTTCGTAAAGGTGACGCCGCCTACATTCACGTTGACATTCCACGCGCCTGTCGGTGCATCAGGTTCGGTCGGCATATCGAAAACATAAAGTCCTGCTTCACCTTTTGTCTGTGTCTTGCGCAGGTAGAGCTGGCCGAGCGGATTGTAAAGTTCCATGATGACCGGATGATTAGCTGGGAGCATCCGGCTGCGGTCGTTCAGCATAAAGCCGAGATGCAGCGTGTCGCCCGGACGCCATACACCGCGGTCGCCGTAGATGAAGCCCTTGATGCCTTTCTGCACGACTTCTCCGGAGACATCGAAGGAACTCAGCGAAAGGGCGGAACCGTCGTCTACACGAAGATACGAGCGTTGCTGTCCGAGGGAAGCAGTCAGATAGAACGGCTTGCCGTTTTTCAGCGAGAAACGCACCTGCCCTTTGTCGTCCGTCACGCCGGAGGCTAATTCCTGACGCTGGTAGTTGTAGGCAACGACTTCGACGCCTTTCTCCGGATGGGTGCTCAGAATGTTATGTACAAGGACAGTCATATCGTTATCTTCGCCGGCCATCGCCAACAGACCGAGATTGGTGGCGAGGACATTCTTGCCGACGGTCGTGTTATAATAATAGCTGTTGGAACAGGGGTCGCCACGTTTGCTGTAATCGTAGTCGGACCAGTCGAAGTCGCCGTTATAGTAATAATAACCGCCTCCATCGAAACGGCTGCTTTCTTCCTTGAACTTGATCTCATCATCGGCAAGTAGTTGTTCTTTACTTTTCTTGACGAGGTCTTCGCAGGGAAAGGCAGACAAATCCCGGTTGAACGACAGTTCCACCCGGTAGATGGCACCGGGTTCGGGGTCGATCAGTTCTTTCAAGTCGATCGCGTAGGTATTCCAGCGGTTGAGCTCCTGGGTGGCATCTTCATCGAGGAAGATCGTTTTACGCGCGATCAGGCGACCGACACGCATCAGGTCACTCGTTCCTTCGAGATCATTCACCTGAAGGAATTGTCCGATGTTCTGTTCGAATATTTTGATGACACGCACTACTACGCCACGCAAGTAGACGGCTTGAAAAGGAACGGTCAGTTGTGTGGACTGCGGGATGATCACTCCGTTGCCGATAAAACGGACTTCCGGCTTCTCATCACTGACTACGATCTGGCGGACGATACTTTCTTTCAGGTTCAGCCCGTTTTTGCTTCTGATGTTCTGGCTCAGATGAACATTAAGGGCACCTTTGCTACCTGCATCGGGATAAAGGCGGAGCTTATTGCCCTCGACATTGACGGTCTCCGATTTGTTACCGTCGATCCAGGCAAGTCCCTGCATGTTTTGTGCCGCATCGAGTAGTTTCGTAAAGGTGACTTCGACGTAACGTTCCGGCTCTGCGACATATTCGACTTCGTACACGGCAAAATCATTCAGTTCGGGAATGTCAACGGATAGCAGTTCCTCTTCCGGCACTTTCAGCTTGTTCGGAGCGACAGATAGTTTGAAGGCACGTGCCGCGTCCGTCCCAGCCTGTATGTTCGGGATGAAGACTTCGTGCCTCTTTCCATCGGGACTATGCTGCCAGGTGGCATCCGCCTTTTCAGAGAAACGGACAAGCGACTCTACGGTTTCGGGCATCTCCTTGTCCGGCGTGAACACCGAGCAGACGATGTCATAACCGTTTTCATTCTTCCGGTTGATATCGACGGATTGCAGGTTGGCCCGCAGCAACAGAGGTTGTGTCGAGAATCTGAATGTAAAATACTTGTCTTTCCGTTCCGTATCGAACCACTCTGAAAGGTCTGCCTTTACCTCGTAACGGGTGCCGCGCTCGAAACTTTTAGTCGGCTTGAATACAATCGTCCGATTGTTCTCGAATGCCCACTCGCCAGCCGTCTCGGGTTTGATCCGAACTAAGTCGTGGAGCTGTTCAGGCTTCATCCTGTCAGCTGCTATTTCCTGGTTGAAAATCAAATATACGGGTGTATATCTTGAAATCGTACCGGAGGTAAACGCCTCCACATAGGGACTGAAAGGGAGCTCTTCGGACTCACCTTTTCCTTCACATCCGCAGACTAAAAGCGAAAGACAGCAGACGCAGAGATAATATAAATATTTCACCATATTTCCAGCATTTAATATTACAACTTCAACAAACAGACTATCTGCAAATATAAACATTTCCATACACATATATGATTACGGCTCTTGCTTTTAAAACCATGTTTTGCCGAAAATATCATTTGGTTATCCTTTTTACCATACTCATATCTTTTTGCTATGTTAAAAAATATTACCCGCTATAGTAATTTCAAATAAATGCACTACTAATCCGATTTTGACGGGATGGCAGTGACATTTTGATAATGGGCAAACGCCCTTAAAAACGGATGAAGTGTATATCATTATTGCTATTTTTTACCAAATGGTAATTTCCAGCCGGACTTAAAGGACTACTTTTGCAAACCGAAATAAAAAGTAATTTGAGTTATGCAAAGAGATCGTATTGATTTTGGTAGTATGAACATTCCGGTTCTATTCCGCAAAATCTTTTTCCCGACGTTACTGGGAATGGTTTGTATGGCGTGTATCACGATCGCCGACGGTATATTCGTAGGGCGTGGCGTGGGAAGCGACGCGTTGGCCGCCGTCAATATCGTCGCCCCGATTTTTATGGTGACGACAGGGATAGGGCTGCTCTTCGGGGTGGGATCGTCGGTCGTGGCTTCCGTCCACCTGTCGCAAAGAAAAGTGAAGGCGGCCAACATTAATATTACACAAGCGTTGCTGGTGTCCCTCTTGTTGATGGCTGCAGGAATATCCTTGGTAATGTTGTTCAACAAACAGACGGCCTATATGCTGGGGAGTTCCGACCAGTTGCTACCACTTGTGCTGGAGTATATGAACTGGATCGTGCCATTCTCTATCTTTAGCATGCTGGCCAACATCGGGATGTTCATGATCCGGTTGGATGGCTCACCGAAATTCGCGATGCTGTGCAACGTTGTTCCGGCTCTGATAAACGTCGTGCTCGACTATGTTTTCGTTTTCCCGATGCAGATGGGACTGACCGGGGCAGCACTGGCAACTGCGTTAGCAGAGGTAGCAGGCGGCTTGATGGTGTTGGTCTACCTGTTCGGCTTTTCCAAGACGTTACATTTATACAAGTTGAAGATGAGTATGAAAAGCCTTCGCCTGACCTGTCGGAACACAGGGTATATGATCCAGTTGGGAGCCTCGGCAATGCTGGGCGAACTGGCGATCGCCTGCATGATGCTGGTCGGCAACTATGCTTTTATCCGGATGCTGAAAGAGGATGGCGTAGCAGCATACAGTGTGGCCTGCTATTGCCTGCCAATCGTGTTCATGATCGCGAACGCAATCGCCCAGTCGGCACAGCCGATCATCAGCTACAATTATGGCACGGGAGATGCTGCACGAGTACATGAGACGTTCCGGCTTTCGTTGAAAACGGCTTTTATCTCCGGGCTGACAGCTTTTGCCGTGATGTATGTGTTCTGTCCTTATATCGTAGCGATGTTCCTGGAACCCGGCTGTCCGGCTTACGGGATTGCGACAAAGGGAATCCCCTACTTCGCTTCCGGGTTTATCTGTTTTGCTTTGAATATTGCATGGATCGGGTACTACCAGAGTACCGAATTAGCACGGAAAGCGATGCTTTTCATGCTGCTGAGAGGAATCATCCTGATGAGCATATGTTTCCTCGCTCTTCCTCATTTGTTGGGAGAAAAGGGGCTATGGCTGGCTGTTCCGTGTGCCGAACTGATCATCTTTATCACACTGACGATAGATTACCAATACCGGCACAAGATATGCAGAGTGGTGGAATAAGGTTGTTATCCTTTGGCATTCCGCATCACCCGCTCTATCGCATCGTCCATCTGAGCAATGGACTCCAGACCGAGTGTCATGCAATGCAGATTGCTTTCGGTGACGGCAAAACGGATGGAACGTTCACGTTCTGCATCAGAAACGTGTTTGCCTTCACCGAAAATTTTCATTCCGATAAGCCCTTTACCTTTTTTGCGGGCCCTACCTAAAAGTTCGTTTACGGCTTCAGTCGTGCCATCCATATGGCTTTGGAACGGATTCAGACGAGCAAGGATAACGTCGCACCACGGGTTGTCGACAGCCTCGACCATCGCATCCCAGTTATGACAGGAGACGCCGACAGCTTTCACAATACCGTCCTGCTTGGCCTTTGCCAGACCGTCCATATAAAACTTACGGGTTTCCGCCCAGTCGCCTTTCGTCATGCAGTGCAACAGAAGGATATCGAAATAGTCTGTACCAGCTTCCTGGCGGAAACGGTCAAGTGTTTTGCTGACCGGCTCACGTTTTTCCGACCCTTCATCGTACGTCCACATCTTCGTCATCAGGGTGAGTTTCTCGCGGGGCAACTCTTTCAGGGCTTTTCCGACAAATGGCTGCGAACCGTACATATCAGCCATGTCGAAGAAGCGAATACCGCGTTCATAACCGTGACGGGCCATCTTCACAAAGTTATCCAGTCCGAGCCGGGTCTGGTTGGACTGGTAATTCCAGCCTTTCGTCCCGGTTCCCATAGCTATACGGGAGACTTTCAATCCGGTCTTTCCCAGTTTCACCCTGTCGACCGATATATCCGAAGGAACGGCCATCCGTATATTGGCAAGTCCCGTGTGAGCTAAAGATAAACCGGCTACTCCGGCAACTCCTGTTTGAATAAATTTGCGTCTGTCCATCTCTATACTTTTTTAGGTAATACTTTTTTTAATATCAAGTAGCCGCACAAACCGGAAATAAACGAACCGGCAAATACGCCCAACTTTGCCTGATTCAACAGCTCTGCTCCAATATCGGGCATCCCGGCGAAAGACAAGTTCGCGATAAAGAGGGCTACCGTGAACCCGATACCGCCCAACATCGACACCCCGAAAAGGTTCCGTTTGCTCACCCCTTCCGGCATCGTTGCAAGACGCAAACGGACAAAAACATAAGTGAACAGGAATATGCCCAGCGACTTTCCGACAAACAGGCCGAGGAATACCGCCAACGGGATTCCCGGTAACGCACCGATCCCGATATCTCCGAAAGTAACACCTGCGTTAACAAAGGCGAAAAGGGGCAGGATCAGATAATTGACTAACGGATGGAGCTTGTCGGCTATACTTTGCAACGGACTGATCGTTTTGTCCGCTAACGAATGGATATTGTTGAGTACCTGAATCTGTGTCGGCGAAAGAACCGCCGCCTTCCGGGAATGACGCACTTCGGTGTAATCCAACATATTCAGATAGCCGGTCATTTCACAAGTGAAATCATCCAGCTTGACAACCGGACGGGCCGGAACGGTGAATGCAACCAGTACGCCCGCTATTGTCGGATGAATACCTGATTCAAGAAACAGCATCCACACGAAGAAACCTATTATATAATAGAAAGCAATGTTATTCACTCTCATCCTTCCCCCCACATATAGCAAGGCCAGCAGGACGAGTGAAACCAGAAGCGGCTCGAACGCAATCTCACCACTATAAAACAAAGCGATAATAATGATACCGCCGATATCGTCAACCACCGCCAATGCCGTCAGGAAGATACGCATACTGAGCGGAACCCGTTTCCCCAACAGCCCTAAAACAGCCAGTGCAAAGGCGATATCGGTCGCCATCGGAATAGCCACACCTCGCACTTCGGGTGCCGAATGACAAACCAGAAAATAAAACAATACCGGAACGATCATCCCGCCGCAGGCCGCAATAATCGGAAGCAGCGCTTTCCGTACCGAGCTCAACTCCCCGATCAGAATTTCCTGCTTAATCTCCAATCCGATCACAAAAAAGAAAACCGCCATCAAAGCATCATTCACAAAGGCCAACATTGGCATCGCTTCTCCATGATGCATAAACGGTGTGAAATTGCCTATCTTCAAATCAATCGGATGCGACAGGATATTATGGTAAGACTCCGCCCAGGGCGAATTGGCGAATAACATGGCAAGAATCGTAGCCATGAACAATAAGATACTCGCGTTCGGTCTCTGCATAGCGAAACGACGCAACGGTTTAAGGATAACGTTGATGGTTCTATCCATATGGTATTTAAATATTTATGGGAAGCGGCGTGCAAACCGCTTCCCTCTGAGTTTTTCCTAACAACTGTCCGCCTATTTGCCAGCTTGCTCCAGCTCATAAGCGCTGCGGGTCAGTTTTTCAACCCACACGACAAATATACCAGTTAAAATTAAATTAAACACTATGGTGAGCACGGAAATCATAAGCGCAGGACCTCCTAAATTGTAGCCAAGCGCAATAAAGATAATCCCGGCCCCTACTTCACCGCGTGTAAACATGCCGATCGACAGTGCCAGACGTTCGCGCTTCCGCCTTTCCCGGTAGAAAAACAGCGGGAACAGTTTCCCGATATTGGACAGGAACGAAACAATCACGACATGCAGGATGATCACCGGCCAGGACATCATCGGCTGTGCTCCGGTTATCGTTGTCGCCTCTGCAGACTGCGCGGCGAAGTCCATTCCGAAAAAGACCGGCATGCTAACTCCTACCAAGAACATAAAGAGGAAGGAGACAGCCGTCGCCACATTGTGCTCAACCTTCGTATCAATATGCTTATGTCGCATCACCATACCTAATACAAACGCAGGTAATAGGACCTCGATATGAATGCTGGCATCTTCGCCATAGAAATACTTAGACACCAAATAAACAGCCTGCGTGATTCCACAGGTAAGGACGGCATAGAAAAGAATCGCCTTCCAGTCCTGCCTCATATCATAACTTCCCATCTTTCTCCATCCGATGATCAATAGGCCCATCACAATCAGAATGATAACGCCCAACTGCCAGCGCAAACCTACCATCATAATCTGCAAAGGAATCATCAACAGAATCGTATCGAGGTCGTCGAAGATGGCCAATACCTGCACTTTCTTGTATACCCAGGAAGATTTCAACCCTGCCGCCGCCAACATTGTAAACAGTATACCGGCTGAAGTCGGGGCTGCAAACCGGCTCAACAAAAGGTTTTCTTTCCAAGCTTCTCCACTGTTCCAGTAAATATCGGGAAGCAACACGAACATATAATATAACGCCACGAAGATCCAGGGGAAAGCAGCCGTCGCCATTGCAATAAAATAATCTTCGGTATAGGACCGCCAACGGCTTTTATCCATTTCGAACTCCCGCCCCACATTTATCATGATAAAGGCCAGACAGACATACAACAGGGTATTGGAGATCGTCTTCACCGACGAATACCCCTCACCTACCATCGCAGGCAGGAATTGAGATACAACCATCGCAACGGCAGGTGCACTCTCTTTCAATAATTTCTGATCGGATACGGGGATATGTTCTGATTTACGGAGTAATTCACCGGAATGGATATCAGCCCAACCAAAACGGTTCTCACCGGAATAATCGGGG
>ENA-OQCB01001169-OQCB01001169.1-human-gut-metagenome-genome-assembly--contig:-NODE-1169-length-10601-cov-3.144262_pt1 | contig 10601 bp, 11 predicted proteins | sample MGYA00242493_ERZ504568 | MGnify/ENA primary metagenome ERZ504568 (study PRJEB26092, sample SAMD00036229) | human gut metagenome | host: Homo sapiens | study: EMG produced TPA metagenomics assembly of...
GCATTTCTCCTCATAGTTGTCCTCAATCGCATTGGGAGAATTGACAAACAATCTAGCTCCTTTGTCAGCCATGAAAGTAAAGTCTGTCAGTGCCGGGAAGATGGCCAAACCTCCGCCACAGATTCCAAAAATTCCCGTGATCTGCGGAATCACACCAGATGCCAGTGTCTGCTTTCTGTAGATCTCACCGAAAGCATTCAGAGCGTCTGTCGCTTCCTGAAGCCGAAGCCCGGCACAATCCAGCAGTCCGATCACCGGCGCTCCGGTTTTCAATGCTAAATCATACAAATTGGCAATCTTTTTGGCATGCATCTCACCAATGGTACCGTTTAACACGGACACATCCTGGCTGTACACATACACAAGATTGCCATCAATGACACCATAGCCGGTGATGACTCCATCGGATGGTGTCTGGATTCCAGTCAAGTTAAAATCTGTGCTTCTGGCAGTGATACTCGCACCGATCTCAACAAAACTGTTCGCGTCAAGTACGGAATCAATTCTCGTACTTGCTAAGCTGGTTGTTGTGTTGCTCATTCTTTTGCCCTCCATTTTTCTATATTGTTAAAAATTATAACCAAAATTTTAGCCGATTTTATTATAAACTGAAAGTTATCTTTTTTCAATGATTTTCCAAGTCGCTATGTGAATTTTTAAATTGCTAAAGTGGAAAGGTGAATAAGTTAATTTATTAAAAAAAGTGGCGCCCAATCATCATAAAGACGATCGAGCGCCACTTTTCTTTTCAGTACCCACTCATACGACCACATGGCCATACCAGTGAACACTATCTATAGGGGGAAAGTAAAGCAGCTTATTTAATAACTTGAATCCAACCTTCAGGAGCTTTAATGTTCCCTTTTTGTATACCAGTTAATGTCTCATAAAGTTTCTTGAGTACAGGTCCCATCTCATTCATACCGCTCGGCATACAGATCTCTTTTCCATGATCGACAATCTTGCCAACTGGAGAGATCACTGCTGCTGTACCACACAGACCACACTCAGCAAAATCTTTTACTTCTTCGAAGAGTACTTCGCGCTCTTCTACTTCCAGGCCCAAGTATTCTTTTGCTACATAAACCAAAGAACGGCGGGTAATGGAAGGCAGAATCGTACTGGACTTTGGTGTCACTACCTTATTGTCTTTCGTTACAAACAGGAAGTTCGCTCCACCGGTCTCCTCCACCTTGGTTCTGGTAGCGGAATCCAGATACATATTCTCGTCATAGCCCTGATTGTGAGCGTCTGTGATTGCATACAAGCTCATTGCATAGTTCAGACCCGCTTTGATATGGCCGGTTCCATGTGGAGCCGCACGGTCAAAGTCACAAACACGGATGGTAATCGGCTTTGCACCGCCTTTGAAATATGGTCCAACAGGAGTACACAATATACGGAACTGATATTCTTTCGCCGGCGCTACACCGAGTACCGGGTCACTTCCAAATATAAATGGTCTCAGATACAGGGAAGCTCCTGAGCCGTAAGGCGGAACATAGGCCTCATTGGCAGCTACAACCTCTTTCACAGCCTCCATGAAACGGTCCTTTGGAAATGGCGGAATCTGCAATCTGAGAGCGGATGCTTCCAAACGCTCTGCATTCATATCTGGGCGGAAAGCTACGATATGACCATCTTCTGTGGTATATGCCTTCAATCCCTCAAAGACTGTCTGCGCATACTGAAGAACTCCCGCACTCTCGCTGATATGTACCACAGGGTCGTCGATCAAAGCACCTTCATCCCATTTGCCATCTTTGTAATTTGATACATAGCGTTTGTCCGTAGGCATGTAAGCAAATCCCAGACTACCCCAATCGATGTTCTTTTTTTTCCATAATTCAATACCTCCATTGTATTAAGAAACTTCTATATTTAAATGAACAATTTTAAGCCTCTTCGGCAGCTTTCGCTTTTCTCGGAATGAAGAATCCGATCAGGCCTGCAATCAACGCTGGAAGAACCCAGCCAAGTCCCATGGAATCCAGCGGAAGCATTTCCAGGAATGAGAAGTTCATTCCGAAAGTGCTGTGCAGAGTGTCAAAGCAGGTGATAACAAACGCCACCAGACACGCTGCGCCCGGAAGATAACACCTTAGCAGTCTATCCTTAAAGAACGAGCAGATAACCAATATGATTACTACCGGATACAACAGACTCAAAATCGGACTTGCGATAGCGATAATCTGATTCAAACCGATATTAGAAACTGCAAAACTGAAAACAGTGACAATAATTACCAGCGTTTTGTAAGTTACTTTTCCTTTGAAAAGTGTCTCAAAGTAAGAGGCCGTCGCGGATGTCAAACCAATTGACGTTGTCAGACATGCTAGTCCCACGATAATTCCCAGAAGAACCATGCCGCCGAAGCCTAAAAGATCTTGGATAATCATTGACAACAGCTTCGCATTGTCCGTTACTTCTGGATAAACGTCGATTGTAGTCGCACCTAAGAAGGTAAGTCCACCGTATACGAACAGCAGGAGAACTGCGGAAATTCCACAGGCGCCCATCATAGCACGGCTGCACTCTTGTTTTCCTTCATACCCTTTTTTCCGAGCACTTTCTACAATAATAATTGAGAAGCACAAAGCCGCCAGCACATCCATGGTCTGATAACCATTTACAATGCCTGTATTGACTACAGAAGCAGCATCCATACCCGTTCCAATCTCACCGATCGGCGTAACTACTCCCTTTATAATCAAAACGATCAGAGAAATCACTAGCAGAGGCGTTAAGATCTTTCCGATAATGTCAATAACCTTGGACTGACGAATCGTCAAAAGCAATGTGACCGCAAAAAATGCAAATAAGAAAATCACTTCTGCAACTCTGGATATGTCTGGATTAATCGACTGTACGGCCATCTCAAATGTCGTCGTCCCCGTTCTAGGAATCGCCAGAAACGGTCCAATACACAAAACGACTGCCGTATTAATTACTACACCTAATTTGTCTCCGATGATGTTCGTTACAAAAGCAACGGTTCCATCTCCTCTGGACATTGCGTATACTGCCAGTGCGGCAATACCTACATCCACTCCCGCAAAAGCAATAAATCCTAATATCCAGTTTGTTCCTCCCAGATAACCAAGCATGGGTGGAAAGATCAAATTTCCTGCACCGAAAAACATAGCAAACAGCGCAAACCCAATTACTATTATACCACCTTTTTGTTTCTGTTTTTGTTCTGTCACCCCATAGCCCTCCTTCTCTTTTAAACCACTCTATCGCTGCCTGCAACATCTACGATGTTTTTAATGTTTGCTACCTCTTAATCGATACACTCCACTCCCTTTGCAAGGGCATCCAGATTGATCTGAATCAGCTTCGCTTTTCTTCCTGAAAACATATGGCGCACCATTTCTTCCAGGGTTTCTATTTTAAGATTTCCAGTAGCTTTTGCATAGGCTCCCAACATCACCATGTTGGCTACTTTTGAATTTCCCAATTCCGCCGCGATACTGTCACAAGGAATCTTGTACAAAGTAACATCGTCTCTCTCAATTTCTTTCGTAACGACATCACTGTTTACAAATAAAAGCCCTCCTTCCTTCAATTTAGGCAGAAACTTATTTAAGGCTACTGTGTTCATCGCAATAAACTCTTCCCATGCACTGAACACCGGGGCTCCGATTCTCTCATCAGACAAAACTACATAACAGTTTGCAGAGCCGCCTCGCATTTCCGGACCGTAGGAAGGAACCCAAGAAACCTCCAATCCCTCCTTTGCTCCTGCTTCCACCATGGATTTCCCAATAGACATTACGCCCTGGCCTCCGAAGCCGGCAATCAAAATTTCCTTATTCATGCAGTTACCTCCTTAATCACTCCCAATGGATAGTACTCTGCCATGTTCGTCTTCACCCACTCATTGGCCGCCAAAGTAGTCATTCCCCAGTTTGTCGGACAGGCGCAAAGAACTTCCACAAATGTAAATCCTTCATTATTCAGCTGTTTGGTAAACGCTTTTTTCAATGCCTTCTTAGCTTTGTTAATATTCGGCACGTCTGTAACACAGACACGTTCTGCATAGACCAGTCCGCCCAGTGTTGCAAGCATCTCTGAGACTCTCATGGGCTCTCCGTGCAATTCCTTACAACGTCCCAATGGAGCTGTCGTCGCTCTCTGACCGATCAAAGTCGTCGGTGCCATCTGTCCTCCAGTCATACCATAGATTCCATTGTTGATAAATACGGTCGTAAATTTTTCTCCTCTCATCGCCGCATGAACAATCTCTGCAGCTCCGATTGAGGCCAAATCTCCATCTCCTTGATAGGTAAATACCGGCTGATTCGGATGGGTTCTCTTGATTCCTGTCGCTACAGCAGGCGCACGGCCATGGGAAGCTTCGATCGTATCACAGGCAAAATAGTTTCCGGCAAATACAGAGCATCCAACCGGGCACACTGCAATCGTATCGTCAATAATGTTGAGTTCTTCCATGACTTCACCGATCAATTTGTGTACGATCCCGTGACTGCAGCCAGGACAATAGTGCAGTTCAGTATCCTGAAGCCCTTTTGTTTTGGTATATATCATTTTCATTCTATCTGACCTCCATTTCAACACAATTCCATGACTGCATAAACCTGTTTTGCTGCCTCTACAATGTCGTCCCGATAAGGAATACTTCCTCCGCTTCTTCCGTACAGTCTGACAGGCTTTCTACCGTTGACTGCCATGCGGACATCCTCTACCATCTGACCTTCACTCATCTCTACAGCCAGGAAGCCTTTCACCAAATCCCTGGATGCCAGTTCTTCCAAAACCTCTGACGGGAACGGCCACAAGGTAATTGGTCTTACCAAGCCTACCTTCATTCCTTCCGCTCTCATCTCTTTGACTGCGGTACGAGCGATTCTCGCCGGTGTTCCGTAAGCTACCAGAATCAATTCTGCGTCTTCAGTGTCCAGACACTCCCAGCGACATTCTTTCTCTTCGATCTCTTTATACTTTTTCGCTAATTTCCGGTTGTGTGCCTCACAATCCTCCGCTTGAATCAAAAGTGATGTCACAAAGTGATTTTTCTCACGTCCGTGGAGTCCACTGGCTGCCCAGCTATCCTTTGACGGAATATCTCTCTTCGGAATATCATGCCACTCAATCGGTTCCATCATCTGGCCAATCATACCGTCTGCTGCGATCACGACTGGATTCCGATACAGATCTGCCAGCTCAAAAGCTTCCTGAGTCAGATCTACTGCCTCCTGAATACTCTCCGGTGCCAGTACAATGGTGCGGTAATCTCCGTTTCCGCCGCCTCTTGTGGCCTGGAAATAATCACTTTGTGACGGCTGTATAGAACCCAGACCGGGCCCACCTCTCATGACATTGACGATTACTCCTGGAAGCTCCGCGCCGGCCATATAGCTGATTCCTTCTTGTTTCAAGCTGACTCCTGGGGAGGAAGACGAGGTCATCGCGCGCATTCCGGAAGCTGCTGCTCCATAGACCATATTGATTGCCGCTAATTCTGACTCTGACTGAACAAAAACTTTTCCTACCTGAGGCATACGCATAGACATATATTCTGGAATCTCATTCTGAGGGGTAATTGGATATCCAAAAAACCCATCACAGCCTGCCCGAATCGCTGCCTCAGCTATTGCTTCATTTCCTTTCCAAAGTTCTTTACTCATACTGCTCTACTCCTTTACCTTATTCTTTCCCAACAGTGATGGCTGAATCTGGACAGATCTTTGCACAACTAGCACATGCAACGCATGCCGTCATATCTGTGATCTCAACCGGATAATATCCCTTGCCATTTGGTTCCTGATGGCTCAGTTCCAATAGTTTTTTCGGACAGGCCATCGTACACAGTCCGCAGCCTTTGCACCGCTCCCTATCAATCATCAAAACCGCTGCCATTTTGTGTCCTCCTTTTCTTTCTATATTTCCCAGGGTTTCTTCATATATATCTGAATCGGCAGGAGCGTCTCTCCCAACCGTTCTCTCAGATTTCCCTCCTGTGCTATGTTTTTCTCCACAGCATGGGCGATGACAGGAATCCCTGTACGCTGAGAAAGTTTCTCCGCGAGAACAATCCCTTTCTCGATATCTGAAAGCCTGGTTTCTGTACACATGTGTGTGTTGTTTATAATTCCGCCTATCGGTAACCCCGTTACTCCTTCGATTTCCCGAAAATAGTTTTTTGCAATCTCCACTGAGGCTGTCTGAGGACGATTCGCATTTAGGACAAACAACATATGGTAATCCTGCCTTGCCAACTGCGGCTGATATCTGGCCAGTACTTTCGCTCCGACCATATCTCCGCCCACATCCCAGATCGACGTGATACTCTCGTCCTGAATTAGGGTGTTCAGCTCCACAGGCATGGAAGGAACATCTGCGTCGGCGCAAGCTTTTGAATTGGCAACCAGCCAGATTCCTTTCTCTTCAAACAGCTCTCCTTTTTCTCTGGAACGAAAATATGGATTTACCACGTCCAGGTCAGCCAAAGCCACCCTTTTCTTTCTCTCTGCCAGCATCAGTGCCAAATTCACTGCCAGCTCTGTCTTTCCACTGCCATAATGTCCGACCATAATAGTCAAACGCTTTTCTGTAATCCACCCCATAAGCTTCTCCTGACTAATACTGCTTTGCCTCTTCTTCTCCTAGTAACACTCTAAGTACGCCGAACGCCAGCGCTTCCATCTCATTTTCTCCTGGGAAGACCGCGATAGGAGCTATAAATCCCACTCTTTCTTTAATCCAGTCGGTCAGCCGTTTATCATAGGTTAGTCCTCCTGTCAAAAGAACTGCATCTACCTTTCCAGACAATGTCGCTGCCGCTGCGCCGATATCCCGACTAATCTGGTAAGCCATAGCCTGATAAAACAGAGTCGCATTTCTGTCCCCGGCCTCGATACGTTTTCCAATTTCAATACCGCTGTTCGTTCCCAGAAGTGCCACTGCACCGGATTTACCGTTCATCACTTTTTTAAAGCTTTCCAGACTGTCATAGCTGCCGTTCAAAAAACTGTTCGCCAGAGCAAAATACGGAAGTCTTCCTGCGCGTTCCACGGTGAACGGTCCTTCACCTTCCAGCGCGTTATTCACCTCGACCGTACGTCCTTTGGCATGGGCTCCTATCGTCACTCCGCCGCCGATATGGGCCACAATCAAATTCAAATCCTGATATCTCTTTCCAATGCTCTCTGCATAGCTCATTGCCACAGCTTTCTGATTCAAAGCGTGCCATGTAACCTGGCGGCGCACTTCCGGTCTTCCGGTGATCTTCGCGATCTCGTCCAGCTCATCCACACTGGTAGGATTTACCGTGTACACTGGAATATTGTAAAGCTTTCCTATCTCGTAGGCGATGATACAGGAACCATTGACTGCATGAGCCCCATATCTTGCGTTCTTTAAGTCTTCCACCATCAGATCGTTGATCTTGTAGGTTCCGCTCTCAATCGGCCGAAGCAACCCACCCCTGGCTGCGACTGCGTCCAAATTCTCAATGGAATACCCCTTCTCCTTGAGTGTATCCATGATTTTCTTCTCTCGGAATCCCATCGGATCTTCACATGCCAGCTCTTCTGCTGTATGCCGAATGCTTTCTACAAACAGTGGAGTGCGGTCCTCATAGACTGCAACCTTTGTAGACGTAGACCCAATATTGAGCACGAGTATTTTTTTCTTTTCCACCTTACTCTCCTTTCTTCTCTTCTGAGGCCGTCAGCAGCGCAAGTGCAATAGAATTTAGCTTTGCCTGTTCAGAATCCGCACGAGAGGTAACGACCACTGGAGCCTTCGCTCCGATGATAATTCCAGCATTCTTTGCCCTCGCAAAAAATACCAAAGATTTGTAGAGTACATTTCCGGCTTCGATCTGTGGAACCAACAAGATATCCGCTCTTCCGGCAGACACATCCTCGATGCCCTTGTGGTTGGCCGCCTCCACTGAGACTGCATTGTCCAGGGCAAATGGACCTGCAACTGTACATCCCGGAATTTCTCCTCTCTGGCTCATCTCCACCAGTTCTTTTGCATCCAAGGTCGCCTGCATTTTCGGATTCACCTTTTCCACTGCGCAGATACAAGCTGCAATCGGATGTTCTACGCCTAGAGAATGAGCAACTGAGACAGCACTCTCGATGATCTCTTTTTTGGCGTTCACATCAGGTGCGATATTCATCGCTGCGTCCGTCACCAAGAACAATCTGTCGTATCCGTCCACCTCAAACACTGCTACGTGAGATAAAACTGCAGCTTTTCGAAGCCCATACTCCTTATTTAAAACTGCCTTTAGGATGACGGAAGTATCCACGATTCCCTTCATCAAAATATCTGCCCTGCCCTCTGACACCAGCATCGCTGCTCTTTTGCAGGCTTCGGCCTTATCCGGTTCGTGAATGATTTCAAACTCCTGCGGTGACAATCCTTCCTCCGATAAAATCTCCTGAATCTTATCCGAATCCCCCACTAGGATTGCATTGGCTAGTCCGTAATCTACGGCCTTGTGGACGGCTTTTAATACTTCAGCGTCCTGTGCAGCGGCCACTGCGATTGTCTTCTTAGACTGTCCTTTGACTGCCTCCACAATCTCAGAAATACTTGTAATTTTCCGCATAGCCCCTCCTTGATATGTAATACATATTTATAACTTGTATGATGTCATATTACAATGATTTTGTATATTTCAAGACGGAATATTTAACAAATTACCCCCCCCTATTTTGTGAATATTTTTTTGATTATTTGAAATATTTGTACAAAAATAATACAATTTTTTTAAGGTCAGAATTGTTGTAATCACATAAACATTTGACTTTTGGTTTCATTTGAAGTATGCTTAGCTTAAAACTTTCAAAAGTAAAGGAAAATACTATGGAACTGCAAGATAAGAAAAAGACTCTGTCCCAGCAAGTTTCCGACGGACTTTATAACCTGATTGTCATAGAACGGCAATATAAACCAGGTGATAAACTCCCTAATGAAATGGAAATCTCTTCTATGTTCGGCGTCAGCCGTATCACAGTAAGAGATGCCATTAAGACATTGGTCAGTCAAGGAATTTTAAATGTTTACAGAGGGAAGGGTACTTTCGTCGCAGAAGATCTGAATATCTACTCTGACAAAGACCTGTGCAATTTAAATCGAATACGACTTCAGTTGGACGACTTATTTGAAGCGCGCCTGGCATTTGAACCCGTAGTCACTGCTTTGACTTGCCAGAGGGCCACCGATGCGGAAATCGATCATATTCTTTTCTGCGGCGCACAAGTTGAAGAAGCAATCCTTGCCGGTAAGTACAACGGCAAAGTAGAGCGAAAATTTCACACATCCATCGCACTTGCCAGTCACAACGAAATTTTTTTAACGTCGTCACTCCTATCATCAGTAATTCTATTGAAACACTCCTCTCTGTAACAAAAATAAACAAAGATCTGACAGACATCCCACAAAATGACCATGCGATCATCATGCAATACATTAGAAAACGCGACTCTGAGAGCGCAAAATGTGCAATGGAGCTGCATATACGGAATGTCTTCGACGAATTGTTGAATCGAACAAATGGTTAGATTTTACATCGTAATTGTTTTATAGGGAAATTTTTATGGGGAAACGGGACACAAAAAGCCTGGCCTCCAGCCAATCAACAGGCTGGAAGCCAGGCTTTTGCGTGGGAATCACCGCAGATATCAGTGAAAAAAACGGTGAAACACCTGGTCCATGCACCAGGCAAAATTTATCCTCTGAACAGACCCCGCAAGTTTTACCGGGTATTCCTTCAATTTTTCATCGTCCAGGTAAAAACTTACCGTTCCCACCTGCTGTCCTTTTTTCACAGGCGCTCTCAGCATCGAGGGTGTCTCGCAGTGCATCTTGATTCTTTCACCTTTTTTCAGCAAAATTCTCTGATCTTTATCCTTCTGTGGACATTCACAGATTACATTTACCCGGGCCGTATCATAGAGCTGCCCGCTCTTAGGAATTCCATCCTTCACTGTAATCACATGCAAGGACGGTTCTTTCCAATAGGCCGCCAACTGATAGTTTTCCATCCCATAGTCCAAAAGAGTACGTGCATCCTGCCATTTATAGCTCTTGTTCCCCGGCCATCCACAGGCCAGCAGCGCCACGATAAAAGTACGGCCGTCTCTCTGCCATGCGCAGACATAACAGTATCCTGCATCCGCCGTAAAACCGGTCTTCCCAGCAATGACTCCATCCATCATATCCAAAAAAGCATTGGCATTAGGTCACCACAAACTGCCGTTTGCCGCTGATAATCCGAAAAACTGTACTCACGCGTCTGCGTAATTGTCAGGAAAGCAGGATTAGAGATCGCATAGCGCATGATAAAGCGCAAGATCTGTGGCCGTCGTCCCATGTTTTCCTCCTGCGTCGCTGGCATCTAGCCCATTCGGTGTCACAAAATGAGTATCCGTACAGCCAATCTCTTTTGCCTTGTCATTCATCATTTTGGCGAAGCCTTCCACGGACCCGCCGAGATGTTCTGCTATCGCCACGGCTGAGTCATTGTGGCTCTTAAGCATCAGTGAATACAGCAGATCTTCCAGATAGTAAGTCTCTCCCTCCACGATGTTCAGCTGCACATCCGGTTGAGCTGCTGC
>ENA-OQCB01001170-OQCB01001170.1-human-gut-metagenome-genome-assembly--contig:-NODE-1170-length-10597-cov-4.986628_pt1 | contig 10597 bp, 5 predicted proteins | sample MGYA00242493_ERZ504568 | MGnify/ENA primary metagenome ERZ504568 (study PRJEB26092, sample SAMD00036229) | human gut metagenome | host: Homo sapiens | study: EMG produced TPA metagenomics assembly of...
GGCCATTTTCATCATCCACTGTGCTCTTATCTTCGTAAATGGTCTGCCCGTTTCCAGTTCCATCATCCATGACCTGGATGGACTTCACCAGTTCCTTGTTCCCTTCCTCATCCGCTGTATAAGCCAGCATCCGCCCATAATCATCATAAACATATGCCATACCCGACTGGGCATCTGCATAGCAGAGCTGATTGCCCCGGTCATCCAATACCCATACCTCACCGGTATCTGGGTCCTCCATCGTATCTACCTGTTCCATGTCATAGAAATACAGGTCAACCGGATTGTTGTCCACTATTATGGTATCCCAGACATTCAGCCCAGCTGGTCCGCTATCCTGGCCTGTCCTTCGGATTTCCTTGTGGGTACCGGTATTCGTATCTATGATTCTGGTCACTTTCCCATCCTCATACTCTACCGTCACACCTTCGTACTGGTTTTCCCCTGTCTTTTCAAGTTCTACTGCATGGTAGAGAGACAGCCTTGCTCCGGATACCGGTATATCAAACCGGATTCCCTTCCCTGTGTAGGTTCCATCCAGTTCGTATAGCAGCTTCACTCCCGGCATGGCCTTAAGGGCCTTTTCCGTCCCTTCTACGATATGCTCAGAGTATTCATCGAATGGTTTCGTTACATACCCATACCAGTCTTTGGTATCTGGGTCATAGGTAATTTCCCTTACGTCCCCACGCTCCTCCAGCTTTTCCTTTCTGCCATGTACCTGGTACATGAGGAGGTCCCCCTCATCATTCACCATGATATCCCCGTCAAATCCTCCGCTTGCTTCTGTCTGTCCCTGGGCATCCGTTTTCTGCAGCACATTCTGGTTCCCCACCATGGAATCACCATCCTCCACCTTATGGATTTCCATCCTGGAGGGATAATCCTCAACCACAATCTGGCTTACTATCTCAGTCTGGAATTTATTTGTATCTCCTGCCACAGGCACCGCATACTGATACCTTGCCGCTGTTTTAGGTTCCCATCCGTCTGTAGTCCCATCCGGATTGCGCTGGTCATGGTAATAGGTCACATCATCCGCATAAATTTCAAATGCCACAGGGCGACTCTTGGTATAACCTTCCGGGGCCTGGACCTCCACCAATACATATGCTCCAGCTCCTAATGGCTTATAAGTTTCAATGTATCCTACCGGGACTTTCTGAACCTGGCCATCCACAACCACCTCACGGATAGTGGAATATGCCCGAAAAATACCGGTTTCATTGCCATCCTGGTCCTCCTGCCTGATAAGTTGGCTTTCATCATATTGTGGAATCCCCTCCTTATCCAGGCGGACAGGCAGGTCATCCATGCTACCATTACTCTCACCAACCCTTGGATACAGTATCTTATTTCCATCCGCATCCAGAACCGGGTTTCCTTTCCAATCCACGGCCTCACCATACAGCACATCACCGGTACCAGTGACAGTATTGGTCCCGTTCTTTTCTACATCACGTTTAGCTGCATATATCTTGAACAATGCACCGTCATGGATGATATTGTCCCCTGTTTCGGCATCCAATTTCTCAATCCGCAGCTTCGTGTTATAGTAGGTATCCTCAAAATCTTCCTGCGCAAACGCCACAAAGTTAAAATCTGCTCCACTTCCTGATGGTGTCAGGGTTTCCACGTTGCCGGTATCCGGATTCACCCGGTCCACCGCTGGTGCCAGTACGGTCCATGGTACCAACATAGGGGCAAACTTACCGTCAATGGCAAGCTGCATCCCTTCCATGGTTGCCACACCATCCCTAACCTCCATCTGGCCGCTGTCTGTCTCATATCCATCATATATCACATCATCCATGGTACCAGCATCCTCACTCTGGGATGTATATCCGGCATAATAGCTTTTTACTGCCTCATTCCGTCCATCCATGTAAGCCGCCTCATATGGTTCCGTGGACGTAAGGCTATGTCCAGGTCGTACCTCCTTATCCAGACCATATTTAAACACTTCGTAATCACCATCCTGGCCATGTGCCTGGATAATATGAGTTTCCTCATTAAAGCGTATCTTGTACTTTCTTATCAATTCCTCTGGGGTATCTGTGCTATCATATCGGTAATAGGGGCTGCCTGTCTGATAGTTGATATCCGTTTCCCCAGTGTTCCCGTCCTGACTGATATCCGGAACAAAAGGCAGAGTGACTTCCTTTGGGTAATCTTTATTAAAATGCCTGTTTGCCAGTTCTTTCCCCACATCAGCCGGTGTCTGCTCCGCAACCACGTAGGTACCGTATGGGAGCATGATGGAATTGTTATAATAGTCATCCTTCCCGTTCTTGGTATTACACTCCAGCGTAGTCCTATCACCATCAGCTCCACCACCAGCATCCTTATCCCAGGCAATGGCCAGACGGTCATCCAATCCCACAAAGATATCCAAGTAAGCCGCGGCGGCCTCTGAGGCCCTTTGTAATGCCTGGTCATAGGCCACATCACTGTTTAATCCCGGTTCTGCTGCAAGAATCTCTTTTTTGTAACTATCTATGTCGTAATAGTCAATCGCAAACTGCCTGACCACTTCTACCGGGTACCCTCCAGCTTTCCGGTCTGCTGCATACAAGGCATCAAAGAATTTTGTATAATTATAGGTCCCATCCTCTTTTGTCTCCAGCAGCCGATTTCCATTCCCATCCTTAGGAGGCAGATAAACCTTCTGTACTTCCTCCGTGAATCCATCTGTTCCAATGTACTCCGAAACAATGGTACCGGCATCATCCACAAAGATGTCCTCCAGGTTACTCTTAAGGTATGCCTTAAACTTAAACTGATTCAGTATCTTTGTTCCTTGAGAACTGCTTCCCCCATTAAACAGGCCCAGTAATACCGTCAACGGGTCATTGTGGACTGCTCCATAGGTATTAACCCCATCATAGGACGCTTGGGAGATATCCTTTGTCACCTTGATGGACTGTTTGATGGCTCTTTGAAGCACCTGGACCGGCCTGTCTCCCGTTCCCCCGTCTTGTGTAGGTTCATTCTGGCCTGGATATACCAAAGCCTGTGTCTTGATGTAGCTGCCCTCATCCAATTCTGGCATGGAAGCATATGCGCTTACTCCTGCACCAACAACATCCGTCATATACTGGTTATAGGGCATTTCCACCCCATCATGTTCAATGGTTTTCTCTGTGGTAACGATACGGTATATGGTCCTCACCGCATCTGTTGTCCCACTCCAATCCATATCATTAGCAATATGAATTGTATAAGTACCAGACTGTGCATCATAAACCGCATCCAACGGTACCAATTTTTCACGCTCTACCGTCTGCTCCTGGTCCTCATACATATATACACGCTCCATCACTGGTATGGGATTTCCGGAGCGGTCCAACAATACCTCTCCAGCCTGGTATGTCTCATAAACCGGCTGATACACCACTTCAATGAATGCTGCTATGTCATCACCATAAGGTATGCTGTTTGTAACCTGCCGTTTTTCCTTAATAGATACAGTCTTGCTCTTTAAGCTATATTCACCTTTCTGGTACTCAATCCAATACCCAACCTCACCGGCAGGTCCACCCTCTACTTCTGCCACCTTACGGACATACAGCTTCTGGTTTACGGAATCATACACCGCTGGATATGTATCACTGGCTGCGGAATAGTCATACAGCAGCCTTGCATGGTATCCCCCATCTTTTTGATAAATGGATTCCACGGCACCACAATCAAAAAAGTTATGCGCTGTGAACCAGTCCATGATTTCCTGGGCTGCAAGAGCATTCGTTGCCCCAGTCAGTTCTATGTCGGCCCAGGGGGATGTGTCTGCAGCTGCCTTATATCCAATCTGCCCCAGCATATCATTCACCTGGTCTGCCAGGTAATTCCCATCAATTGCCTGGCCCCACTTACTCATATCCCCTGGTGTTGCGTTGCCACTGGGATATGGAGCTGTCCGGAAACGGTAATATAGTGTTTCTCCATAAGGTACCTGTTCGTCCGGACCACTGTCCGTAGCTGTCCCTGTTTTTATGATGGGGTTCCCATCCGGTCCTATCTTATACTCCCCGCCCTTGGCCGTTTGATATACAATGTTTCCATGGTCATCTGTTTTCGGCTGCAAAGAGCTGCCGGTAACTACTTTTACCGTTTCGGTCCGGTTTTCAATATCTACCCTGTATATCTTTGCCCCTTCTGGATAACCAGTTATTGTAATATCATAACCCTCTTCTGTCTTATAATTCTCTACAATAAAATCATTCCATGAGCCATCCGCACTCATATCATTATAATCGGACAACCCTCCTACTACCTGGGCCTGACCAGCTTCTCTTATTGTAGTTCCAACCTGGGTCCGGTTTGTCTCTGACATTGATATGCCATTTACTGACAGTTCGTATCCCTCAGAACGGCTTAATTCCATAATATAGTAATTCCCCATCAGCAGGGGCCGTCCAATCCACTGGTCACCGTTGGCCACTACATAATCCGGATACGTAATGGTGCCAAATCCCTCAGCTGAGGATGTGATGGATGAACCATCGTACAAATTTTCCGGTCCTGTCACACCTTCCAGCGGTTTTATGTTCCCATCATCATCCAGACGTGTCCCCGGCTTCTCTGTATAGGCCAGGAATGATGCATCACCATTTTTATCCGTTGTTGCCACAGCTACCAGGTCATTCTGGTTATAGACAATTCCAGACTTTCCATCTGGATGGGACAGGTCCTGCCCTGCAAACAGGCCGTACACTGCCCCTTCCAGGGTCCCATCTCCCTGGGTCAAACCATAACTTCCATCCTGGTCCGCATTGTAAAGCTCCAAGTCCCGTTTATTTATATGGATTCTACCTTCGGTCCGATGGTCCCACACTTTAAATGTATAAAGAATGGTTCCTGATGCTCCATATCCGGATACATCTATGGGGTCCAGGTCATCATCTACAAACGATGGCAAGGCGGCTATGATGCTATCACCATCATCATCCCCACTAAACAAGGAATGCAGGAAGCGTGTAATGCCATTCCCCTCCTCCTCTGGGTCATCTGTCTGGGTCATACTGATGTCCATTTCATAGGATACTTCCAAAGGATTTCTCACATACTCATACGCTTCATATTCTTCTACTTCTTCCTCATCCGTATCCGGGGTTTCTATGGCTTCTTCCGATTCTTTTTTTGCATTGCTCTGTGTAGCTATGGATGACAAGAGCAAGGATTTACCATGTAAACTTATACTGGCCATTGGCGTTCCCGTATCAGTTCCCTCAGAATCTCCGGATTCCTCACTGTTATCTTCGGAGCCACCTCCCTGGCTACCACTTCCGGAATCTCCGGATTCTTCACTGTTATCCTCGGAGCCACCTCCCTGGCTACCACTTCCGGAATCTCCGGATTCCTCGCTGTTATCTTCGGAGCCGCCTCCCTGGCTGCCACTTCCGGAATCTCCGGATTCCTCGCTGTTATCTTCGGAATTGCCTCCCTGGCTTCCGCTTCCGGATTCCCCTGATTCTTCGCTGTTATCTTCGGAGCCGCCTCCCTGGTTGTCACTTCCAGATTCCCCTGATTCTTCACTGTTATCTTCGGAACCACCTTCCTGGCCACTGCTTTCAGAACCATCATTCTCCTGATTTCCGATTCCATCAACCATATTATCTACTGGTGTCTCAATCTCAATAAGAGGTTTTTCTTCCTCTTCTTTCAATATACTGATTATGCTACGCTGTTCATCCAACTCCAGGTCCTGGCCCTCTGGCACAGGATACGTATAGGCCCTTAGGCCCTCCATCCTGGATATGGCCATGTTATAGATAGGATTCAGTACCCGGCCAACCATATTACTGGCCTTATATGTACCGGACCGGACATCACCACCGGCCTGGGCCGATGTTAAAATGACTGTCTCAATCTCAGGGTCATCATTGTGTAGTCCATGAAGTACATAACCGGTTCTGGCTGTTTTTTCCTCCAGCTGGTAGCTGTATTCTAAGTTGATAAAATTCTCATATGTTTCATCCCTGTCTGCCAACATTGCCTCCATAGCAGCCGTATCCTGGCCATGATTCTCCTCGTCATCATTCTGTACATGAAAATCACATGTGGAAGCGCATAACTCCTGCTCTGCCATCCACTGCTCACGTAGGCGTTCATTCTCTTCATCACAGTTGCAATCTTCACTATCTTCTCCCTCACCTCCCTCATGGTCACACTCAATCCACTCTGGAGCTGGATGTCCCATGCAATAGGTCTTGCTGTAATTATAAAAGCGGGCATCACTGTGGCTGGCCTGTCCATTGGTATCTGTTGTGATGGTATCGCAGATATAATCTGATTCTGGTTCAGGTGTCATACAGTTTAAATACACTTCACCGGTTATTCCGTCCGGTTCCCCTTCGGTATAGCCTCCCTCATTTATCTGCGAAAAATCAAAATCCTCCCATACATTAAAGATTGTACCTTCCAAAGGTTGATTCGTTTCCGCACAATATTTCTCCAAGTCAATGTTGTAATTACTCTCAAAAGTTTCAGAATGACGGTAAATTTCAAAATCACTTCCACCAGTTGGCGTATCTGTTGAGCTAACATTGAACCCTACATTAGCCGGTTGAAAACCGGCATCCAATCTTCCTAATTGTACTTGCATCCCCGCTGGAGGAGAAAATATATAGGCATAATATGTTGCTTCTATTCCCTCAATATCTGCAGATGTAACGGCTCCTGTTGGTTCTTGTGCACCATTATATATAAAAGTAATACTATTCCCATCTGATGTCAGTTGATAATTCCAGTTGGCATCCGGAAATGTCCATGTAGTTTCCTTAATCTGTGGACACGTACTGATATCAAGCGTCAATTCGTAATGCCCATCTTTTAGGGTCATTTTCTGCTGTGTACCATTCCACAATGGTAGAGAAGCATTGTTTGCAGCCTCATATCCGGCTACTCCCTCAATCACATATTCTTTCAATTCTTCGTAATAATTCATGATATAGGGTTTGCTCAAAACCAATGCCAACTTTTGCATAGCCGCTTCCATCTCTACCCAATTATTCTTATAACCTGCCATACAGCCCCACATATATACCTGTGTTACTGCATAGCGGTCTATATCATGGTAGTTGCCTTCCCGTAACATCCATTCATAAGCTACTGTCATGGGAAGATACCTATCAAACGAGCCTATAACAGGTACTGTTTGTCCTGGTTTTGCTTCATACTTTTCATATGCCATAATAGTATTATCTGGTAACTTTTTTCCTTCCTCAATGCAGAATGCCGGGACAGCTCCATCAACTAAGCCAACCTGATAATAATTCATAGAGTTATGTGTTTTTCCAAAGGCGTTAAATGGTTTTCCCCTAAAAATAGGAAGGCTACCATAAGTTATAATCTCTCCCGTTTCAGCAACCGATACCGATGATGAAACAGATGATAATAACAATGTAAAAACCAATATTAAAGCCAATGTCCTCTTTAAATGTTTTATTTTCATCTAATTTCCTCCAAAAAAAGAGCTATGAGTAATCTGCTTCTGCAGTACCATAGCTCTCTTGAATTTCATTATCAATTTTTAGAAATTAAAACCTAAGCGGAACTCCGTATTCCTTCCAAAATTCCTTTGTTTTAACGTATTCTTCATTCTTAACTTTCGTTTTCTCTGTTATTTCAACTGTAGATTCCAATATATACTTATCCGCAAGTTGAGCTGACGTTCCACCAAATCTAATATACATCGTATATCCAACACTGTTTGTAATATCATCTTCCACCTGTGGGTCAAAAATATATGTTACACCGTTATAATCCAGTTGACACCATGCATGTGGTGTAAATCCACCCCCTGCAGAATGTGTCTCCCCACCCGCTAGATATAGTGGAACACCAATTTTTCGAGCCATTACAGCATATGCTGCCGAATAAGTATCACAGATTCCCTCTCCTACCATAAATACTCCATAAGCACTATAATATGGCTCTCCTCCACATGCAGGGGCAACATACTCTGTGTTTTGTATTATATAATCATAACACGCCTTTAGCTTGTCGTGGGTATCCATATCCTCTGTTATAATTTGTGAAAATATTATATTTAAAAACTCTATCCAACTCTTCTGAACCGGTTGTCTCCATAGGATATAAAGGAATAGAATCCAAAGCTTGTCTCAAACCTGTATAATACAAATCACCAGCATTACTCTGCATACTTGAAATCGGCAATGATGCACTTTCATTTTGATGCTGTACACTACCATTAACAATCCAAGCTCCATCCGCGTTAACTTGATTTCCATCTGGTGTTAATGTATTAGCCAGAATATATCCATTTTCATTAAAATAATATCTTTCTGATATCCCATCTGCATCCCCATCTATCCACTGCCACTGTGCCGTTGGATAACTGCCATCATCATTCCGCCACCACCAGCCATTCCCATCTTGCATCCACTGACCTGCATATGCTGGTGTCGCTGCCAATATGGTTGCTGCCATTGTCATTAACACTAATCTTTTAAACATATCAATTTCCCTCCTATTAAATCAACCAATTCACTGTTACCAATAAAATAATTAATACTGATGTTATGACATAATCCATTCCCTCACCTGAATGATAAGAGAACAAACTTATTTTCCTTTTATCAAACGGGAATAGTAATGGAAGCCCCGCACGGGTAAATAAATCTTGAACTAAGTGTCCCAGATATCCAATACAGAATACATTGCCCCAAAAATTTCTCCCTCCTATCACCAGCCATAACCCCACTAAAAATATTGGAGAATGAAGCAAACCACGATGGCCAAACTTCCTATTGATAAGTCTCGGTATGATTGGGATTCTACGGCTAATTGTACTATTGACCGTATCAATATCTGGTGTCATTTCTCCCCAAACAGATGTTATCACCACCACAACGGCTGCAGGAAGTACCGGCTTTACCACACTGATAACCATACCACCAAGAACTATTCCCATTAATCTATGTGCTCCGCCACTCATCTTTCGCCCCCTCCTTATCCACTATCAAAAATTCTCCAAAAACACCCCCTGCCTTATCCTTAATTATACTATCTTTCTTACATATAGACAACCATTGCATTTTTTCCTTTGCTCTTTGTATAATAACCATAAAAGGAACAGTCGCCCCCTCTACAAGGTGTTGGCCAAATCAAAGAATAGAAACTATACCCATTTCTGGGACTTTAACAAAGAAACCTTACTTACGATTATTAAAAATAAAGGTAAGCAATGCGAGTAGAAACAGGCCAAAATCCAATGATGAAAGGCCAACTCCCTTGCAGTAACACGGTTGTTCCTTTTCTTTAAATATAGAATAATCATTGCATACCGACAACTCTTGCTTTTTTCCTTCTATCTGTATAATATAAGCATAAATGAACAGCCGCCCACAAGATGGTTGACCTGTTAGTTAATGGATTAGAAACTCCACCCCTTCACCGGTCAAGTTTTGGGGTGGTTTTTCTATGCTTAAAACATTATCTGATATACGTAAATACGAATGTCAGCAATGCCAGAATGAACATTCCAAAGGCCATCAAGTCTTTAAAATCAAAATGTTTCATTAGCACCACCCCATCCTATGTAGAATAGAGGCCAGCCACCCTGCAACACGGTTGTTCCTGTTTTTTTAATATAGCATAATTCCTATATACAGACAATATCATTCTTAATTCTTCCATTGGCTCTATGGCAACAACCTTAATTTTTATACTATGGCATTACACTATTTACTTGTCAATGTGCGCATCTTCCATGAAACAGAACTCAGTTCTGTCCATAAATCAGTCTTTCTTTTTGGCTTTGTAAATCTCGTATCCTAATACACAGAGTAATATTAAAAGTAATATCATCCAAATCACTTTCATGTTCCTGTATGTTTTAACAGGAACAACCGGTCCCACATCCTTATCAGAATAGGATTCATCACTCCATTTACTTTCCTGTGTTTCCTTTTCAACCTGTGAACCCGTTGCAGCCTCCATTTGTATTTCCTGCATCCCAGTATTCACTATGTATCTACTCATTTCCTGCCCTTTTTTGAACGATTGGTAGGTGTCATAAAAATTAGAAACCAGTCCGACCGTTTGAGGCTCCATTGCCTCTAAAGCGGCATCCATTATTTCTATAACAGGCTTATACGCTCCTCTTCCGACCAATCGGTTGCCATATCCGCTCCCTCCACCAGATGAATTTCTATGGACATATTTGATATCATCATCCGTTCCCGGCATCTCGTCCGGACCATTTAACCATAATTCATCATCTTCCGTTCCGAAAATTCCATCTGAGCCTGGCCGCATGTTGGTCCCATCCTGTTTATCTTTGTTATCATAACAGTCATCCTCAGTTCCATATTGTCCATCCGGCCCTGAGAGAATTTTCTTATCATCCTCGGTTCCCGGTATTCTATCTGGTCCATTCCAGTACACTTCATCATCTTCCGTTCCGAACACTCCATCCGGCCCTGGCCTTAGATTGGTTTCCAGGTAATTGTGGCCGTTTTTCTACCCAGTCATCCCCGGTTTCCAGCTTCCCATCCAGGCCCGGATCGCACCAGCTCATCATCTTCCGTCCCTGGTATTCCATCCGGTCCGTTCCAGTACACTTCATCATCTT
>ENA-OQCB01001171-OQCB01001171.1-human-gut-metagenome-genome-assembly--contig:-NODE-1171-length-10586-cov-4.455971_pt1 | contig 10586 bp, 24 predicted proteins | sample MGYA00242493_ERZ504568 | MGnify/ENA primary metagenome ERZ504568 (study PRJEB26092, sample SAMD00036229) | human gut metagenome | host: Homo sapiens | study: EMG produced TPA metagenomics assembly of...
GAGCCATTTTATACTTGTTATTTTTATCTACATGGAATAGCAACAAGGGAAAATCTAGTTTCTTCTTGAAATTTCCAATATGTTCGTTTGTATTTTTCCTATAAGAGAAAAGTTTATATTGTAACCGTCATTATTCCGAGTAAATGCATCCTTAACTTTTTCATTGGGATGATCAACGTAAATAATATCCCTTTGAAAAAGATATTTATTATTTTTTGTGGGAATGAAAACATACAATCATCACGAATAATTTCACTTAATGGTATCAATATGTTTTCCTCTTGTTTCGCAACTTTGATGTATTGGGTATCTTGAGCTTTGTACTCACGAAACATATCTTCGTCAAGTTCTATTCGTATTCCTTTACCTTTATCGGCGTACATACTCCACAACGCTATATTTTCTTCACTCGACTTTGTCCAGCAAGAAACAAACATATATTTTCCAAGTTGCATGCCATCCGATGTATATCCGGCTTCTTCTAAGTCATCAACAGTATCTAATCTATTAAACTTGATTGTTCCATTTTTTAAAATTAGAGCCAATGTTTCTATTGAAGTATAATGGTATAGTTTCATCAGTATTTATAAGTAAAATGATTTTAAGAAATTTACTCGTTGAGTTTATTTTAGTGGCTAATTTTCTTTGGATATAATGAATATATCAGCGTAGTTTTCAGATCGGTTTATAATAAGTAATCCCCCATCTAGTTGCGGGTATTCGTCTACCCGACGGAATAACAGATTTGCATCCGAATTTGATTGAATCTCTTTTGCTTTATATAAATAATTCCCTTCTAATAGTTGCGGCTTTTCGATTGCGTATGTATTTGCAGAATATCCAGAGATTACTATGTTAACTAATTGGGGAGTAACTCTTACAATTGCCGTACTGTCCGCAAAGGTGTTTTCATAAACGATTTTTTCGTTTCATAAAACCCTTTACAGAGAGAATTTTATACTTTCCCTCTGTTAATTGAGCAAAGGAATACATAGAACACATCGCTAGAAATGCGATAAGTAGTAGTTTCTTCATGTTGTTTTGTTTTAGTGATTTACAATATGTTTTTGATTGATAAAATGTTCTCCACAATGAATAGATGAATAATTTCCCGTTTCGGCAAGTCTATATCGTCATAATCTGGATTCTCGCTACGAAGCAGAATTAAATTATCCGCATCTTTAGGATGCCTACGAACTCTCTTTATAAGCCTGTATTCGTTCGTTATGATTAAATACACCTGTCCGTAGTTGAAATAATCCCAACTCTCAATCTTTCTAATTACTACCCTGTCGCCCGAAGCGATTAGTGGTAACATACTATCACCCGTGGCGAATATTATCTTTGAATCCGGGTTGATTTCCGGTGCGTCTATACTTCCTATCACTTTTTCGTCTGTAAATTCTATGTCTCTACCACTTAGTCCGCATGTTGCGTCTATATCGTATATTAATGTTCCTTTTCGTTTTGTTTCGCTTATTGCAGATTCGGAAATCTCGATTGTTTTTTGTTCTCGCTCTGCATTTTTAATCATTTCTCCTTTATCTCGCAGAAGCCATTCGGTTGACATATCACCGTATACTCTACTAATTTTCATTGCAATATCGGCGGATATACTTTTGGTCTTCCCCCAATATCCCTTAGATAATCCAGCTTCTGCTTCTAATCTATATACACTAATTCCTTTATAATCAATGTATTCCTGAATTTTTTCTTTTATAGTCATACTGTCGTCTACTAATAAAGGTTAATTAATAGAATATAATCTACTAAATATTTGTATAGTAGAGTATAGTCGTCTATCTTTGTCGCATCAAAGTTAATCAATCAATCAAGAACTAACAAATAAAAGTATAGAATTATGAAAGCAGGAATGATCGGAGACGTAGAATTTAAAAAAGCAGGAAGCGAAACGGTATGTTGTGTTAGCTTGATTAATACAACAGCCGGACAAAGATTCTTAGCGTGTACACTTTCTAGTAGCAAGACTTTCAAAACGTTCAAAGGCGCGGAGAAGTTTATGAACTCATTCGGTTATCAAAAGATTTAATATTAATCCGTAGCCCTTCGGGGCTATTAAAACCACTCTGGGAGATTTTTCGCTATAACATATACTATTAAAGAAATGAATGATAATGAGAAGAATACATATGTCAATATGTCAAAAAATAAAAAGGTTTTTGACTTGCCTTTTAAAGAAGTGGGATCGGTATTGGCACCGGAGACTATATTTTGTAACCGTTTATAATCTTCCAGTTGGCAGCGTTTTGACTGGAAAATATCATAGTATAGCGCGATTGCTACGCTTAGAATGCCCAGTGTTAGCGATATTACGGTCAAAACAAAAAGGACGCGTACCGGGTAAAATTCGCGGCTATTATTGGATAATGCTACTAAAGCCCCCAGAAGACCAGCCCCCGCAATTAATATATTATAAAACCACGTTGAGCAAGTTTTTAAATATTGCTCCTTGGACTGAATGTACTTTTTTAGCGGCGTTAATCGCTTTTGGATTCTTTGTATTATTCATCTCTTTTTTTATGCAAAGCTAATAAAATAAATATTACGACAATGAACACAACACCAATTAAACCGACACTGCAAGCGATGGAAGTAGGGCGACAAACCTACTTCCCCCGCAACCGCAGAAAATCAGTGAGAACGACTGCATCCGATTTAAAAACCGATGAAGGAAAGGTTTTTAAAACTTGGATCGACGGAGATAACATTTATGTTGAACGCAAAGAATAGTACGACAATGGGACGAACTAGAGTAACCGGAAAAGTTGAGCCAATAGTAAAGAAGTGGCTTAGTAAAGATGAAGCAAAATCCTATATAGGATGCTCGGATGATTTTTTGAGAACGTTACGGGAAAAAGCTCTCATTTCTTTTTCTCAATTTGGAAAAATGATCTGGTACGATTTATCGAGTATAGATAGATTCATACAAAGTAATAAGGTAGTATAAAACAAACATCATGCTAACACTAAAACAAAGTCCCGCCGCTATTATCTTAATGCTTTCAGCGTGCAGCCTCGCAGAAGGCGAGCCGAAGCCGGGCAAATTAATTATCGCACTACTGATCGTATTTATCACGGTTATCTATGTGCTAGTCTGTAACTATCTAAACACGAAACGACATGGCGGCGAATCCTCAATGTATCGGTAATTGCCGAATTTGTACGGTTCTTGGCGCGTGTCCTACTGATACTCTAGTTTGCGAAGATTGCGGCGAAGAGATCGACCCGGGCGAAGAGATAGAATTAGAGGTCGAAACGTACGAACGTGGCAGACATGGCACAAAGATAATAACGGTTTGCGCTCACTGTTATGAGTCGCTTTATCAGGGTGGAAACGATAACTTTTAAACGACACGATAATGACACATTGGAAAACTCAATTCAATTATGACTATCTAGGCGCTTACAGCCTACCGGATGGGAAAGATATAATCCTCACTATCCGCGAAACGAAAAAAGAGCAGGTAGTCGGCGCGTCTGGAAAGAAAGAAGAATGTTTCGTCGCTTATTTCCTCGAAAATGTGAAACCGATGATCCTCAACCGGACGAACTGCAAAACATTGACGAAAATTTTCAAGAATCCGAATTTTGAGTCATGGATAAACAAGCAAATCCAAATCGGAGCGGTATTAGTTGACGCTTTCGGCGAAAAGGTTGATTCGCTTCGTATTCGTCCTTTTCTTCCGAAAGTAGAAAACTCATTGCCTACTGTTGAGACAGGATCGGCAATCTGGAAAAATATCCTCGATGGTCTGGCAGGTGGTTTTACGGTCGCACAGGTACAGACGAAATATAAACTAACTAAAGAACAAATCAAAGAATTAGTAGCACATGAAATCAAGTGAACAAAAAGAAATCGAATGGAAGGAAAAGAGACGGGGCAAAATAACCGCCTCTACGCTTCCCGATCTGATGAAAGCGGGTAAAAGTTGTCCCTTTGGTAAAGGTGCGTTAGACGCGATGTATTTAGTACGATACGAGCGGAGAACCGGGACGATGCGAGAAAACGGAAGTAACAAGGCGTTTGATTGGGGACATGAAAACGAACCACTAGCGGTCGAATGGGTACGGAGCCAGTTAATGAACGAGATCAAGTCGTGTACAACCGATTTTAAAGACATTGTTTTCAATGAACCGTTTGAAGGATTCGGAGATTCACCGGATTTCTATGTGTACGGATTTGACGGGAAAGTTATCGCTCTGGGTGAGATCAAGTGCCCGATGTCGCAAGGAAAGATCGAATCGTTGCAGTTCGGAAATACCATCGACGAAAAGGACGAATATTATTGGCAGTTCCTCGGACATTTTCTAGGGCGTCCGGACGTAGACAAGTTGTATTATGTCATTTATGACGGCTATGTAAACGACGGTCGAATACTCGCAATGAATCGAGCCGATCACGTGGAGAATATAAAGAAACTCTATGATCGAATCCGGTTGGCTAGCGAGATGATAGACGAATCTATCCGTTCCGGTCTGGACTTGCTTGATTGTGTCGATAAGGCAAAAGCGGTATTAGAATTAAAGATGCAGATCGAGGCGTTAAAGCCGGAAGCGAAAAACAGTGTTCCGGTTAAAAATCAGATTTATAAGATACGGAAGGAATTAAAGAAACTGATGAAGAAAGTACCGTCACAACACTAACACAACACGATTAATCACATTTTTTATAAACACTTTAATAAACACAAAATTATGCACACTTGGTTTTTATGTAAAATCCGTTACGAGAAAGTAATGGAAAACGGGATACAAAAGAAGGTAACCGAACCGTATTTGGTCGATGCGCTAAGTTTTACCGAAGCAGAAGCACGAATAATCGAAGAAGTAACGCCGTTTATCTCCGGTGAGTTCACAGTGTCCGACATTTCCCGCGCACATTATAGCGAGATATTTACGAGCGAAGAGGATTCCGCCGATAAATGGTTTGCTGGGCGACTCGCTTTCATTACGCTTGATGAGAAAAGCAGCAAGGAGAAACGGACTTATACAAACGTACTCATACAGGCGGCGGACATTCACGACGCAATGAAGAAACTCGACGAAGGTATGAAAGGAACGATGGCGGATTATTCTTCGATTCTTCTCAAAGAAACGGCGATTGTAGACGTTTATCCGTATGAAGCTAAAAAATAAATACTTTACCAAATAATATTACTAACCAATAATGCCGCCGAAAAGGACGGTGTGAGGTGAAAGCCCTCGTATTTAAGTTTAATGTTCTACGTCTAATCAGCGTAGTGAATATCTGGTTAGACGACAAATAATTTTAAATATATGGCAAAGTATAACAATGTAAAAATAGACGGATACGACTCTAAAAAGGAATATCGACGCGCTAAGGAGTTGAAACTACTCGAAAAGAAGGGGATTATAACCGGATTACAAGAGCAAGTAAAATACGAGCTTATTTCGCCTCAATATCGTTTCTATGAAGTACAGGGAGTGCGGAAGATGCTACGTAAAAAGAAGCTGATCGAACGAGGAGTTTACTACATCGCGGATTTCGTTTATTATCGGGATGGTGAGTATATCGTCGAAGATACTAAAGGTGTTCGGACAAAGGAGTATATAATCAAACGTAAGCTCATGCTTTACGTTCATGGAATTAAAATAAAGGAGGTATAAGAATGGTGAAGAAAACAGTACAGAAACCAGTAAAACACGATTGCCGAACGTGTCGCAACGGAGGAAGAGAGACTAATTTTATTTGCTATTGTTCCGTCCTGAAAGTAGGGCGGGCGATCGGGATAAGGATTTGTAGTTATTATGTCGCTCGATAGACTTTATAAGTGTGATGAATATAGACGGATATACGCTAACCGAAAAGATGCGAAAAGCGCGACGACGTTTCAGATTTACCGCCACCGAACAAGCTCTTTTTTACGAATTAGTGGCTATTTGCAACGGCGAAGATTGGAGGGACGTTTTCAATTGCTCGAACATTGAACTTTGTTTTGCGCTTAACGTGAATGAGAAAACACTAATAAAAGCCCGTGAGTCTTTAATAAATGCAGGATTGATTTATTATAAATCTGGTAAGAACAAACGTATTATAAGCTCTTATTCTTTCGTGAAGGAATTTAAAACCACTGTAACTACTACTGTAAATTTTACAGCCAATCAAACAGCCAATAAGGGAGCCAATCAGACAGCCAATGATACAGTAGATAAGGGAGTCAATGATACAGGGGATAGTACAGACTATAATAAACTAAAACAGAAACCAAACAGAAATATACTCTCTAAAGTCTCTCATGGAGATTTTGATTTTATATCTGACGAGTTTTTAGAAGCGTTTTCGCTCTGGCTTGAATACAAGAAAGACAGGCGGGAAAATTACAAATCGGAAAAGTCACTCAAAGCGTGTTACAACAAATTAGTGAAATTGAGCAAAGGTAATCCGGCGGTCGCATCTCAAATCGTAGATGAATCGATTGCGAATAATTGGGCGGGATTTTTTGAACTAAAGAACAATAAAAACGAATATGGAAACAAGAAGCAAACAGACTCTACCGATAGCGGCGATTCTATCATACGGACTACCGTACTATGACGAGCCGATAGAAGTAGAAAAGCGCCCAGAATGGTTTAAGGCGTGTTGCAAATACGTTTGCCCTGGCTTTAAGATTGACGATTCGAATAAAAACTTAATGAATCAATTGTTTTTATACACAGAGGGGCGATCCGGGAAGCTAGACGCGAATAAAGGGCTATTGTTACGAGGCGACATCGGTACAGGAAAAAGCACTATTATGCAGATTCTAAACCGATATAGCTATTTCACACGCGGCAAAGCAAAGGGCGGCTATCCGATCGGTGGTTTTAGGATTGATTCGGCTTCCTGTATTGCAAACGGCTTTTCGATGCGCGGAAAGGATGCACTAGAATTGTATACTTACAACAACGGTACGCCGCGAATGATCTGTTTTGATGAACTAGGACGCGAGCCAATCCCGGCAAAGTATTTCGGTACTGAACTAAACGTGATGCAGTATATTTTCCAATGTCGGTACGAGTTGAGACATGAGGCAATAACTCATGTTACAACGAACTTAACGATTAAGGAAATACAGCGTATTTACGGCGCGTATATCGCGGATCGAATAAATGAAATGTTTAACGTCTTGGACTTGAACGGAGCTAGTAGAAGATAATTAATACAACGAAACCATGCGAAGCAGAAAAAAGAAACTTGTGTATTTTAAAAAGATTCCGGTTCGCGTCGATCTGGAACAATGGCAAAGGCTCGATAAGATTCGCGCTGACTATCATTTCAAAAGCACATACGAGATTATGCAGTACATTTTAGGCTGCTTTCTCCGGGTTGCCGATCCGATGCCCGACGATGATGATGAAGAAGTATTACCGGACGAAATCAAAGAAATGTTCTACGATCTATCACAAGCGGAACGACATTTCGAGTATGTAAAACCAAAACGAAAACTACCACAACACAAGGTAGACGAAATGAACGGACAAAAACGATTAGAAGGATTTTAATATGGTTAAAAAACTATCAAACACAAATTATTTGCACGACATATCAGCAGATCCCGTCGCGACAAATGAACGGAATCGGAAGTATATCGACCGATTTGTTTCAGAGAATTATAACGGCTTAGTTGCCAAGTTTTCACCCTTAGACGGTACGATAAATTCAAGCGCTTTCGGAGCACTCGACAAATTAAACTCTACGATTATCTCGCTCTATACTGATCCGAATTTGCACTTTACGGATTGGGAGCAGGCGAAACAATATCTATCGAACAAGTTTACAGAAAAGGCGATTCGCGTTCCGGTGAAAAAGCCTGTAAAGAGTGAAGTAGTAGAGAACGAGGACGAATTTATTAATGATTAATATTATCACTCCAATGAAAGACGTAGAACTATTTAACGACCATTTCCAGAACTATAAAACCTACGGTATTCCGAAAGCACAACTAATCATTGCGGATATTCCCTACAACATCGGGAAGAACGCATACGGCTCTAATCCATCTTGGTATATCGACGGAGACAATTCTAACGGAGAAAGCGAACTGGCAGGAAAAGAGTTTTTCGATACCGATAAGGATTTTCGCATACTGAATTTCTTCACTTTTGTAGTAAGATGCTCGATTAAGGGCCGAAAAGAAAAAAGGGAAAATCGCCCTGTATGATTGTTTTTTGTGAGTTTCAGCAAACAATTCGAACTTATCCAGAAAGCGAAGGAATACGGACTTGAACAATTATATCAATCTGGTATTTTAGAAAGAATTTTTCGGCACAAGTTTTAAAGGCTAACATGAAGGTCGTTGGTAATTGTGAATATGGTGTACTCTTATATCGGGACAAACTGCCAAAGTTCAATAATGGCGGTCGGATGGTATTTAATTGTTTCGATTATCCTAGAGACACAGATACACCGCGGATTCATCCGACACAGAAATCAGTTCCGTTGCTTGAGCGGTTGATCGAACTTTTCACCGATGCGGGTGATGTTGTAATAGACCCATGCGCCGGAAGTGGGACAACATTACTTGCAGCCGCTCAATGCGGGCGAAAGGCATACGGATTTGAGATAAAGAAGAATTTCTATGCAGATGCGAATAAAATCATTTTGTCGCGGATGCAGCCTAGAATGTTTGTGTAGAATTAATAAATAACAAAGTTATGCGAATACTAGATTTACCATTAATGGCGGTTTGGTTTCTAATGATCGAATCCGGCGAGAAGAAAGAGGAATACCGGGAAATAAAACCGTATTGGATTAAACGCCTAAAGTGTTGCGGACTTCATCCAAGCGCAAAAGGTTGTGACGGTTGTCCGGTTGGTAGTTGCGATCATTATACACACGTTCGTTTCCGGTATGGGTACACCGCGCGAACTATGTTGTTTAAGTTGGATCATATTTCGGTTGGAGTTGGTCGGAAGAAATGGGGTGCACCTGATAAGAAAGAGGTGTATGTTTTAAAGTTGGGTGAACGGATTGAATAACTAATAACAATTAAGTAATGAATATCGGACTATTAACAGTTGATAGCAATTATCCAAATCTTGCACTCATGAAAATAAGTGCATGGCATAAGGCAAGAGGTGATAATGTAGAGTGGTACAACCCTTTGTGCTTTTATGATAAAGTTTATTCGGCAAAAGTATTTTCTTTCACTCCGGATTATGGTTATTATATTAATGCTGATCAGATCGAGAAAGGCGGCACAGGGTATGACATGAAGAAGATTCTTCCAATTGAAATTGATAGAACTATTCCTGATTATGAACTATACAACATTGATAAAAATTTAGCTTATGGTTTCCTTACTCGTGGATGTCCTAATCGTTGCAAGTGGTGCATAGTTCCCCAGAAAGAAGGAAATATAACTCCATACATGGATATTGAAGAAGTATCTGCCGGACGAAAGAAGGTAATTCTCATGGATAACAACGTACTTGCATCCGACTATGGATTATGTCAGATTGAAAAAATTGTTTCCATGAAAGTACATGTAGACTTCAATCAAGGCTTAGACGCTCGTTTAGTTACGGATGAAATAGCCCAACTGCTTGCAAAGGTAAAATGGATTAAACGCATAAGATTCGGTTGTGATACACCAGGACAGATTGCAGAGTGTGAACGCGCTACAGCTCTGATTGATAAATATGGTTATAAAGGTGAATATTTCTTCTACTGTATTCTACTTCATGATTTTAAAGAAGCATTTGAACGGGTTAATTATTGGAAGAACAAAGGCGGTCGATTCTTGCCACATTGTCAGCCTTATAGAGATTTGAATAATCCACGCCAAATTATTCCTCAATGGCAAAAGGATTTAGCCGGATGGGCTGATAAGAAGTGGATTTTTAGAAGTTGTGAATTTAAAGACTTTACCCCTCGAAAGGGTTTTGTTTGTAGTGTATATTTTAACTAATAACAAATAAGAAATGAGCCAAACTCAAAATCAATCAAAGTATTATTATTCCCCTCGTTTTCGTCACTTCAATATCTATCGTCGCGATCCAGACGGAGACACAAAGGTAGATGATGCGGCAACGCAAGAAGAGGCGAAACGGAAAGTCTACGAGTTAAACGGATGGAATTACAAACCTAAAAATAACACGGTAAAATGAGTAAAGTAAAACAGTACATCGAACAAGCCACAAACGAGCGCATCCGCTCGCGTGGCTTAATCCGAAAAGTCGCTATCGAAGCATCTCGGATACAGAGAGACGAAACGAGGCGGCAAGCTATCGAAATGTGTCCGTCTAAGAACTGCAAAGGCTGTGCAAGCCTGATACATAAACAGGAAACACAATCGACCCGATGCGACGGGAATTGTGCACGGATTAGATTACTTATTAACGGATTAGACCGGATCGAAACGTTATGTATATAATCAGGCGTATTCAATGCAAATCGGGCGATGTGTCCGAGACGCATTTAGTTGAGATAGAAACGGGAGGATCGGTTACGTTTTCGGTGAAACTGGGGGCAGGAGATAAGAAGAGCGCACAACGGATATTGGCGAATAGTTTTTCCATGCTGCTTATATTTTCCGCAGTGCTGACAGTTGTGTTTTTGCTGA
>ENA-OQCB01001172-OQCB01001172.1-human-gut-metagenome-genome-assembly--contig:-NODE-1172-length-10586-cov-3.412946_pt1 | contig 10586 bp, 10 predicted proteins | sample MGYA00242493_ERZ504568 | MGnify/ENA primary metagenome ERZ504568 (study PRJEB26092, sample SAMD00036229) | human gut metagenome | host: Homo sapiens | study: EMG produced TPA metagenomics assembly of...
GGGTATGCTATAATTGTTGACAAATATGGATTTCGGCTTTTGAGAAAGGAGACAAATATGGATGAAAAGATCTATGATTTGATTATTGTAGGGGCAGGGCCGGCAGGACTGACAGCTGCGATCTACGCTCTGCGCGCAGGGCTTCATACTTTGCTGTTGGAAAAAAATTTTGTGAGCGGAGGACAGGCAGCCAGCACCTATGAGGTAGACAATTACCCGGGACTTCCGGGGATTTCCGGGGCAGAGTTTGGCCAGAAAATCCGCAGTCACGCGGACCGGCTGGGACTGGTGTCTGAGAGAGTGAATGTAAAGGAAATCCATGCGGAGGAAGACGGTACAAAAGTGATAAGAACCAGAAAGAAAGACTTTCAGGCGAGGACGGTACTCTTAGCTGTGGGAGCGCGTCACCGTCTGCTGGGGGCAAAGGGAGAGGAGAGACTGTCAGGGATGGGCGTATCCTACTGTGCTACTTGTGACGGCGCTTTTTACAAGGACCAGACTGTGGTCGTGGTGGGCGGTGGAAATGTAGCTGTGGAGGACGCGATCTTTCTCGCCAAAATCTGCAAGATGGTTTACGTGGTACATCGCAGAGATCAGTTAAGAGCAGATGATATTCTGCAAAAGAAGCTGTTTCAATTTCCCAATGTGGTTTTCTGCTGGAATCAAGTCTGTGAAGAAATCCAGGGAGAGGAACAGGTCGAGGCAGTTCTGCTGAAAAATGTGAAGGACGGCAGCAGCCAGAGAGTGAAGGTTGACGGTGTTTTTGTGGCGGTAGGGATTCATCCCAACAGCGAACCATATCAAGGGCTTGTGGATATGGATGAAGGCGGTTATATTGTGGCAGGTGAAGACGGAAAGACGAATGTGCCGGGAATCTTTGTGGCTGGGGATGTTCGGACGAAGAAGCTGCGCCAGATCATCACCGCTGCGTCAGACGGAGCCAATGCGGTGTCATCGGTACAGGACTATTTAAGTCGTCTGTAAATTTTGCAGGTAATCCCGTCTTCTGGGGATATTTGGAGAATGAAGTGAAGAAAGAGCAAATTATCGCTAATTTTCCCGTGTGGAAACAAGGCAGAATGAAGAGGAATAATCTTGTGGAAGAAAAGCAGTCCTGAGATCATTTCGGTGGAAAATATGATTCTGTGGGAGGAGTTTGTGTCGAAAGTTCATTTTTAGAGCAGAAGTAAATATTTTTCTGGATATAAATAGGGATATTTGTCATGAAAAACCGATAATTGGTGAAAATACACAAAAATGTCATATGGAAAAATCTGGATAAAAAGTAATACACACATTCTTATCCACATTCCGATGAATTAAAAACCTTGTAAATCCGAGTTATACACCAAGTTATCCACATTATCCACAGGATTTAAAAAAAATTATCCAGATTTACATAAATTGGATTTAAACAAATGTTTTGGTCAGATGTGATAAATCGGTAAAAAATAGAAGAAAATGTCGAAATTCCCTTGACTTTTTTGGAATCAAAAAAGAACAAATGTATTTTAGTAGAAGACGAAATTATCATATGTAAATTCGAAATTGTCACATAATACTGAAAAAATAGAAGAACTCGTTTTGGTTCCGCCTATTTTCAGTTATATGATCGATGCTGTACAGAAATTACAAAACATTTTATATATTGTATGGAAAAGGAGAAAAATATGCGTTTGAGAAACATACCTGGTGCTAAGGAGGCAGTGATGGAAAGTGCCTACGTAGTGCAAAGTCCGCAGGAGAAAAAAGGGGGCTGGGCACAGGTTTATCCACAGACTGGGCCGATACATATCGAGGTTGGCATGGGAAAAGGACAATTTTTGATGGAACTGGCACGACGTAATCCCCAGGTTAACTATTTAGGAATTGAGATGTATGACAGCGTGTTGCTCAGAGCGTTGCAGAGAATGGCGGAGATTGATGAATTGCCGAATCTATTGTTTATGAGGGAAGATGCCAGACTGTTGCCGGAGATCTTTCAGAAAGGAGAAGTGGAAAAGATATATCTGAACTTTTCTGATCCGTGGCCGAAGGCGCGCCATGCGAAACGGCGCTTGACCTCCCGGGAATTTCTGAATAGATATGAGCAGATTTTAGTTCCAGAGGGAGTAGTGGAATTTAAGACAGACAACAGGGGACTGTTTGAATTTTCTCTGGAAGAGATTCAAGAGGCAGGATGGAGACTGCTGGCCCATACTTACGATTTACATAACGATGCTAAGATGTGTGAGGGTAACGTGATGACGGAGTACGAGGAGAAGTTCTCCAGTTTGGGAAATCCCATATATAAATTAGTGGCTGCCAGGTAGAGAGGACATGATTCACCTGTGGTCAGTTATAGCATAGATTATAGTAAATATATGTGAGACGGTGATATAATGGCATCTCTGAAGAAATTAAAGCAGACAACTGCCCAGTGGGGTTATCTTCACAGAAGCGCCAATGGGCAGCTGCTGCGGCTAAAAAGTCGGCAGAAGAGATGGATAAAAAATTGGGAGATATGCGAAAAAGAAAAGTAGGAAAATGGTGGATTTAGAGCAGAAATAGGAAATTTCAAAAAAATGAAAAAATGTAAAAGTTTCCGTCATTGGACATTTTTTCGAATGGTTCGAGCTATAATAGGCAAGTGCGTTAGAGATAATGCGACATACAATTTATAAATGCGCCTTTAGCTCAGTTGGTAGAGCACCTGACTCTTAATCAGGGTGTCCAGGGTTCGAGCCCCTGAAGGCGCATTGGAAAGCACTGTTTTTGCGGATAACTTGGAGCCGTGGGGACGGTGTTTTTTTGTGTTATGAGAAAGTACAGGTACGTGGAAAGGGAGTGCTGGATGATGGAAAATACAGTACAGAAGGGGCGTTATCCTTTGCCGGATGTGATTCGGGGCACGGTCTTGGTCAATGCAGTAGTCTATCATATGATCTGGGATTTGGTGTATATTTTTGGCATAGACTGGAAATGGTATTCGACAAGAGGTGCCTATTGGTGGCAACAGGCCATTTGCTGGACGTTTATATTGCTCTCGGGGTTTTGCTGGTCGATGGGAAAGAGAAGACTAAAAAGGGGGCTGACTGTGTTTGGCTCCGGTCTTTTGGTCACAGCGGTGACTTTGGTATTTATGCCTCAGAGTAAGGTGATCTTTGGGGTTCTGACATTGATAGGTTCAGCAATGCTTCTTTGGATTCCCCTGGAAAAATTATTGCGTTACATTGCTCCGATACCTGGGTTGGCAGGAAGTATACTGCTGTTTGGGATAACTCGAAATGTGGGGGATGGATTTTTAGGATTTGAACGGTGGAATCTGCTTTCGCTGCCGCAGACGTGGTACCGGAATCTATTTACCACCTACCTTGGGCTACCGGAGAAGAATTTTTACTCCACAGACTATTTCGGACTGTTTCCATGGCTGTTTTTGTTTGGCGCAGGATACTTTCTCTATCGGCTTTTAAAGGAGAGGAAGTGGCTGGGAGTGCTGGCAGGTCCGCGGATACGGCCCTTAGAATTTGTAGGAAGGCATTCTTTGGAGATCTATCTGATTCATCAGCCGGTAATTTATGGATTTTTAGTGTTGTTCTCTTATTCTTGAAAGTGGTATACTTTAAATAAAAATATGATTTCAGAAAAAACGAAAGAGGAGGGGACTATGAAAAATATTCTTATCAAATGGAATGAGATCAGCCTGGTGAAGAGAATCATAGGGGGATTGATCGTAGGAATTCTGTTGGGGCTTGTGGTGCCTCAGTTTACAGTCATCTCTCTGTTGGGAGATTTATTTGTAGGGGCGTTGAAAGCGGTGGCTCCTCTGTTGGTGTTGTTTCTGGTTATGGGGGCTCTGGCGCGGCATAAAGAGGGAAAGCAGACCAACATGAAGCTGGTTGTGATTCTCTATATTTGCGGCACGTTTCTGGCGGGCTGTGTGGCTGTAGCCGCCAGCTTTTTATTTCCTATTACGCTGACACTGAGCAAAGGTGTGGAGGACATGGCTGCTCCAGGAGGAGTCGGAGAAGTCCTTAAAACGCTGTTGATGAATTTGGTATCCAATCCGGTGGATGCCTTAGTGAATGCCAATTATATTGGAATTCTGGCCTGGGCGGTTTTGCTGGGATTGGCCCTGAAGAAATCCTCAGCCGGCACAAAGAAGGCGATTGAAAATATCTCTGACGCGTTGTCACAGATTGTCAAGTGGGTGATTAGCTGCGCACCTTTTGGAGTTATGGGCTTGGTGTTCACTACAATTTCTCAGCAGGGGCTGGAAGCTCTGCTCAGCTATGGGCGCCTGATTCTGCTTTTGGTGGGAAGTATGGCCTTTGTGGCTTTTGTGGTAAATCCGATTTTGATCTATTTGGGAATTCGCAAAAATCCATTTCCACTGGTACTGAGGTGCCTGAAGGAGAGCGGAATTACGGCTTTCTTTATGAGAAGCTCAGCGGCTAATATCCCGGTAAATATGAAATTATGTGAGGATTTGGGATTGGATGAGGACACCTATTCTGTGTCGATTCCGTTGGGAGCCACCATCAACATGGGAGGTGCTTCTGTGACGATTTCTGTGTTGGCTTTGGCGGCTGCACATACAATGGGGATTCAGGTGGATTTTGGAACAGCACTGATTCTGTGTGTGCTGTCTGCGGTCAGTGCCTGCGGGGCATCTGGGGTGGCAGGAGGCTCTCTTTTACTGGTACCACTGGCATGCAGTCTGTTTGGAATATCAAACGATGTAGCGATGCAGGTAGTGGGAGTGGGCTTTATCGTAGGAGTCATTCAGGATTCCTGTGAGACGGCGCTGAATTCATCCACAGATGTTCTTTATACGGCAGTCGCGGAATTGTCTAGGAGGAGGAAACAAAACATATGAAAACGATCGGAATGGTGGGAGGATTGAGCTGGGAAATCTTCCATAGAATATTACAAAATTGTCAATGAGGAGTCAAACAAAGAATTAGGTGAGGATAATACGGTCCAGAGTATCATGTACACGGTGAATCTTCATGAGATGATCGGACACATGGAGAGAGGTGAACATGAGATTTTGTGCAGGAAATTGACAGAGGTGTGTCAGTCCTTAGAGCGAGCTGGAGCAGACTGTGTGCTTTTGTGTACCAATACGATGCACGCATTCGCAGAGCAGATTCAGGAACGTTTATCGGTGCCGCTTCTTCACATCGCGGACGCGGTGGGGGAGGAGATACGGGAGAAAGGATTGGATACCATAGGACTGATGGGAACTCCTTTTACCATGGAGATGCCCTTTTACAGGAACCGCCTTGAGGAAAAATTTGGAATCCATGTCGTTACTCCAAAAGAGAGCGAGTATGCGAAGATTTACAGAGTAATCACTGATGAGCTGACTTTTGGAGTATTGCGGCAGGAATCCAGGGAATATTACCAGTCAGTGATTCGGGAGTTGGAGACGGCTGGTGCTCAGGGTGTGATCTTAGGGTGTACGGAAATTCCGCTTTTGATTAAACAAAAGGATGCAAAGATACCAGTCATCGATTCCACTGCTGCCCATGCGAAGGCAGCCGTGCGGTTTGCGCTTCAAGACTGAGAATGAGAGGATATATTATGAATCAAAAAGAGAGGATGTTGGCGGGCCTTCCTTATAAAGCTTGGCTGGATGGGCTCAGCGAGGAACGATTGGAGACGAGAAAGAAAATCTTTAAGTACAATGGTCTGTCGCCGGAACAATCAGATGAGCAGGACTGCTTGCTCAGAGAGATTCTGGGAAAATGCGGAGAGAGCGTTTACATAGAGCAGCCATTTCGCTGCGACTATGGAAGCAATATCGAGGTGGGAGAGAATTTTTACGCGAACTATAATCTGACGGTTTTAGACGTGGCGAGAGTTCGGATTGGGAAAAACGTGATGTTTGGTCCTAATGTCTCTATTTATACCGCGGGGCATCCGATACACCCGGATTCCAGAAATTCTGGCTATGAGTATGGAAAGGAAGTCACGATTGGAGATAATGTGTGGCTGGGAGGAAACGTGGTGGTCAACCCAAATGTGCACATCGGGGACAACGTGGTTGTGGGAACAGGCAGCGTCGTGACCAGGGACTTGCCGGACAATGTGATTGCTGTGGGGAACCCTTGCAGAGTTTTGAGGGAAATCACAGAGGAGGACAGAAAGTTTTATTTTCGAGATCAGGAATTTGACGTGGATGATTACAATGATGGAGTACAGGATATCAGCAACCTGAAAGGGTAAAAGAGAAAGGAAAATGAGATGGCAGATCAGGATGGTTTACTGTTAAGGGCTCTTCAGTATGAGGAAGGGCATCCCCGCAGAAGCGGTCATATCTTGAAGGTTCTGGCCTTGGCAGGGATGATTGGACGGGAGGAAGGATTGTCTGAGGAAGAACAGATGATTCTGGAAGCGGCTGCGATTCTCCATGACATTGGAATAAAGCCCTGTAAGGAGAAGTATGGAACTGCCAGTCAGGAGCTTCAGAAAAAGGAGGCTCCTGCCATAGCCAGAGAATTTTTGGACGATTGCGGTTATCCGGCCTCGTGGGTGGAAAAGATCACGCGATTAATTCAGGTGCACCATGACTATGACCACATTGACGGTATGGAATATCAAATTCTGGTGGAGGCAGATCTATGGGTAGGCGCCTTGGAAGAAGAATGGACTCAGGAGAAGATACAGGAGAGAGCAAAGCTCTTTCGCACGGAGACTGGAAAAGCGTTGTTTTCCGCTACTGTTCATTCACCTGCGGTTCGTGAGCAGTAACATGTTTCAATAAGATTTCAGGTTGTATTTGGGAGCGGAGAGTGTTATACTGAATTCATTAGGAGACTTGGAAGAATTATCTGACAGGAATCCGTGGAATTTGAATATGTAATAACCAATCGTGCTGAAAGACGATGGGCTTGGCCCGGAGTGTAAAGGTGAGCGGACAGAGACTTTTACAGGAGATATTATACCCTTTTGCCGAATGGTGAAAGGGTTTTTTAATGGGGATTTTATGACAAACAGGGAGAAAATTGACTGGCTGGCCGAGGGCCGGCTGCTGTCAGAGGAGGAACTGGCGGGGCTATTGAGAAGCAGGACGGCGGAAGACCGGCTGTACGCGGCAGGTTTGGCCAGGACTTTGACAGACAGGTATTATGGAAAAAAGGTTTATTTTCGTGGGCTGATAGAGTTCACAAATTACTGTAAGAATAATTGTTATTACTGTGGAATACGGGCTGGAAATACGAATGCGGTGAGATACCGGATGAAGCCGGAGGAGATCTATGCCTGCTGTGACTGGGGATATCGGGCAGGCTTTCGTACCTTTGTGCTTCAGGGAGGGGAGGACCCTTATTTCGACGATGAAAAAATCGTGGAATTGGTGAGCACAATTCGAGACAGATACCCGGACTGTGCGATTACACTGTCCATCGGTGAGAAAAGCAAGGAGAGCTATCAGAGGTATTTTGATGCAGGTGCGAACCGCTATCTGCTGCGCCATGAGACTGCCTGTTCGGAGCATTACCGGAAGCTTCACCCACCTCAGCTAAGCTTGGAGAATCGTCTGCGGTGTCTGCGGGATTTAAAAGATATTGGCTATCAGACAGGCTGCGGGATGATGGTAGGTTCCCCCTACCAGACAGAGGAGAACTTGGCGCAGGACTTGCTGTACATCGGTGAATTTCGGCCTGAGATGGTGGGAATCGGACCGTTTATTCCTCATCACGACACTTGTTTTCGGGATTGCCAGGCAGGGACATTGGAGGATACTCTGTTTCTTTTGAGTTTAATTCGTCTGATTCATCCGAGAGTCCTGCTGCCTGCGACCACGGCGCTGGGAACGATTGTGGCTGACGGCAGGGAACAGGGGATTTTGGCGGGGGCCAATGTGGTGATGCCGAACATCTCGCCTACGGATATGAGAAAAAAATTATTTATTATATGACAATAAGATAGGGACTCAGGATGATGCCGCCGAGAGTCAGAGAAGGCTGGAGGAATCCATCGCGGCTATCGGCTATCAGGTGGTGTCAGACCGGGGAGACTATTGTTGGGAGGATAAGGTATGATTAAGATGGCAATTTATGGGAAAGGCGGGATTGGAAAGTCCACGACGGCTTCGAACCTGTCTTTGGCCTTCGCGAAAATGGGGTTGAAGGTCATGCAGATTGGCTGCGACCCCAAGGCAGATTCCACGAGTTATCTCCACGGGAATCACTCAGTGGATACGGTCTTGGATTTGATTCGAAAGAAGGGGAAGAGTGTGCCCTTAGAAGAACTGGTCACAGAAGGCGCGGGAGGGGTTCTCTGCGTGGAGGCAGGAGGGCCGACTCCCGGAATGGGCTGCGCAGGGAGAGGAATCATCGCAGCTTTGGAGACCTTGGAAGAAAAGGATGCCTTTGAGATTTATGAGCCGGATATCGTGCTCTATGATGTGTTAGGGGACGTGGTCTGCGGAGGATTCGCGATGCCTATCCGTGAGGGCTACGCTGAAAAAGTATTTTTACTGACTTCAGGAGAGAACATGGCTATCCACGCTGCGGCAAATATTGCCATGGCTGTGGAAAATTTTGAGGACAGGGGATACGCCTCGCTGGGCGGGATTATTCTGAACAGCCGTAACGTCCCCAGAGAGAGGGAAAAAGTCCAGGAGCTGGCAGAGGATATTCATTCAGAGATTGTGGGTGTTCTGCCTTTCAGCGAGGAGGTACAAAAGGCAGAGGAACAACGAAAAACGGTGATGGAGGCGTTTCCAGACGGAGAGATGGCAGCCAGATATCAGGAGCTGGCTAGGCAAGTGCTGGCCGCCTGCAAAAAGGAGGAAGTATGAGAGCACTGGGGGAATTGGACGAGAGAGGAGCTTGTGTGGCTATTGAGGAGGCGAAGTTTCCAGCGCCTTTCGTATCGGGACTGGAATACGCAGCGCCGGCCAGGGGCACTTGGAACATTGTCCACATAGGGATGCTGCTGCCGGAGAGCCATCAGATTTTCGTCTGTGCCCAGGCCTGTCTAAGAGGCGTGGTGCTGACGGCTGCTGAGATGGGAGCGTCAGAGAGATTCTCCACGATTTCCGTGGAAGATCACAACCTTCTGGACGGAGATATGGAGGCGCTGATTATCGAGGGGACCACGGATATTTTGAACCGGATGCCTAAGAGGCCCAGGGCTGTGCTGATCTACACAAGCTGTGTGCATCACTTCATAGGCTGCGATTTGGACTATGTATATCGAAGACTCAGAGAGAAGTTTCCAGATGTGGATTTTACAGACTGCTATATGAATCCCATTATGAGAAAAAGCAAGATGACTCCTGACTCCAAAATGCGGATGCAGCTTTACAGCCTGATTCATGAGAGAGGGACCCCGGTCAGGAAGGTGAATTTTATTGGAAACAATGAGCTCACCCGGGAGAGCAGTGAGTTTGTTCAGATGCTTCGAGGAGCAGACTATGAAATCGGAGATATCTGTCTGTGCAGGACTTATGAAGATTATCAGAAGTTGGGGGAGAGTCAGCTCAACATTACTTATAATCCAGCCGCAGTGGCTGCGGCGAAGGAATTGGAGAGAAGGTTGGGAATTCCTCACCTTCATCTGCCACTGTCTTATGACTATGAGGAGATCGATGGGAACCTGAAAAAACTGTCTCAGTACCTGAAGATGGAGCTTCCGAATCTTGATATTCTGCGTCAGAAGGCGGAAGAGGAGCTGGCTGAGACTGCGAAAGAGCTGAAAGGGGTGACAGTGGCTGTCGACTATACGGCGACCAGCCGTCCGCTGGGACTGGCAAAGCTTTTGATTTCCCACGGAATATCTGTGGAGGAGGTCTATGCGGACAGTTTTATTGAGCCTGAGAGACCTGCGTTTGAATGGCTGCAGGTAAACGCGCCTGAGCTGAAATTGTATGCGACTGTCCAGGTGAAAATGGGGATGCTGCCCCACAGCAAGGCGCAGGAGCACGGGGGAAGGCTCTTGGCGATTGGACAGAAGGCGGCCTGGTATACTGGGACGAAATTTCTGGTGAATATGGTGGAAGGCAGCGGACTGCTGGGATACGACGGAGTGATTCGTCTGGCCCGCTGGATGCGCGAGGCAGCAAAGAAGGAGGCTGATGTGGAGAAGATTATACAGGTAAAAGGATGGGGGTGCTGTGGATGAACCAGGCGAATCGAATATTGTCCACTTATACGGCGGATGTATCAGGAGTGTGTTCGGCTCTCTATGAGATGGGCGGGATGACGGTGATGCATGACGCTTCTGGGTGTAATTCCACCTACAACACTCACGACGAGCCCCGCTGGTACCACATGCCGAGTATGGTATATATCACCGGACTCTCGGAGATGGAGGCTGTGCTGGGGGATGAAGAGAAGACAGTCCGGGATGTGGTGGACACAGCCAGACAGCTCAGTCCCCGTTTTGTGGCGCTGGCGGGAACCTTGATTCCCACGATGATGGGGACGGACTTTTCCGGGGCTGGCTAGGATGATCGAGAGACGGAGCGGGATTCCCTCTTTTGGCTTTTCCACCACGGGGATGAGTTCTTATGTAAAAGGAGTGTCAACGGCTCTCGCGGAATCGCGAAGCGTTTCTGTCCGGATAAGGTGGAGAAGCTGCCGCGAGGAGAG
>ENA-OQCB01001175-OQCB01001175.1-human-gut-metagenome-genome-assembly--contig:-NODE-1175-length-10563-cov-2.824550_pt1 | contig 10563 bp, 12 predicted proteins | sample MGYA00242493_ERZ504568 | MGnify/ENA primary metagenome ERZ504568 (study PRJEB26092, sample SAMD00036229) | human gut metagenome | host: Homo sapiens | study: EMG produced TPA metagenomics assembly of...
GGATTCCCGGTGGAATGGACAGCCTTTGAGGCCGCATCTGGCTGCTTGGGCGGTGCTGCTGATTCTCTTTTTTATTCTGGTGCGGTTTTTGCTCTCTTATGGAAGAGCAGTGCTGCAGGAGAGTATTGGACATGAGGTTTCTTCTGGTCAGAGAATTCGTCTGGGAGATGTATTAAAGAGAGTTTCCCTGGGATATTTTTCTAAGAACAGTGTGGGGGATATCCTGGCCGGAATCACGACAGAGCTGTCTTCACTGGAAATTCAGAGTATGAAGATGGTGGATGCGGTTTTGAACGGCTATCTGCAGTTTTTGGCAGTTTTGCTGTGTCTGCTGTTTTTCAATCCCACAGCGGCGCTTCTGGCTTTCGGGGGTGCGTTTTTGTCGGCTGCTGCTTTGATGGGAATCAGCCGCCGCAGTGAGAGGACGGCGCCGATTGCCCATGAAGCTTCAGAGAGGATGTCAGGGGCGGCAATAGAGTATATCCGGGGGCTGGCACAGGTGAAATCTTTTGGTCAGGAAGGAGCTTCCATGGATAATTTTCGGGCGGCCTGCCGTGACCTAAAAGGGATTAACATCCAGATTGAGAAAGGCTTTGTGCCCTTTAATTGTCTTCATCTTTTTGCATTGAAGCTAGCGTCTATAGGTTTGGTGCTGACCAGCGCCTGGCAGACCTGTCAAGGGAAGATGGAGATCACGATTTTTTTGATGTTCGTATTATTTTCTTTTGTGATCTTTAACGGCGTGGAAAATATCAACGATGCGGCTCATGTGTTGGGAATTGCAGATTCTGCTCTGGATAAATTAGAAGCGCTGGAAAACGCTGCATTTATTGACCAGGACGGCAAGGACTTGACCCCTTTGGGGTATGAGATTGGTTTTCACGATGTTTCTTTCGGATATGAGGGGGACAGGGAGGAAGGACCAGCAGAAATGATTTTGAAAAATTTGACTTTTACAATACCGGAGAGGAAGACAACGGCGATTGTGGGGCCGTCTGGCAGCGGAAAGACGACTCTGTGCAGGCTGATCGCCCGTTTCTACGATGTAAGTCAGGGCAGTATCACAATCGGAGGGATAGATGTGAGGAAATTTACCTGCGACAGTCTCCTGAAAAATATCAGTATGGTGTTCCAGAATGTCTATCTTTTCCGGGATACCATCCGCAGCAACATTCTTTTTGGAAATCCAAAGGCTACGGAGGAAGAGATGATACAGGCTGCGAAGGCGGCCCGGTGTCATGAATTTATTATGGCGCTGCCCCAGGGCTATGATACCATGGTGGGAGAGGGAGGTTCTTCGCTGTCCGGCGGAGAAAAGCAGAGAATCTCCATAGCGAGAGCGATTTTAAAGGACGCGCCGATTGTAATTTTAGACGAGGCGACTGCCAGCATAGATCCTGAGAATGAGCATCTGATTCAGGAGGCGCTCTCTGCGCTGACCTGCGGCAAGACAATTATCACGATCGCTCACAGACTGGCTACGATCGAAAACGCCGATCAGATTCTGGTGATTGACAATCAGACAGTGGCCCAAAAAGGCACCCACCAGGAACTGATGGCTCAGACGGGTACCTATCGAGACTTTGTGAGAATCCGAGAAGAAGCGGAGGGGTGGAAGCTTTCATAATCACTGATCTTCCAGAACCTTTTGAAAGACCTGATTGTAGGACTGTCCGGTTTTTTGGGCGATATTCGCAACGTCCTGATATTCCGGCTTTACTTTTTCAATGCCGTAGCCTGTATAGTGTTTGAGGCGTACCTTGCCTCCGGGAATTTCTTTTTCCGTAAAATAGTAGTCCAGCGTGTAGCGGTCATAGAGCAGTTTTCGAACCCCGGCAGTGGTGGTGTGTGTGAGAAGAAGACGGGCCATGTCATCGGCTTGGCTCTCCCGGCAGGAGACACACAGCAGCGTGCCGGGGCGGTTTTTCTTCATTTGAATCGCCATAGTAAAGACATCCAAAGCTCCGGCTTCCAACAAAAGCTCCTGGGCATAGCCGACGGCCTCCGGAGACATGTCGTCTAAAGAACAGCGAAGTTCTGCAATTCGCTGGCTGGAATGGTGCATCTGTGTCTCCTCCTGCCAAAAAAGCACGCAGGATGTTGGCAGCCTCCAGCTCCTTGGTGCCGAGCCCGCAGCCGATTCGGTCGTATCGAACCAGAGGGGAAGTGGTAAATTCGTCCACGAAATAGCGCAGAAGTGCAGCGCCAGTAGGCGTGCACAGCTCACCGGAGATGTCCTGGCTGTAGAAGGGAATTCCCTTCAGCAAGAGGGCGGTGGCAGGCGCAGGCACCGGGAGAATGCCGTGAGCGCAGCGAACCTGGCCGCTTCCCACGTGGATGGGAGAGGCGATGATTCTGTCTGGGGCCAGTTCTTCCATCAGCATACAGGTTCCCACAATGTCTGCGACTGCATCCAACTGTCCCACCTCATGAAAATGTATCATCTTCACTTCGCGGCCGTGGACGGCAGCCTCAGCCTCAGCCAAAAGCTGATAGATTTCCAGGGCTTTTTTTTGGACAGTCGAAGAGACTCTCAAGGATGAGATGATTTCCTGAACAGAGGCCAATGTACTATGGCTGTGATGCCCGTGGTATGGGTCAGCGTGCCCGTGATCGTGGGGCCCATGATGAGGGTCAGGATGCACATGATCGTGGAGCTCATGGTGCAGGTTGGGGTGCCCGTGATCGTGGAGCTCGTGGTGCAGGTTGGGGTGTTCATGGTCATGGGGCTCGTGGTGCAGGTTGGGGTGTTCATGATCGTGGGGCTCGTGGTGTAGGTCAGGGTGTTCATGATCGTGGGACCCATGGTGCGAATCGGAGTGCGTATGTCCGTGGAGGGTGTCTGGACATACGGCTGTTCCGGGGAGGTCTTCACTGTGTTCCTCCTGACCATGTATGTAGATGGAGACGTGAGTGCCTGAAATCTGGCAGCGGGTATCACGTCTCCACTCTGCTCTCATATGAGGGATTCCTATCTCATTGAATTTTTGAATCCATTGATCTTTGTCGGGAATCAGGTCCAGCAGGGTTCCCAGCATCATATCGCCGGAAACTCCCATCTTACATTCTAAGTAAAGTGTTCTCATCAGTCGTCTCCTTTTCTGGGTGTCAGGTCCAGCAATACTTCCCCAAAGTGTGGCAAAAGTAGTTCTCGGATCTGATTTTTTTGTCGCAAAGCCTGGGGGAATTGTGATTCTAGAAGCTGGAGTCTGGCGCAGCCGTCCAACAGGCGAATGCGGAAATCCCGGTAGCCTAAACGAGCCAGGGAATATTCACAGGTTTCTATTTTGTTCAAGAGATCACCGGTAATTCTGGTGCCTGTAGGAATTCTGGTGGCCAGACAGGCATAGGAAGGTTTGTCACAGGTGAAAAGCCCGGCTTCCTTGGAGAGTTGGCGGATGGTCTGCTTAGTCAGGCCGCACTCCCTTAGCGGAGAGAGGACTTGCAGCTCTGTGAGAGCTTTCATCCCGGGTCGGTCGTCTGTCTGGTCTGAGGCGTTGGTTCCGTCAAAGACCAGGGTATAGCCGTCTTTTTTTGCCTGGGAGGTCAGAGCCGTGAACAGTGCTTTTTTACAGAAATAGCAGCGGTCCGCAGGATTGGATATGATTTCCTCTCTGTCCAGAATATCCAGTGGAAGTACCTTTAGAGGGGCGCTCAGTTCTTCTGCGAGCCTGAGTGCGTCATCCAGCTCAAATTGGGGCTGGAAAGGTGTTTTTATGAAATAAGCAGTCAGCCGGCAGTGATTTTTCATCGCTGCGTACAGCAGATAGGCTGAATCCACACCGCCGGAGAAAGCAAGGGCAAAGGGCGGACTTTTTTGAAGATATTCGTATAGTGATTGTGTCATAAAAGCTGCTCCTTTCAAAGCTTTTGGCCTCAGTTTAACAAAAAAGGTGTTTCTGTGCAAGTTTAGAAAGGTTTTACTTGTACTCTGGCCCGGAAAGGACTAAGATAGTTAACATAACAGAAACAAGAAAAGAACAGCCTCACAGGGCTGGCGCCTGTACGGCCGGAGGCGGTGAAACTTGTGGTCATAGATAGTGTGAAAACACGCGGAAAGTGGGCAGGAGGAAGAAAAATGAAGGTATTAGCAGTGATAGATATGCAGAATGATTTTGTGGAAGGAGCTCTGGGAACTGCGGAGGCAGAAGGAATAGTGGAAAATGTGAGAAGAAAAATCTGCAGATACCAGGAACAGGATGAATGTATTGTCTATACCAGGGACACTCACCAGACAGATTATCTGAACACACAGGAAGGACGGAGGCTTCCGGTGGAGCACTGTATTTCAGGCAGCAAAGGCTGGGAAATCGCAGAGGGTCTGTATGTAGACGGGGCGAAGGTGATCGATAAACCAGCGTTTGGTTCACTGGAGCTGGCCGAGTATCTTGGCACCCTTGGTGGAATCGAGCAGATTGAGCTTGTAGGTCTGTGTACGGACATCTGTGTAATCTCCAATGCCATGATCTTGAAGGCAAAATTCCCGGAGACCAGAATTGTGGTGGACAGTCACTGTTGTGCGGGAGTGACGCCAGAGACGCATGAGAACGCTCTGAAGGCTATGAAGATATGTCAGATTGATGTGATTTGAAATAATGCTGCCGCAATCCCATTGTCTATAGCCAATGGGCAGTTTACCTGGGGAAAGTGAGTGCCGACGAAGAAAAAGAAGGAGAGGTTGCATGGATTTTCAGTACGATTTAGCACAATGGCTGCTATTTTTTTATATTTATTGTTTTTTTGGTTGGTGTATCGAATCCACCTATGTTTCAATCCATAAGAAGAAGTTTGTGAACCGAGGTTTTATGCGAGGGCCATTTCTGCCTCTGTATGGTTCAGGGGCGGTTATGATGTTGTTTGTCACAATACCCGTGAGAGATAGTCTGGTTTTGACTTACATTTTTGGAGCAATAGGTGCGACGATTTTGGAGTATATTACCGGTGCATGTATGGAAGCTTTGTTCAAAGTCAGGTATTGGGACTATAGTGATAAACCGTTCAACATTCATGGCTATGTTTGTCTGGGAACTACACTGGCCTGGGGACTGCTGACGATTCTCATGGTTCGATTCATCCATGAGCCTGTAGAGCATTTGGTCCTCTCACTGAATCAGACGCTTCAGGATGTATTGGCCACAGTTCTGACGATTTATGTGACCTCTGATATGGCACTGTCCTTCAAGGCAGCTCTGGATATCCGCACCATGCTGGAGAGAATGACAAAGGTAAAGGAGGAGATGGAGAAGGTTCAAGGAAGGCTGGATGCGATTATCGCCTTTGCAGGGCCTAGGATTTCACAGGAAGCTGAGAGATTTCAGGCGAAATATCGTGTCAATGAGATTTTGCAGGATATTAAGACACGATTGGATATTCTGCAGCCTAAGGACGGTGGCAGTGATGTGAATTTAAGGGAAGTGGCAGAACAGTTCCGGGAGGAAATTGAGCAGCTGAAGAATAAATATATTGTGGTTCGTGAGCGCCGCAGCAGTCTGCGCGAGCGTCTGGGCTTTTACAAGAGAAGTATGCTGAAATCGCATCCGAGCATCACCTCACGGAAGTTTGCGGACGCACTCCAAGAGCTGAAAGAGATTGCCCAGGAGAAGAGAAAGAAGAAATAGGAGGTGGCCTATGGGAAACATCATTTATTTAATTTTGTCATGGGGAGCGGCTTTGCTGTTTGTCTCGATTGGGATTTATGCAAGGCGGAGGAAAAAGCCTATGTGGTTTTGGTCTGGCACAGAAGTACCTGAGTCGAAGGTCAGAGATGTCAAGGCATACAATCGGGCGAATGCGAAGATGTGGTGTGTTTTCTCTATTCCGTTTTGGATAAGCGGAATTGTAGAATTTTTTGGCCGCTTTTTTCGGTAGTAATGCTGGTACTGGTCTTGGCACACTGGGGCTGGCTCTTATAGTCTGGTATTACCACAGGATTGAGGAGAAATACATTTTGAAATGAGCGAAACAGCGTTCACAAATGCCGGTACCTAAAGAAAGCTGTGTTTGTCAAAAGGGGGTAACTGTTATGATGAACAAGTATAAGTGCCCGTGGTGCGGGTGTGAAGAAGTCGTATATGGGGTGCAGACAGATGAGGCGAAGGTAAGGCCCGCAAAGCCAATTACTTTTGATTCCGGAGAAATATTGATTCATGTGATTTGCAGAAAGTGCGGTACAGTTTTGCGTTCTTATGTTAGAGATCCTGAGAGATATGCTGGCTGAAGAACGATAAGCTAAAATAAGGCCAAACATTCAACGCAGGTTTGCGGAGGATGTTTGGCCTTATGAGATACAGGACGTTAATTGTAAATGAAACGTCAGCGCATACGCGGCGATAAAAAGCGTGAGCGAAAATTTCGTTTCCTGATATCCAGTAAGCTTAGCTGTTCAAGCTTTGCAGTGCCTTGAGTGTGCCGTCAAAATTTTTTTTGTGCCAGTTTGACGCAGTTAAACCGCCAAATGTCAAAAAGCCTGCTGAGCGGAAATCGCTTAATTCTTTTTGCTGTGTTGACAAAGTGATGATGTCTGTGTCTGTTGTGATGGAAATCAGATAATTCAACAGATCTTCTTTGATGGATACTGTCTGGATTGTGGAATAAGGCAGTTGTAAAGCGATTTCTTTTTTCAGTCCTGCTGTGATTGTACTGAAAGGTAGGAAAATCAGTTCGTTTTTACAAAGCTGTAAAACATAATATTCCAGACTGAAAAACTGAGCGATTTTGGCGCTTAGATTTTCAGGAGCATATTTTACGATAATTCCTTTGTCCTCGATTGGTTCAAAGCCAGCTTCTTTGATGATGTTGAATACCTTTTTTTCCACTTGCCATCTGTGATGTCCTCCTAGAATTGATTTATATAGATTATTATAACTTTTTTAGGGGGGGGTAAGCAAGTTATTTATTCTGTAATAGGAAAGACCTTGTCACGCTAATGCGTGAAAGTTCTCTCCTATTACAGAAGCTTTGTTTTTTCCAGGTTTAGCAGCGCCTGTTTTTTGTCAATCCCTCCGGCGTATCCTGTGAGATTGCCATTTGTACCGACGACGCGGTGACAGGGCACGAAGATGGAAATTTTGTTGCGCCCCACAGCGCCGCCGACCGCCTGAGCAGACATGTGCAAAAGCCCTCTTTGGCATGCAAGCTGTCTGGCAATCTCGCCGTAAGTGATGGTCTGTCCGTAGGGGATGGTACAGAGAATTTCCCAGACCTCTCGCTGAAAGGCTGTTCCTACAAGGTGCAGCGGTACAGAAAAATCTGGTTTTTTTCCTGAAAAGTAGACGGTGAGCCAGCTCTTTGCTTTTTCCAAGAGCGGAGTTTCCAGCTCACAGTGTTCTGCATCCAGGCCGTCAGCGAAGTATTTTTGTCCTTCGAACCACAGACCGGTCAGGCCGAGATCGTCTGCGGCCAGAAGTATGCGGCCGATGGGGGAGTGATAATAACTGGTGTATTGCATTTGCTTTTCCTTCCTATGGCTGTTTATTTTGTCTTTGACATTAGAGTACCTTTATTATATCACGTGTATGTGTGGATAGCGACAGTTAGACGGACTATTTTGAAGTTAGGGGATGCGCAAAGCGGCTTGACGCCTGGTGCTTCCTGGACACAAGGATATTCGATTATAAGGTTTCCAGGCGTCTGGCGCGCCGGTATTCCAAGGGGTTCATTTGAAAATAACGGCGGAAGACGGCGGCGAATTTTCCCTGGTTGGAATAACCGACTTCCACGGCGATTTCGGCTATGGACAGGTCGGTCTCTGTCAGCATTTTCGCGGCGGTATTCATGCGTATTTCCCGGAGATAAAGGGAAATATTCTGTCCATACACACCTCGGAAGTAGTTTTTCAGGCTGGTCTCACTGACGGAGAGATCTTGGGACAGAAGACGGATGGGATAATGTTTTTTTAAATCCGCAGTCAGCAGCAGTTTTGCTTTTTTTGGCAATCGCCACCTGAGTTGCGGTGTAGAATTCACAGGTTTTAGAGGGGGCGATCTCACAGGTGAGCAGTTTGTAAAGCAACTCAAGAGTACAGCATTTCATATAGAAAGCGCAGGGAGCTTGGTAGAATTCCCAAAGCTTTTGGAAAACCGATGCCAGCTCCCCTTCTGTCTGGTTGATATAAGTCGGCCTTTTTTTTAGATACAATTCTTTCAGGTGAATAAAATCAATCTCAAAAGCTTCCATGATGTCCCGTGGGAGCAGTTCTGCCTCAATATAGAGTTTGATTCCTTGGTAATGTCCCGTGGGAAAAAGATACTCTTTTTGGGCGGTCTGTTGGCTGACAGAGAAGTCGTTTTCTTTTAGATAGACATAGGTTCCGTCATCCAGGAGAAGTTCACTTCTACCCAGGACACAGTAATTAATCAGCAGCGGCTTGATCTGGGAATTCAAATCGGATTCGGGCCAATTTGGAGAATTCACGGAGACAAAGGCCAAAGTGATGCCGGGAAATAGGGGATAAAAAAGCATGTGTCCCTTACCGCCTTCTTGATTCAAGATCAATTCGCTGCTGTTTGGGCCTTTTTTCCAGGAGACCTCCGGGAGACAATCACTGTTTTCTAATATTTTTTGGACGGAATCACGCATTTTCTGACATACTCCTCTCGAAAAAGTACAGCGGATACATGGTATTTGGGTTATATGTCTATTCAGTCATAACAGCTCGGATTTGCTGCTACGCAGCTTATATCGCCGCATATGCGGCTAAATCCTCGCTTATGGCTAAGCGCCATATGCCTGATAAGAGCAAAATTCCTCTGCAAGCGAGCTTGCTCCGGAATTTTTGTTCTTATCAGGCGCATGGCTGAATAGTTATTAGATTATTATAATAAAGTCCGAATTACTGGTCAATGAGGTTTGAAGCTTCTGCTCACTTTTCCCTGCTGTTTGGGCCTAAAAAACCCAAATGAGCATAGAAGGGTACTCTAATCTGTGCTATCCTATCGAATAGTTAGCTGCATCTAATCTGATGCGTTAAAAGAAAGAGATTCCCGTAAGTCTGAATATAAGGAATTGCGGGGGACATCTGGGAGAAGAGGAGGAACTGCTATGAACAAGCTGCAGGGAAAAGATTTTATCAACGTAGGTATTTTCACCGCGATTTATTTTATTGTAATTTTCGCGGCGGCATCCATCGGATTTATTCCAATTTTCATTCCGTTAATCAGCGTGATGGTACCGCTGGCGGGAGGAATTCCCATGATGCTGATTTTTTCGAAAATCAAAAAATTCGGAATGCTGACTATCAGCAGTGTGCTGATCGGGATTCTCATGCTGGTGACAGGGATGGGGTATTGGTGTGTTCTCACCGGGCTGTTATTTGGGCTGGCGGCAGATTTCCTGCTGAAATCCTGTGAATACAAGAATTCTAAGAGGGAGGTGCTCGCCCATGGAGTGTTCTCCATGTGGGTGATCGGGGCTTTTATCCCCATCGTCGTCACGCGGGAGGCTTATTATCAGAATCTGCTTCCCGGCTATGGGAAGGAATATGCGGATACCCTTATGAGCTATATGCCGGACTGGATTTTGCCGGTGCTTCTGGCGGCGGCTTTTGTCAGCGGCTTGGTTGGAGGTCTGCTGGGACGCAGAATTTTCAAAAAGCACTTCGAGCGGGCAGGAATCGCGTGATGAGCCGGGAACTTCTGGCCAGTCAAAAAAGTACCGGCAAGATCGTACTGGACCCCAGAACGAAACTGGCGGTGCTGCTGACCATCGCCATCTTTATTCTGGGCGGTTCCTATGAGTCCGTGATGCAGTACTATATTCTGATTTTGGCTGCGATTCCGTTGGTTTTGCTCCTGGTGGATAGAAGATGGAGAGGGGCTGTCATCTACGTGGCTGTATTCGGCGGGAGTCTGTGGCTGGAGATGGCTGCGCTGTCCAGGCTGTCTGGTCTGGCGAATTATCTGGCTGTGGCGGCCGTGGGGCTTTTGCTGCGCTTTAGCCCGGGCTGTGTGATGGGATATTATGTGGTCACGACTACTACAGTCAGTGAATTTGTGGCAGCTATGGAGAGGCTTCACCTGCCCAGGCAGATCACGATTCCCATGTCTGTGATGTTTCGTTTTTTTCCCACGGTGGCTGAGGAGTGGAGCGCGATTGGAGATGCCATGCGGATGCGGGGCGTCCGTCTTGGCGGAAAAAAGACGGGAGCGATTTTGGAGTATCGGCTGGCTCCGATGATGATTTGTTCCGTGAAAATAGGAGAGGAGCTGAGCGCGGCAGCGCTTACCCGGGGACTCGGCGGTCCGGTGAAACGCACGAATATCTGTGAAATCGGGTTTCACTGGCAGGACATTCTGCTTTTGGCAGTGTGCTTGGGGGCTTTTTTAGCGCAGCTTGCTCTCTTGCTGGCGAGGGGGTAGACAAGATGATCGAGTGCAAAAACGTCTTTTTTGCCTATGAAAACAGAGAAAAGCAGGAAGGGGGCGCCCTCAAAGACCTCTCTTTTGAGATCGAGGACGGTTCCTTTGTGCTGCTGTGCGGGGCTTCAGGCTGTGGAAAAACTACGCTGACGAGACTGGTCAACGGCCTGATTCCCCACTACTACGAAGGGAACTTTACGGGAGAGCT
>ENA-OQCB01001178-OQCB01001178.1-human-gut-metagenome-genome-assembly--contig:-NODE-1178-length-10545-cov-8.698311_pt1 | contig 10545 bp, 7 predicted proteins | sample MGYA00242493_ERZ504568 | MGnify/ENA primary metagenome ERZ504568 (study PRJEB26092, sample SAMD00036229) | human gut metagenome | host: Homo sapiens | study: EMG produced TPA metagenomics assembly of...
CTCCTCCCGTCCGGGAAGGGCGATATAGCGGTAGCTCACCGGCTTCTCCTTGCTCAGCATACCTACTCCGTATTTACCGCCATCAAAGTCGATGGCCGGGGCGTAGGTAGGGAACATCAGGGTGCGTTCTCCCAGTGTCCGGAGCACGTCGATCCCGCCGCTTCTTCCGGTCACGCTATCTACCTCCTGTACGGCGACTACATCGGGGGCTACCTTACGTATAGCCTCCGCTATACGCTCGAGGTCCGTCACCTCATCCATGCCCCTTCCGTTGCGGATATTATAGCTCATGATACGCAACGTATTCCGCTCGGCATCGCCGCTTTGCTGTGCCAATGCCTTATTTATGGGCAAGCATCCGATCAGGACGATCGCCCAAATAAACCATTTCCTCATAGGATTCGATCTAATGTTTATATTCATTTTATATCTATACCTTAACCGAATATCTCTTTCAATGACTGCTCGAACTCAGCGATATCCTCGCCGGAAGTATCCCAAGAGGTAACGAGACGGGCCTCGTTGATCTCCTCGTTCCACATATAGAAGAAATATTTATCTTGCAACTTCCTCAACGCCTCGGCAGGGATCGTGAAGAAGAGCTGGTTGGACTCGATCTTCTGCGTAAAATGAATCTCCGGGTACTGTCGTAGCACGTCCGCTAGCTTGGCGGCGCTGATATTCGCTTTCATGGCGTTCTCCAACCAGAGGTTATTTTCCAGATAAGGGATGAACTGGGCGGAGAGATAACGTAGCTTCGAGGCTAGCTGGGCGGATTGCTTCCGGTAAAATCGCAGGTTCTCCGTGATCTCCGGGCGGAACGATACCACGGCCTCTCCCATCATCATACCGTTTTTCGTGCCTCCGAAGCTCAAGATATCCACGCCTGCGTCTACGGTCACTTGGCGCATCGTGCAATTCAGGTAAGCGCAGGCGTTCGCCAAGCGTGCTCCGTCCATATGCAGATACATATCGTACGAATGTAAGAGATCGGCGATCGCTTTCACTTCCTCTATCGTATAGATCGTACCTAATTCCGATACTTGGGAGATATAAACGGCCTTGGGTTGCGAATGGTGGCAAACCCCGAAGTTCTTCAGATGGGGACGGATCAATTCCGGTGTCAGCTTACCGTCCGTCGTAGGAATCGTGACGATGGCGCAACCGGTCATCCGTGCGGGAGCTCCACATTCGTCTACGTTGATATGGGCGGTCTCGGCGCACAGGATGCTATTAAACGGACGGGTCACGGCTTGCAGGGCCACGGAGTTCGCCCCCGTCCCGTTAAACACGAAAAAAGGAGAAGCATCCTTGCCGAACACTTCTTGTATCTTACTCGTAGCGGCCTCTGTCCAAGGATCATCACCATATCCAACCGCATGATTATCATTTGCCTTGATGATCGCATCCATTACCCGGGGATGCACGCCGGAATTGTTGTCACTAGCGAAACTTCTCATCTTCAAATCTGATTTTTCGCCAAAAGTACGGATTTAAGATGAGAATGAGGATATCCAAGTAACTATTTATCGCTATCCATTATGTTATTCTTATTTGTATGCGTATATGAATATATCAGATAAACAACACAAGGAATAACCACTATACTACAAAAGAATAAATAAGGTCCCATAACTATTTCCTCCTTTTTTTACTGTTTTCAGCCCTTTCTCCTTCCTTAAAATAGCGGGTACCCGCCCAAAAAGTAATTATAGCAACAATTGCCGCATTTATATAAATAATCCAACTCTGCTGTTGATAATTACTGATGAATGTGCTAATGATTCCGCCAGTCACTACATACTTAGCGATATCCATCAACCATTTCCGATTTCTTTTTCATAGTAAGATATTTTGTTTGTCAAGGCAAAGATAAATAGAATAATCCATACCGCACGTTATTTTACCCGAAATTGTTCCGTCGCATAGAGAGCCTCGCCGGTTTGGGTCAGGCCTTCGATGGTGATGGTGAAATCACCGGTCATGTCGGAGGTGGTAAAGGGGATGGATATAGAGGACTCGCCGTTTGTCCGGATATCGGGTCGCCAAAGTAAGGTATGGCGGAAATCCGGAACGGGAGATCGCTTCTCGGCCTCTGTCCGGTAAGCGGGCATATAGAAGATGCGCTGGGCTTGCGTGCCCTCATAATCAAAGAACTGGGTGGAGTTATCGACTACCAGACCCGGGTAATTATGCTCGTAAGAGGAGAAGGAGGCGATACCGTCGAATATCTGCCCACCGAATACGTACTTACCTTTATACACATCGATCTTCCGGATTTTTAGGGGATCGTACTTAAAAATGATCTCGTGATCGGTGATGGGGATACCATCCAATAAAACCAATGAGTTACCGATCGTATACCCGATCCGCTCCTCGGTCAGGACCGCCAACCGGCGAACCCCATCCATCTTACGGAAACGAAGGCCGGGGATAAACTCGATCACGACCTCCTCCATCGTCGTGAAACGGGTGTACTCATCTAAAAGATAACTCCAATCCGGTTGCCACTGGAACCAAGGCTTCTCCGCTTTTTCCCGAACCAAGGAATCAGACCGATAAGCATGCAACACCTGTAGCCCCACGCTCCGCTTCACCAACTCATCTTGCCAAGCGGGATTCAATCTCAAGGCGGGAAGCTCCTTCTCCGGATGCGTAGCGTAAGGAGATTCGATGTCCACCCGGTAGCGAGAAGAGGAAGGGGATAAAGCCACCGTCACGATCTCGTGCGTCCCGGATATGTGTCTCGTAAAGAAAGTCACCTCCCCGGCAGGGCCCAGTTGCCCCCCGAAAAGACGGATCTCACCCCCGGAAAAGCCCAATAAAGGCCTCACCGCCTCTTTAGACGAAGGTTCGCCCGTAGACAGATCGATCACTTTCCCCGTCAGGATCGGCCCCTCGTATTCCGCCAAGAATTTACGATCGGCAGGCGATGATCCCGTAGTAGGCATGCTTTGTTTCCAATCAACGATACCGCTCCGGGCGGAAGGTTTATACAAGTCAATCCCGGCGATAGAGACCGATAGGGTCTGTAGATCCGGGGGCAGGCCGTTTATCCGGATCTCCCCCCCTGAACGGGTATCATAGGTCATACGGTCCGGCGATACGGAAACCGGGCCCTTTCGCCTCGTAAAAGAGTAAGCGGGCAATAAAGTATCCGTCAGCAGGGTCTCGTTCGTCACGAAGGTGTTCACCACCGCCAGCGGCTTCTCAAAGAAGACCTCCTCCCCCTCGTTCCGCATATAACGGGTATAGGCCACCAGCCGGTAGTTTCCGGTCGGCAAGGTAGAAGGCAACTGCAGACAACCATCGCCCACCCCCTTCTCCAGCACGAGTCGGGCTTGCACGACCGCCGAGGCGCTATCCAGAAGCTCCACATACCCGACCTTGCTCACGTCGGATAACCGTTGGTCCAAATCCGTGGCAATGAATTTCATCCATACAAGCTCGCCCGACAGATAAAATTGCTTATCCGTTTGCAGGTAAACCCGCTCTCGCAATTCCCCTGCGAGAAGCGTTTGCCCCGCCCATAAAAGGCAGAGGAGCGACAAGATACATTGTTTTATCATAGACTTCTTCATAGCAACTAAATTATAAATGACTGGTAGGCCACCAAGAGGGCTTCTGTTTCGAACCAAAACGGCCGCAATCCATACAACGTTTCAGCGCATACGTATTACTCTCCGCATTCATCGGATTATAGGAAACATATCCGTAATCCGGATTATTATCATATTCCGATCCCTGTACGATCGTGCTTGCGCAGCCCGTAACCTCGGCCTCATATACCTTCTCTATCTCCGGAAAGAAACGCTTGAGGCGAGTCACTGTCGCTACTTCCACGAAACCGATCACCGGAACCTCCGGGTCCGTCACGCAACGGATATTCCCTTTCATCTCCGAAGGAATAGGGGCAAACAAGCTACCAGACTCCTCTATGTTCTTCTGCAAATTAAAATAGTAGTCGTAAGCCTCCCGGTGCAACGCATATTGTTCCACCTCCGCATGATACAACATCGAGAAACGGCGATCGCTGGGATGATACGAGGCGATACTTTTGTTAGCGATCACGTTCTGCGTCAGCCTATCGGAACTGCCTAGGGAGATCACCTTCGAGCTGTCCTTCCCCCAGCAATAATACCAATTATTCGATGTAAGTAAATCATATATTACGACCGTATTACCCATTTTCTCGGCGGCCATGAAGATCTCCGCCTTCACCTCCCAATTCTCCTTATACATCCAGCGGAAATAAGAGGATCGATCCGGGGCATTATGCGTAGACACACAGAGACGGACCTCCTCTCCCGGCCCCTTCTTCAGCAAGGAGAGAGAGTCGATCGGAGGCGTTATCTCCGGTCCCAGATAGTCCGACTCATACTCCAGCCCATCCAGCGAGATATGTAGCCGGTACCGGCTACCCGGGTCCAGCTCTCCCATATCCACCTTATACTCTCCCTTCCCGGAAGAATTAGCGCAAGTGAAAACAGCTCCATCCTCACGCTCCACCACCACCTTGGCATTATTCACGAACTCATCCTCCGTGAAATCGTCGGTCAGGCCCACGCTTCTCCGGAGCTTTATCGTAGTCTCGCCATTCGTGATGATACCATCCACGACCAACAAATCCCGTACCTGCTCCAAGCCCTTCGGCTCGTAATCCGTGACACAGGCGGACAATAACAACAGCAAAGCCCCCAGCCACCAATGAAAGCCTTTTATAGAATCTTTTATCTTCGCTTCTTTCCTCATCTCAACTCCCCCCTAAAATTTAATATTATAAGAGACAAACGGGATAGGCACCCCGAATATCGCCATCTTATATCCCTTTAATTTCCCGTTCTCCGATATATAATACACCGAGTAGGCGTTCTTTCGCCCCGTCAGGTTATAGACCCCGAAAGAGATCGTGCTATGCGTGAGCAACGTCAGGTGGTGGCTCGGCTCGATGTTGAACGAGGCGTCCATCCGGAAAAAGTCCGGGATACGGTATTGATTACGGTCCGAATAGTAGACAAACTCCCCGCCCCCGTAATGATACTTCGATACCGGCAAGGTGATCGGCCGTCCCGTGCTATAGTCGCAATTCAGCGAGAAGCTGAAACGATGCGTGAACTTATAGTTACCCACGAACTTCAAGTCGTGCGGCTTATCGAAATCGGCGGCGTACCAATCCCCATTGTTCACGGGAGTGACGATCATCGGGTCGTTCTGCCGCAGTTGCGTGCGAGAGTAGGTATAGCTTACCCAGCCGTTCAACTTCCCTTGCGTTTTCTTCACCATCAGCTCCACGCCATAGGCACGCCCCTCGGTCCTCAGCACGTCCGTCTCGATGTGGTGGTTCATCAGCAGCTCGGCGCCGTTCCGGTAATCTAGGTAATCCTTCATCGTCTTGTAATATCCCTCCAAGGAGACCTCGATCGTATTGCTCAAGAAATTCCGGTATAGCCCGGCGGCCACTTGCATACCCGTCTGCGGCTTGATGTTAGCGTCGCTCAACTTCCACGTATCCGTGGGCGACATGATGGTCGTGTTGGATAGCTTATGGATATTCTGCCGCATCGTATTAAAGCCGGCCTTCACGGAGAAGTCCTCGGTAAAGGCGTAGCGGGCGGATATGCGGAACTCGGGCCCGTGGTAGGTCTTGAACGCCCCGGTCTTATCCACCGTGCCCGTCACGGTAGCCAAGGAAGGCAGCTGGTCGTCGGCATAGAGATTATAGGTACGGGGCCCCAATACGTTAAATATGGAATAACGGACTCCCACGTTCAAGGAGAGTTGGGAGGTGATATCCCAACGATCGCCCACATAGATAGCGGACTCCACCGCTTTCTCCTTCTCCATCCGGTCCTCCTTCACCAACGACTCCCCGCCATAGGGAAGGTATTTCCCCGGCTCCAAGCCGTAGAACAACGAGCTGGCGCCGAAATCCAGCGTATGCTTATCGCTCAGGTAATGCGTGAAGTCCATCTTCCCGTACATCTGGTCGATACGGAAAGCGAGGGAATAAGCATTCACCGGGTTATCCGTATTACGGGTATTGTAGCCATAATGGTCGTAGCCAGCGGTGAGGACTCCCGTGAAACGATCCGAGAAGATATGCCTCCATTTCACCGAGGCGTTGGCGTTCTCGTAGGCATACCGCTCATCCGCGTTAAAGCGGAAACGGTCGTGGCTGTAGTAGCCATTCAGATAGAGGTTGTTCCGCTCGTCGAACTTATGGTTAATCGTGGCGTTCAGGTCGTAGAACCCGGCGTTGCCATCCTTATAGCCGCTCTTCTCGGGGAGTTTCTTCAAGATCCAGTCCGAGTAAGTGGTACGTCCGCCCACGATAAAGGAGGTCTTCTCGGAGAAGAGAGGCCCCTCCAAGGTAAGGCGGCTGGTCAGCAAGCCGATGCTCGCCGATCCCTTGAACTCCTTCTTGTTACCCTCCCGGCTGTTGATGTCGAGTACCGAGGAGATACGTCCGCCATACTTGGCGGGGATGCTGCTCTTGTACAGCTCCATGTCCTTCACCACGTCGGGGTTGAAGACGGAGAAGAAGCCGAACAGGTGGGTCGGGTTATAGACCGTGCCGTCGTTGAAGAGGATCAAGTTCTGGTCCGTCGCCCCGCCCCTCACGTTAAAGCCGCTAGAGGCCTCGCCCACCGCCTTCACGCCGGGGAGCGACATGACTACCTTCATGATATCCACCTCCCCGAATGCCATCGGTATATTCTTTATATCCTTCACCTTCAGGCGTTCCACTCCCCATCGTCGTATTCCGCACGTTGGCGATCTTCTCGGAGGAGATCGTGACCTCCTTCAAGGTGTAGACCTGTTCCTCCAGCTCTATATCCAGCTTGCCGTCGGAATAAAGCATGATCTGCCGCCGGGTGTCTTTCATGCCCATGCCTTGGATGTACAGCTCGTGCCGTCCGGAGGAGGCGCAGCGTATAATAGCCGTAAGCGTCGGTAGTGGCCCCGATCATCGGGTCCTTCACGAATACGGCCACGCCCACCATCGGCTCGCCGGTCTTGAAATCGCTGATATTGCCGGTCACCGTGACCCGGTCCGCCGCCTTGCCCGAGGCGTCACCGATCTCGTAGACCTTGTTCTCCGAGGTAGCCTTCTGCTGCTTCCGGCCCGCCATCAGGGAGATACCGGAGCCTTCCTCGTCGCCATCGCCCTCTCTCCGCTTCTCCCGCAGGAAGAAGTTCTCGGGCAGGGAGGTCATCAAGGTGTTATCTCTCAATACAAAGAAGGCGCCGCTATACGAGGATACTTGGAAGGGAGTCCCCTCCAACGCACGCCGCAACGCCACCAAGGGCTCTTCCTTCTCACTGTGTACGCTAACGACCATGGAGTCCGTCTCCAAGGGTTGCCGATAGACAGGCTGGCCGGTCTGCCGCTCGATAGCGTCGAACACGACATTCAAGGTTACTTGCCGGAAATCCAGATCGACCGTCCGCTGCGCCCTCACCGTCCAGCCGGACAGCAGGCACATCATCATAACGATATATAGGCTCTTTTTCATGGGATCTCGTTTAACTGTTCATACTGTCTCACCACGGCTACGATGGCTTCCTCGGGAGCGTGCTTGAAATCCAGCTTTCGCCGCTTGATATACCGGGCCAGCTCTTTTTTCTTGGACTTGAGGACCTTCAACACGGAGCCTTTGCTCCTCACGGTATAGTAAACACCCTCCTTCCGGATATAATATTTTACGGACTGATCGAAGGATTCATCGACCTGCATATCTTTTATCGTCTTAGATAATATACAAGACCATTTCCCCAGCACGGTACACTTCCCTTCATGCAACCGTAGGTAATAGCCTTCCGGCAGGTTACCCGACCGCTCGTCCGGATACCTGTAGAAGATATCGTACCCATGAAACTCAGCGTAATCTACCCGATCGCTCGGCAAGACGATATTATAGCGATTGTCCGGAGAGAGCAGTAATAACTCATTCTTGTACAGGTCTAAGCGCATTTTCACGCCCTTGTAAAGAATGCCTTCGAAGCTAAGATCCCCGGGTACGTATTTCTCGCTCTTCAAATAGGGGTGATTTCTTATCGAAGTGGGATATTTTAATTGCTCCTTCCCATGGTAGATCACGGATTGGCCGGCGGCGGAAGAGACATAGTCATCCACCGCATCTTGTGCCCTAGCCGTAACGATAGCCAACGCGCATACGCATAAAAACCCCAGAAGCTTTCTCATAAGATCCAGATTTAAAGTTTCATGCCAAATGTAAGCATATATATCCGACAAAGCAACAACTTCCGAGGAATTATCACGTGGATAATATACCTTTGCGACGTTTTTAACTTTAACAATTAATCATATATGAAAAAAAATCAGTTTCCGGGAAGCGGAAACAAGCGTGAGAAAGCTGCTGGATAGTCTGGAAAATGCCCAAAAGGCATGGGTGGACTTGAAAAAAGATGTGAAGGGGGCGCATAAGTTGTTTAAAGACTACCAGCCGGAGGAGGATCTGGTTAAACGGGAGAAGATCATCTACACGGGCTCCGTGAAAGACTTCGTGCGGCTGACGCTGCCCATCCTCGATGACCAACGTTTCCGGGTGAACGGGCAGACGAACCGGGAAGCCATGATACGGGCGCTGGACGAGGTGTTCGAGATACACCCCAACGGCTGCCCGGAGCCAAGGAGCTTCCGGAGCATCCTCTCGACGGCGCAGGAGGAATACGGGAAAGCGCATGAATAACAAGCTTCCCGTTTTTCACAACAAAAGTTAAAACTTGGGAGGCGTCCCAAAGCGCCTCCCTACCTTAGCGGCATCAAGCCAGAGACACTGGCTCTTTTTTTATCACTTAAAAATATAGTATGATAAACACGTCATTATTCGCCCTTTTCGGACGATACAAGGGAGACGCCTCGCTAGCGGGCGTACTGGAAAACATCCAAAGAGGAACGTACAAGCAGTTCATCGACGAGACGCGGGAGGCGCTAGCGTCGGGCGATAAGGAACTGGCCGCCAAACTAAAGAAAAAACTGCCCGCTTTCACCCCACAGGCCACCTACTCCGGGAAACGCCTCGACCCTCACATCACCCGCTATAACCAATTGGTGGTACTCGACATCGACCACGTAGGGGAACGGGAGCTGGAGCGTATCACCCCGCTCGCCACGGAAGCGCCCTACACCGTGGCGTATTTCCGCAGTCCCAGCGGCGACGGGGCGAAACTCATCGCCTACGCCGCCACGGACGAGACCGCCACGCCGGGCAATCACCGGAGGGTCTACGAGGCCGTGAGCCGTTGGTACGCCACCCGGCTCGGCGTGGAGCTGGATACCTCGGGCAGCGACATCGGGCGGCTTTGCTTCGTATCGGACGATCCCGCCCTATACCTCTCGCCTGCCTACCGCCCTTGGCTGGAGGGGACCGGCGAGCTACCGGAGGGCCTCGCCCCGCTACCCCTTACTTGGAAGGAGGAGGTTAGCGAGACGGCTCCCGGGGCGAAGAAAAGGAAGATGGCCTCGCCACTGGAGAAGGCACGCCGGACCGCCGAGCGGAAAGGCGCCTACGCCGAGGGCAACCGTAATAACTTCATCTTCGTCATGGCCGCCCGGGCGAACCGGCTGGGCGTGAAGCGGGCCGAGATGGAGGCTTACGCCGCTACCGCCTTCGCCGACTTGCCGGTGGAGGAACGCCTCGCCGCCATCAAGAGCGCCTACAGCCACGTGGAGGAGCACGCCGCCGAGACGAGCGCCGCCACGCCCCGGAGAACGGGCCACAGCTCGCTGGACGTGGTCGCCGTGGAGGCGTATATATCCGAGCGTTTCCTCACCCGGAAGAACGAGGTGAGGGGGTACGTGGAGGTAGCCACGAAGAAGAAGCGGAACGGCCCGAAGCCGGTTTTCAAGGCGGTGAGCGACTATTGGGTGAACTCGCTCTGGCGGAGTCTCCAGAAGGCGGGCCACGCTTGCACGCCGAACGATATACGAGCCATCTTGCTGTCGGACTTCAGCGAGACGTACCATCCTTTCCGCAGCTATTTCGAGGGGCTGGCCCCTTGGGACGGGGTGACGGACTGGATCGGGCAGCTGGCCGATACCGTGGACACTACCCGGCCCGCCTTCTGGCGGGGCTGCCTCAAGCGGTGGCTCATCGCCGGGGTGGCTTGCTCCATGGAGCTGGGGCGGGAGAACCACGCCATCTTGCTGCTGGCCGGCGGGCAGGGACTGGGCAAGACCTCGTGGCTGCGGAACCTCGTGCCGCCCGAGCTGCGGGACTATCTTTTCACGGGCAATATCGACCCGTATAGCAAGGATTTCCAGCAGATGATGGCGGACTGCCTCCTGATCGTCATCGACGAGATGTCCGGCCAGAGCTACGCCGAGCTGAACCGCCTCAAGGCGCTCACCTCCAACGGGGTCATCTACCAGCGCCGTCCGTATGGCCACTATGCCGAGACGCAGATACGCCACGCCTCCTTCGCCGCCACGGTGAACGACTTGCACTCGCTGCCGGACGATAACGAGTCTCGCCGCTTCCTTTGCTTCGAGGCCACACGGATCGATTACCAGTCGCCCGT
>ENA-OQCB01001179-OQCB01001179.1-human-gut-metagenome-genome-assembly--contig:-NODE-1179-length-10536-cov-3.079258_pt1 | contig 10536 bp, 9 predicted proteins | sample MGYA00242493_ERZ504568 | MGnify/ENA primary metagenome ERZ504568 (study PRJEB26092, sample SAMD00036229) | human gut metagenome | host: Homo sapiens | study: EMG produced TPA metagenomics assembly of...
AATGCGGCAGCAGATACCCTGCTCTCCAAATTTACAGTGCGGAGTCTGGTTCTTCACACGAAGCTGCCAGGAATCCGCTCCTACCCTAGCTCCAGTCTCCAAAAGCCGGTTCGTGGCTTCTTCAAATTCTTCAATCGTTGTCAGTTTAAAATCACCCATTTTAACCTCCTCTGTGTGCGTATCTCTGTTTGTTTATATTATAACAATCTCAAGTACGCTTTCCCATAAACGCTTGATTGAGAACCCTCAACGAAATGTTGAGGGAACAGACAGACACAGGCCAGCCATTTGCTGGGCTTATCTCTCGGATAGGGAACACCCTATCTGCCGCACGATACTGCGGGCTTATCGCGCAAAGAGAGACCGCGTCTGCTGAGGTGTTCGCAGACGCGGTCTCTCTTATTGGTCTTTATGGTGAATTCGTTTTTAATTTAACATAGTTTCCTCATTCTGGGAATCAGAAAACTGTTGAGCTGCCTCAACTACCTTGTGAGGCCCTCTCACCGCAGTCCGGGATTTTTCTGAACCTTGGAAATCCATTTCATCACGTGATCGTGAAAAATCTGAATATCCGGGTTATCTGTATTCCCATTCCTGGTGAGCATATAAGTATCCCAGCAATATTCCCCGTCAGAAAACGGAATCATCACCAGATTTTCATCCTTCATATCGTCAAAGATGAAATCCACCGTCACGGAGATTCCCTTCTTTTTGCTGACCATCTTATGACACAGGCTAAAGCCGCTGGTCTCAAACACAATGTTCGGCTCAAACCCTGCCGCACGGCATCGGTCCACGATCAGCCGCTGCACATGAAACTCAGAGCTTTCAATGTACAGCGGCTCTCCTTTCAGGTCCTGGATGGTCACAGATTTTCTCTGGCTCAACGGATGCTCCCGGTACACCAGAAGCTTAATCTGAAACCGTTCCATAAAGGTGGAATTTAAGTACTTCGCCTCCCAGTCCCCCACGGTAAAGGCCACGTTTCCTTCCCCTGAGACCAGCCGTCGCACCACCTCCTGATCGGGATATTCCCGATACTGAAACCTGATATCCGGGTGCTCCTCCTTAAACTGCGCGATACACTCCGGAGTCACCAGGCGCAGGATTCCGTAGGCAGAGAGCAGGTCAATCTCATGATTTTGTCTCTGCTCGATACAACGAATCTCACTGCAGATCGACTGATAGGACTCCAAAAACTCCGGCAGGCGCTCATACAGATACTTTCCAGACTCCGTAAGCTGCACCCCCGCTCCCGTCCGAATCAGCAGTGAGGCTTCCAACTGCGCCTCTATATTTTTCATCACCTTGCTCAGCCCCTGCGGTGTCATATACAAAACGCTGGCCGCCTTGGTAATGCTCTTTTGCTCACATACCACTTTAAAATACTGTAATTCCTTGATGTTCATAATCGTCCCATGCTTCCTTCCATCGGTTCGGAATTTTCCTCAGTCTTTTATGTACTTTAATAGCTCTGGAAAAGCCGACTGATTATCTCTGATCAGCCATCTTTTAAAAGCAGCATATGGGGATGCATCCCTCAACTGACGTTTCAACTCATATTCCAGGTCTTCTTTATCCCCATCCTCAGCCTCTAGGTATTCCCGAACCTCGTTTTTGAACTCTGACAGTTCCTTCCTCAGATTCCTTCTTATCGTCCTGGCCTCCATCTGTTTTTGAGGTGTGGAGCCATAATAGACCTCCTGAAGCAATCTTACTGTATTCACAGTCGTCTCGTCATGATCTAGGCACTCAAACAGTAATTGTTCGTCCGTCCCGAAATATCCCTTTTTCCGAAAAGCAATTTTTTTCTCTGCATCTTCTTTTGTGCAGTCTATGACCGGTTCATACTTATCAAGCTTCGTATTGTTGCAGTGAGCACAGGCCAAAAATAGATTTCCCCAATCGTATTTCAGCTTTTCATCACCCCGGTGCGGTATAAGATGATCAATCTGATAAGAAGTAATTCCCTTACTTTCGCAAATATAACATTTTCCATGAAATATTTCACTCAAAGCTGCATTAACTTCTGGCGTATTATAAGAACGCTTCTTTATTTTTGCCTGCTGCAGAGAAGCAATCGCTTTTTGAGTCTTAGCAGTTTGTTTTCGTTCTATTTTTATCATAAACCTCTTCCTTCAATCGCTTCAAATCTCTCATATGCCTCCGGTGATAATCCTCTCGGTATATTTTTCAGTTCCAGCCGCAATCTCGCTCTTTCTGCCCGCTCATCCTCCGTCAGTTTTTCTTTTTTCTTCAAAAGCTGGTATCTCTCAAATTTTCCTTTTAATTCCTCTGAATATTCATCTGCCTCAAAATAAGCTTCCGACAAGCCATCCGCAGAATATAAAGCCAGATTCTCCAATTCTATACATCTCTCCAAATCATATGCCTTAGCATTTGAAATGGAATTCAGAATATACGGGGAATGCGTCGTTATAATAAACTGCAGTCTTGGAAAAAACTCTGTCAGAAAAGGCATAATTTTCTTCTGCAGCTCAATGTGAAGATGCGTCTCCAGCTCATCAATCAAAACAATTCCTTCCAGGTCATATTCGCTGAGCCCATCTCCTAAAATCCAATTCCTATCCATTCTCAAAATCAGGTCTGAGACTATATAGATGACAGAAGAATATCCATCGGAAAGCTCTTCCAAAGTAAAAGGGGTTCTCCCTGGCTCATGTATTTTGAAATCATACTGTCTGTAATCATATTCCAAATCAAGCTCAGAAGAATCCAATAAAATCCTGAGAGCTCCCACAAACCGGTCAAACCATCTCTGAATTCTGTCTGCGACTTCCAGATCGCCTTCATTTCTCGCATAAGACTGCTGCGTTTTCAGATGTACCATGTATTTATGAAGAAGCTTTGCCGGGTCGGAATCCACCGGATAAGCCTGGCTCAATTCCACCTGTTCAACTCCCTGAGCCCGTACGATCTGTGTCCTTCGGTTCGCCGGAAAGTATGCCGTCACAAAATCCCCCTTCGCATACAGAGTGTCCAGCTCCCTGACTCCATGGAAAGACAGCTCCACTCCGTCCTGGTATTCTTGTATACGCCCCAGCCATTTATGATACTCTTTTTCTGCTGAATATTTGTCCTCCTCAGACTTGGAATTTTCCATGTTTTCCTCTGCTTTCAAAAGCCATGGCACATATTTATCTGACAAGGTATTCAATTTTCCATCATTGATCGCCCTCAAATACTTGCGCATTTCTAACAGCAGAGAGGTCTTTCCGGACCCATTTTTTCCTGTGACCATTAAATGCTGTCTATGCTCCGGGTTTAGGGTTATTGTCAAATCAGATAAATGTCTCAATTTATCAATCCTGATTTCTGTAATAAAATGTTCCATACTCTTCTCTCCTTCCAAGCCAGTTGTCAGCCATTATGCTCTGTCTTCTCTATGATACCTGCCCCATGCTTCCTTCCATCGGTTTAAGACAATATCACCCACGATCACCGCATCCTCCACGGTCAGATACCGGTCCGCCGTCCGGGACAGCAGCATTTTTCCGGTGGCCTCGAACTCATCGTCGGCGAACCATACGTTCACGGTCAGAGGAAAACGAGGCAGAAATGGAAATACCGCGCATAAATCCGCTCTGGATGAGACAAATTCAGCACCCAACGTCTTCCACACCGTCTTCACCTGGTCTGGCTCCTTATCTTTCAAAAACTTCTTGATCTCCTGGTCCATCGTGCGGTCGTATTTCGTTCCTCTGATCAGACCGTCCTTCATCTCTCCAAAGGTAATCAGCTTCTTCGACACAGGAGTCCCATCCCCCAAATCCATATAATGCAGCAAGACCAGATGAAACCACTGGTCGATCTCCTGCCTGCACAGAAAGTCAATACAAGAAATCTCATATTCTTGGTTCATGCTGGCCGCCTGAAAGACCCCGTCTTCTCTCCGGTAAATCAGCCCCGTCTTCTCTGCAATCTCCTCTGCCGATCTGTTCTTTAACCGCCCCTGGGCGATCTTTAACATTTCCAGATAAGCCCGCTGGTTCTGCCCTTGCGCATCACGATTCATATTTCCACCCCCTGGAATTGAAGTCTATTTTTTCTATCATTCTTTGAAGATTTTCATGTCTGTTTCATGATCTAAAAAGACCTTTTTCACCTATGTTTAACCGAAACAGACCGGGTATTCCCGCCGCACCGGACACCGGCAGCGTTATCTTCGTGAACAGAACATCCTTTCTATCCGGTCCACAGCCTCTCTTAACACCTGCTCAGTGACTCCAAAGTTCAATCGCACAAAACCTCTGCCTTCTTCCCCGTGGTCCAGCCCATTGTTCAGGCTGATGCCTGCCTCATTGAGAAAAACACTTCCAAGCTCTTCCGGACGGATTTTGCTCCTACGGCAGTCAATCCAAAACAGAAAGCTTGCCTCTGGCTTCAGCGGCGTTATCGGCAGTTCCTTTTCCTGCACCAGACGTATAAACAGATCTCGGTTCTTCCTCAGGTATTGATTCAACTCGTCTAGCCACACATCTCCTTTTCCTGAAGCAATGGCTGTTACCGCCGCAATACTGAAGGCATTTGCCGCATAGTGAAAATCATAAGGCATCACATAGTCGTCCCAGCGTTTTCTAAGCCCCTCATCCGCGATCAAAAGCATGACGTGCGGTAGGCCCATCATATTAAAACCTTTGCTGAAGCTGAATAATTGAATAGAAATTTTCCTAGCCGCATCCGACACCTTTAAGATTGGCAGGTGCTCCTGTCCATCGTAGGTAATCAAAAAGTGAACCTCATCTGACAGAATCATGACCTGGTACCGACCACAGATTTCTGCCATTTCTCTGAGTTCTTTCTGGCTGAATACCCGTCCTGTAGGATTCTGAGGATTCACCAGCACGAACATCACCGGGCGGTATCTTTTGATCTTATTCTCAAAATCCTCCAAATCCAGTTCATACCGCCCCTCCTTTAACACCATGGGATTTTCCAGAAAATGACAGCCCGCCCCTTCAATCGCCGCCTTGATAGGAGCAAAATATGGACTTTGCATCAGCACGTAGTCTCCCAGCCTGCAATAAGCTCCCAGCGCCAGACGGATACTCCCGACGGTGCTCGGCAATTCGCGAATCCATTCCCTTCCCACCGCCATATGACTGCGTCTTTGAAACCATTCTGCGACCGCCTCATAGTATTCCTCCGGTTTCCGACGATAGTTAAAGGTATTTTCTTCGCAGACTGCCCGCGTCGCCTCTTTTACACAGGGTGCGCAGTAAAAATCCAGGTCTGCCGTCCCCATACCGAGAATATCCTCCCGCCCCTCCGGCTGTTCCCAGCGGTACGAATTGTCATAGCGATGGTCCAAGGTTTTGTTAAAATCAAATTTCATATAAGCTTGCCTCCCTGTATCCGAACTTTCTTATAGTATACCTCATCCGCTTTCCAAAACCAAGCGGCAAGCATACCAACACTGACGACGCCGCGCTCCCTACGCACCGCTTTTCCTTCTCACTCCTGCCATATTCTCTCCACAATCGTCTCCCGGCACACTGTCCGCATCAGCTAAAGCCGGTTCAAGTACATTCCTCAGACAAAAAGAGCAAGCGGCATGTAAATTTTTTCTTCATGCACACTTGCTCTCCACATATTTCTATCTTTCATCTTTCTTTATCTGTTTTTTTCCTGTCTGTTCTGACTTTCTAAGATTCCCGTCAGCCAATCATACAAGAGTTCCGTCTCCTGCAGTGCTTTTGTGACATGATATTTCTCATCTACAGTCTCATATTCCTGAAGCAGTTCTGCCAGAAGATCGAGGTCATGAGTCTTTTTTATCGTCACATTTTTAGAAATTAAAAGACCTTTTAGCAGCTTTTCAATGGACTGCTGGCAGTGATAACAGATAATTTCCAGCGGCTTCGGATACATATGCTCATAAAGATGCTTTGCTGTAAGAAAATCCATTTTGGCAAAATTAACCCATTCCTAAAGCAGTTCCTTATCTTTTATATAATAACACACCCTCCTGTTTCACAATTCTCTCAAGGGTATTTTCTTTTGCTCTCTCATCAAAGGACGATTCGTACCCTACCACAACGTCAACCGGGCGCTTTCGGATTCCACGGAGAGATTTATACGCTTTCTGAGACAGCTCAATCTGATTTCCAGCATCGTCCGGGACTGCTATATAAAAATCATAGTCACTGTCTTCATTATAAGTACCTTTTGCAAAAGAACCGAACAGGTAAATCCGTTTCGGCATTACTGTCAGGCAGATTCTCCTGCTTATCTATCAGAAAGAACCTTCTCACTCCTGCCGTATTCTCTCCACAATCGTCTCCCGGCACATTTTCCGATAGTTGTACAGGGGAACACCAAAAGCGATCAGCAATAAAGGCGGCACAGCCGCCAGGCTGGCTGTCACCGACGGCGTATAGACAAAGAAGAACGACTGGCCCACTGTCCGCATAAGCACGACCCTCATGAGCGCAAGTCCCACGGTATCTGCAATCAACAGGGACACGAAAAAATAAAAACTGCCCTCTGCCATCAACATCCGCCGAAGCTGCTTCTTCGTCATGCCGACTGCCTCCAGCAAAGACAACTCCTTTTTGCGGGTAAGGATGGAGACTGCCGAGGTATTAAAGAAATTCAGCACACCGATCACAAAAATCACACCGCACAGGAGCCCTAAAACCAGGACATATTTTCCGGCAAACTGTTCACATTCCTTTTCAATGGACATTCTCGACTGCACATAGAGCTCTGTGCTGGAATCGTCTTCTATGTAAGCCTTCAGCCACCGATCAAAGACTTTCTGCGTGCCGTCCCGAACATCTATCCCTGCCGTCATGGCGCCGGAATCTCCGCCCAGCTTCAGATACTCCTGTGCCGGAAGGTAAAAGGAATAGTCAAAATAAGTACCTGCGCCAAAGGGATAATCCAGATCATAGGCCATCTCTCCCACGGCCAGAACCGTATAGGTTCCCTCCTGTCCTTCGCCCAGCTCTACGGTGACGGTATCTCCTGGATGGTAGTAATTTCCCGGGACATCCATTTGTCTGTTCACAATCACATAGTCCCCGGACTGAAACTCCTCCCAGGTACAGCCTTCCCCCAGAAATTCCATTTTCTCAAAAGCACCCTGGCTGATGCCCAGGACATGGGAAATCACTTGTCTGTTTTCCAAGAATTTCTGCTCCTGTTCCATCTGGTATCCGTCGATGATATTTTTCTCCTTGGCCTTTCGCATCAGCCCTCTTAGATTTTCATACCCAGTATCGTCCAGATCATGCATGGATTCCGTCTCATACACACAGGCCACCGACTCCACCTCTTCTCTTTTCTCCAACTCCTTCAGAAACTGCGGAGTAATCCCATGAAAATCGGAATACTTGGCGTTCATGAAACAGCCTGTGACGCAAAAATCGGAGGAAATAAAGCTGTCGATGTAGAGGTCAAAGTCAAAGCTCTCCCGGACCACATAAGCACAGTTCAGCAGAAAAATAGGCAGAGTCAAAGACAAAATCACCAAGACAGACTTTCTCCACATTCTGCGCATATTTCCCAGTGCCATCCGCACAGGAGTCACCTTTCCGGTCTTTTTGTGTTTTCCCTTTACGGACGGCTCTTCTAACTTCACCGCCTCCACCGGAGAGATTTTCGCCGCCATTTTGCAGGGGCGAAGACTGGCTGTATACACTGTCCCCAGGGAAAACAGTGCCGCTCCCAGAAAAATCCAGGGATTCGTGCTGATGAGTACCTGCGGCTTTTCACTGCCCAGTTCAGAGGTAAGCAGATAAGGGGTCATTCCCCGTCCCACGAACCAGCCGGCCAGCAAACCTATGGGAATTCCCACCGCCGCCAGAGTCAACGCCTGTCTGCGCACAATCCATCGAAGCTGCCTGCCCGTCGTACCCGCATTTTTCAAAAGTCCATAGGACTGGATATCATTTTTCACCGAGATATAGAACACATTATAGATAATCAGGTATCCGGCCAGAAAAATCACTGCCAGAATCAGAAGCACTGTACCCACTGGAAATCCGTCTTCCCCGAACAGTTTATCGTAGGCCGGCGGTATATCCATCCGGGCCTGTGTGTCCGAAACCCCATATCTTTGATCGATCTCTTCTTTGTAATGCTCCAAAAACAGCGGAGTCCGAAACCAGAGGCTCAGATTGTAGTCCCCCTCATAATCTCCAAGGGCGATCGCCTTTTCTGTGGCAGTCTTAACATGCTTCAGGCAGTATTGTTCTGACACCCAGACCATCTGCGCCTGAGCCAGAGTGTCCCCTTCCCAGTAACCACTCAGTGAAAACGTCTGGGTCACCTTTTGGCCCGACAGCATAAATTCCAAGGTGACACGACTTCCAATCTGACGAGGCACCCCCAGAAGGTCTAAGGTGATCGTGCTCATGGCCACCTCGTTTTCCTTCTTGGGAAGTTCTCCCACGGTGGGAAGGCATTGATAGCTTGACGCCCCATTCTTATCCGCATACCGAATTTCCGTCCCGGAATTGTTCAGCTCGGTATTCTCCGCCGTCGACATAAAGACCGTGTATCCCATTCGATCAATTTTTTCATAGCTTTTGATCTGTTTCAAACTGTTCCTTCGTCAAATCCTGAATTGCCAGATGACTGGAATCCATACTGGTCCGCATGTCCTGGTTCATGGTGGAACGCAGCACAGACAGCACGCCTGTAAACGCCGAGGTGAACATCACTGCCGTCATCACAATCGCCAGAACTGCGATCAGATTTCTCCCCCGGTTCAGCTTTAGAAAACGTCTGGTCAGAAGTCTCAGGGTAGGTCTGCTATTCACAGAAATCATGGAGACCACTTCCTTTCACCAGTTTTCCATCCTCTATCCGAATAATTCGATTCGCAAGCTGCGCAATCTCTTCATTGTGGGTAATCATCACCATGGTCTGATGAAACCTTTCACAGGTAACCTTCAAAAGCCCCAGCACATCCTGGCTGGTACGGCTGTCCAGATTCCCTGTGGGTTCATCCGCCAGCAAAATCGCAGGCTTCGACGCCAGGGCCCGCGCAATAGCCACCCTCTGCTGCTGTCCGCCGGAGAGCTGACTTGGCAGACTCTCAGTCTTTTCCTCTAAGCCCAAGGTTTTGACAATCTCCTGAATATATGCCCCGTCCGCCTTCTTTCCGTCCAGTCCCAACGGCAGCGTGATGTTCTCCATGACATTCAGCATGGGAACCAGGTTATAGCTCTGAAACACAAAACCGATGTTTCGTCTTCGAAAAATCGTAAGCTGTTCGTCTTTCATCTTCGCTAAATTTCTTCCGTCTACGATCACCTCGCCGCTAGTAGGCACATCCAGTCCGCCCATCATATGCAGCAGCGTCGATTTTTCCGCTTCCGCTGCTTCCCACCACTGCCAGGAATTCTCCTTTTTCCACACTCAGGTTCACTCCGTCCAAAGCTTTTACCAGGGTTTCACCCTGGCCATACTCTTTTCTCAGGTTCTTTACTTCCAGTATCTTCATGACTCCTCCTTTCACAAGTACCGACCCTCACCCCGGCCTTGCCCTTTGGATGATTCTAACAAAAGAAAATCTCCAGACAGTTTCTGAAATATTACAGTCTGGAGACATTTCTTCTTATTCAAATCTTCTTTCAATCCTTCTTAGTCTGCCCGGGCAATCGACGGGCCTTCTCTTCTCCCCGCAGCACCCGCAAAATTCCAAATGCCAGCGCCTCCATCTCGTAGGTTCCGGCGATCACATCCACCGGGGCCAAAAATTCCACCCGTTCTCTTAGCTTATCTGTGAACCGCTTCGAGTGGGCCATACCCCCGGTCAAAATAATCTTGTCTATCTTCCCGCATGTCACCGCCCCCAGGGAAACGATATCCTTGGCCGTCTGCAAAATCATTGCATCCAATATCAACGCCGCCTGTTCATCACCCTGAGCAATCTTTTTTTCCACTTCCCGCAGATCGTTCATCCCCAGATAAGCCATCAGACCGCCCTTGCCCTTCAGACGCTTTTGCATCTCCTGCTCTGTATAACGGCCGCTGTAACACAGCTTGGTCAAAAGACGAACCGAAAGCCCCCCGGAACGCTCCGGGGAAAAACCTCCTTCGTCATCCCCCACAAGATCTAAAATCCGGCCGCCTTTCAGGAGATTCACCGTAATCCCGCCGCCTAAGTGCGCCACAATATAGCAAGTCTCTTCCAGCTTCTTTCCTTCTCTTTTGGCCTCTTCAATGCTGACAGCCCGGCTGTTCAGCACATGGGTGAGAAAGGGTTTCTCTATCTCCGGTATCCCAGTGATGGTGTAGAGCTTTTCCGGAATCCCGCAGCCGCAGACAGGGTCATAGACATAGGCTTTCAAAGCGTCCGGACTGTCCGGCGTCCTTCCTAACTTTTCGTTCACCTCTTTGGCGATTTCATATCCGATGATCGGGGACAGATTCGCCGGATGCGGAGTTTCCGAATGGAAGGAGGCCTCGGCAAAAGCCCGGTCTACCTCATACGCCCCCGGCTCCAGCTGCCCCACATTGCCGCCCCGGCAGGCTATAGCCTGCAAATCCTCCGGCTCTAAT
>ENA-OQCB01001183-OQCB01001183.1-human-gut-metagenome-genome-assembly--contig:-NODE-1183-length-10508-cov-3.978133_pt1 | contig 10508 bp, 11 predicted proteins | sample MGYA00242493_ERZ504568 | MGnify/ENA primary metagenome ERZ504568 (study PRJEB26092, sample SAMD00036229) | human gut metagenome | host: Homo sapiens | study: EMG produced TPA metagenomics assembly of...
CTTTGTTTCTTCCCTTCGAATATGTCATAGCAACGGTATTCACATTCCAGCGATCCGTTCATAAGCTTCATCTTTTCGCTCGGTTTCAGGCCGATCTTGTCGAAACATTCATCCTTATAACTCAGAATCCAAACCTTATAGCCGGTAAACACATGTTTGACACGTTCACCAATCATGTTGTACAATCCTAACAGGTCACGACTGGAAATACGTTCTCCATAAGGAGGATTCGTCACCATGATGCCCGGCTGTGGAGCCTCCGTGCACTGCTGGAACGGCTGGGTCTTGAGTTCGATATATTTCATCAGGCCGGCACTGCGGATATTCTTCTCGGCAATCTCGATCGCCGCCGGATTGATATCAGCCCCATAACATTTGAAATTAAACTCACGTTCCTGGCTCTCGTCGTTATAGATGCGGTCGAACAGTTCCTGGTCAAAGTCGATCCATTTCTCGAAAGCGAACTCCTTACGATGCACGCCCGGTGCAATATTCAAAGCAATCATCGCCGCTTCGATCAACAGCGTACCGGAACCGCACATCGGATCGACGAAATTCGATTCGCCTTTCCAGCCTGTTTTCAAGATCATACCGGCAGCTAGCACTTCATTCAACGGGGCTTCCGTCTGGTCCACACGATAACCACGCTTATGCAAGCTCTCGCCTGAACTATCAATAGAAAGCGTACAATCGTTATGAGAAATATGAATATTGATATACAGATCCGGATTGTTTACACGGACAGAAGGGCGTTTCTGCTCCTTCTCCATGAAATAATCCACGATCGCATCCTTCGTACGATAAGCAACAAATTTGGAGTGATTGAAATCTTCAGAGTAGATTACAGAGTCGATGGCAAACGTCTTGTCCAAAGACATGTAGTTTTCCCATTTCACCTTCTTAACCTCTTTATAGACAGTATCGGCGTCTTTAGCTTTAAAGTGATAAATAGGCTTCAAGATACGCAATGCCGTACGACAATAGAAGTTGGCTTTGTAAAGCACTTCCTTATCTCCGGTAAAGGAAACCATCCGGCGGCCAATCTGAATATCGTTGGCACCTAAAGATAATAACTCGCCGGCCAATATTTCTTCCAACCCATAAAGGGTCTTGGCCACCATTTCAAATGTCTCGCTCATTTCAATTGACAATGGACAATGGACAAAACAATTGACAATTAGATATTGCTCTTGTTTGTCTCATTGCATATTAATACTATAATGTTTTTATTATTTTCTCTCTTTAATTGTCAATTGTCAATTATCCATTGTCAATTGACTGACGGTAGCGCCTGCCGGAACATCCTCTGTAATCCAGACGTTACCGCAAATCGTGGCTCCTTCACCGACATGAATCCTACCTAACAAAGTTGCATTGGAATAGACCGTCACATGGTCGCCCAAGACCGGATGGCGCGGCACACCACGTATTGCATTCCCGTTTTCGTCGGGTGGCAGTTTCTCTCCTGCCAAACTGACCCCCTGGAAGATACGGACGTGGTTTCCGATCACACTGGTCTCCCCGATAACGGTTCCCGTCCCGTGGTCGATCGAGAAATAGTGTCCGATCTCCGCACCCGGATGGATATCGATACCAGTCTCCGAATGGGCCATTTCAGTAATCATGCGGGGAATAAAGGGGACGCCCAACCGGTACAGCTGGTGCGCAATGCGATAGTTGCAGACAGCCCGGAAACCGGGATAACAAAAAATAACCTCGTTGATGTTCTGCGCAGCGGGATCGCCGTTGAAAGCGGCTTCAGCATCCGTTGCCAACAGGCTGCGCATTTCGGGAAGCATCCGGATAAAGGCTTCCGACAGTTTCTCCGCCTCGGCAAGGATCTTTTCTTCGGGACAGGCGACGCAGGTAGTATCAGCAAAACAGAGTCCTGCATAAATCTGTCTGGAAAGCAGCGTATGCAACGTTCCGACATTTACACCAGTATGAAAACGGATTGTCTGCTTGCTGATTCGTGCGTTCCCGTAATAACCGGGGAAAAGGATTGCCCGGCATAAATCGATGATCTCTTTCAGCACTTCACCCGAGGGTAGCGCCTCTTCATCGCGGTAAGCATGAAACAGTTGTTGGTAAGACCCCTCGTCCGAGAGCATCTCAACTGTTTCATTCAAAACCTTGCTATGCTTTTGCAATCCCATTATTCAGCAATATCATATTTGGCAACAAAAGTAAAAAGAAATTGACAATTGGCAATTGACAATGGACAATTATTTGCCCATCATACAACGCTTTATCCAAAAAGACAAATCACCCCATAACCTCAACCTTCAATTTTCAGCTTATTATGCGGTGCCCCGAATTCCTTGCAGGTCACTTCGTCCATTTCCACAATCCATATTTTGACATTCTTCACAGCCGGATCGGAATAGCGGAATTCTTTATCCGAATACTGTTTCATAATGATATCCAGAGCTTCCGTTTTCTTATCGAAATCTTCTTCAAAGCGGACTTTACCCCAGCAAATCACGCTCTTGGAGCGCATCCGGTAACTACAAGCGACCTCCGGATGCTGGAAAACAAGATCATGGTCCGTGCTGAACGTAATACAGACGCGCGGATTCCGTTCTAAAATGGATATACTCCGTCCTTCTTGTGCCGAATGCAGGTATATAACACCATCACGGTAACCAAAGTTCATCGGTAATACGTAGGGAGTCCCATCCGTATCGGCCAGTCCCACATAGCAAATATCACACTTCTTAATAGTCTCTTCAATCAGTTCTTTGTCGGTATGTACTAATGTCTTCATTTATCATTTCTATTTTTATCCCTACAAACATACAAGTTTTTTTATCTTTTTCAAGTTGCTCCCGCAGGATATATTTATTGCATCCTCTTACAAAGGCAAAATGGTCATCCTCATTTTTCTATTGACACGTCATACTATCATAACAAAGGTTCTTTGTCAGTTTAAGGGCAGCATTTCGCAATCAAAACTTAACAAATAAAAGAAATTGACCTCGACAAGCGCTATCGGATGAGGATCCAACTATCCTAAATGAGGGACGATACGAACCGATGGATGCCCGATCCGACATTCCTGTATTTCTTGCCGTCAGGCAAAATGACCGTAGCAGTCGTATTGATGGGTATCTCGACTGTCAACTCGAATGAATCCACTTCTATCCGCCAGTCCGAGCGGACAGGGCCATAAAGGGATTGATACGAACCGCTGCAATAAGTGAGGCCCCCCCACAGGTTGAGGAGCGATGACTATGTGTTTCATCCCCGGTTCCGCTTCATCATAACGGATTCCGGCAAGTGTCTGGTAAAACCAAGCCACCACGCTGCCGAACATCGGATGGCAACGGGATGCCTTTCCTTCCCACCGCTCCCATAAACAGGAATAACGGTCGTCCATCACATACCCGAACCCCGGCATCTCGTGCTGGTTCATCAACTGGAAAGCGATATCGGCACGTCCGTTATCACTTAATACTTTCAGGAGCAAAGGTGTTGCCATAATACCCGTGTCAAAATGATTTCCTATACTATCTAGATGAGCAAGCAAAGCGTTGAACACGGCTTCCTTTTCATCTTCCGGCACCATTCCGAAAGCCAACGGAAATACATCCGCACCTTGTCGCCCTTCCCAATAATGATGGGTCGATGGGTTGAAAAAGACAGTATTGAAATCCTGCCTAATCTGTGTGCACAGCTGGTCAAAGTACCGTCTGTCTTCCTCTTTCCCTAAAACGGCTGCTACCTTTGACATCAAGTCTGCCGAATGATAGTAATAAGCCGTATTAACCAGCGGTTCGGGCAGTTCCATCTTCTTCCCCGGCGCACACCAATCCCCAGGCACCAGCCATTCGGTTCTTCCCGGACGATGATTCCACGGGTGTCAGTCCTCGTTCCCAGATAGGCAACCCATTGTTTCATGCCTTCATAATGACAGTTCAACAAAACCGTATCGCCATAATAACAATAATAGGCCCAAGGCATAATCACATAAGCCGAGCCCCATGCCGGGCCACCTCCTCCGCCACCGAAGGGAGCGGTATGCGGAACATAGCCGCTCTTCCGGTTCCGGGCGTCCTCCATATCGTCAAACCATTTCCGGTAAAACTGGGTCATATCGAAAGACAAGATAGAACTTTCCACGACTACCTGCGCGTCTCCGGTATAGGCCAGCCGCTCCCGGTGCGGACAGTCACTGCTGATACTACCGTGGAAGTTAATTTTTTTGCGTTCGTAGGTAAACCTCGTTGATCTTGTTAAACAATTCGTTCGAACAACTGAAACTTCCTGCAGGCCGTGGATCGGTATGCACGACTTTTGCCATCAGACTTTCCCTGCTCATCCTGACCTGTCGGGATATAACTTCGATATAGCGAAACGTATGCCAAGTGAAACGCGGCTCCCATTGTTCTACTCCACCACCCCGCAATGTATAAAGGTCCACCTGCCCGAAATCATCCTTCTCCTCTCCGATAAAGCGGAGCTTTATCCGGTCTCCGACATCGCCTTGCACCTTTATATGCGCCCAGCCTGAAATCATCTCCGGAAATGCATACCAATAAGTAGAATCATTTTTCTGTTCGCAGCTTACCGGCTGCAATGTCCGGGTAATTTTCTCATGAGGGGCAAGTTGTGCATGCAGGCAGCCCTCCGGTGCCCTCACCAGAAGAGCTTTCTTCCAGGAAGAATCCTTATACCCGTTCCGGTTCCAGCCGTCCAGCTCCAGCCGGGCATCATATTCTTCACCTGTAAATATGGCGTCATGCAATAAAGGACCAGTCGTTGTCTTCCAGCTATCATCCGTAGCGACCAGTTCCGTCGATCCATCGGCATATTCTATCTCCAACTGACAGAGCAATCGGGGCGTATCGTACCACATACAACCTTCCACCGTCCGGTCGCGTTGATTATACCAACCGTTTCCCAACAGGACCCCAACCGTATTCTCCGCCTCCTGTACCAAAGGCGTAACATCAAACGTATTATAAAGAACCCTTCGAGCAGATTGATCGTCAAAGAAATACAACATCTTTTTGAGCGAACGACGGTCGAAATTAGTAACAGCGGGAGCCAATACCTGATCACCTACCCTTTCGCCATTCAGATACATTTCATAAAAGCCCAGTCCGCATATATAAACTTTCGCTTGCTTGACCGGCTTGTTTATACAGAATGTTTTACGGAAATAAGGAGCCGGGCCGGTCAATGTCGAATCGGGATAGCAATCCTCCCGGTTACCGATCCATCGGGCTTCCCAGTCGGACGGTTTCAACAATCCCATCGTCCATCTCCCTGTTTCACTCCAGGGCGAAACCTCTCCTTCTTCATCCCAAACCATCGTTTTCCAATAAAGCGTTTGCCTGGAATCAAGCGGTTTCCCCTCATATCCAACCTGGCAGGAACGGGAAGATACTATTTTTCCGGAATCCCAAAAATCCGCTTTCCCTTCAGCCAACAGGGAAGGGGTACTTGCTACAAGGACACGGTAGGCCGTTTGTTTTTTCGCTTGCCCAGAGGATTGCAACTGCCAACTTAACAAAGGCTTTTCATTCTCCACCGCAACCGGATCTTCCAGATATTCACACCGAAGATTGCAGACAGATATTCTTTCCTGTCCCGAAACAGAAACCACCAGCCCCCAGAGGAAAGAGAGTAACAGACAATAATACTTCATAACATTAAGATCAACTAAGTTTCCACAATATCCAATGTACAAATATATAGATATACCAGCATCCGCCACTTACAAATTTGGGAATTAATCATGCAGAAATGATACAAAAAGATAGATTTCCAACCACAAAAATAAAAGGGCCGAAACTTTCATTCCGACCCTTTTGTTCTGTGAGTTGTCTCACGAGGATTCGAACCTCGACAGACAGAACCAAAAACTGTAGTGCTACCATTACACCATGAGACAATCCGGCGCTTTATCTAAAGCGATGCAAAGGTAAGAATAAAATCTTACCTTGCAAGCATTTTTTGTAAAAAATCCAAACAGTTTCTTATTTTACGATCAGTAAATAGTAGTTCTTCTTACCTCTCTGAACTAGCAAATATTTCTCATCCAGCAGGGAAGAACAGTCGATAACCATATCCTGATCCGTCAGTTTTTCCTTATTTACACTGATGCCACCACTCTGAACCAGCTTGCGCATTTCACCTTTCGACGGGAAAATCGCCGCCTTTTCAGTGAACAGGTCAATCGCCTTGACACCGGCACTCAACTCGTCGCGGGAAACTTCGAACTGGGGAACGCCGTTGAACACATCCAACAATGTCTGTTCGTCCAAATGTTTCAATGCTTCCGACGTAGAGTTTCCGAACAGGATGTTAGAAGCTTCGACAGCAGCATCGTAATCTTCCTGGGAATGAACCATGATCGTCACTTCCTTTGCCAAACGTTTCTGCAACGGACGGAGATGCGGCGCCTCTTCCTGTTCCTTGATCAGAGCATCGATTTCATCCTTGGGAAGATCGGTAAAGATCTTGATATATTTGGCAGCATCAGCATCACTCACATTCAGCCAGAACTGGTAGAATTTGTAAGGAGAAGTGTAACGACGATCCAACCAGACATTGCCAGATTCAGTCTTGCCGAACTTGCCTCCGTCGGCTTTCGTAATCAACGGACAGGTCAAAGCAAAAGCCTCGCCGCCCAACTTACGGCGGATCAGCTCCGTACCGGTCGTGATATTCCCCCACTGGTCGGTTCCTCCCATCTGCAGCCGGCAACCTTCGTGCTCATACAGATACATATAATCGTATCCCTGAAGCAACTGGTAAGAAAATTCTGTAAACGACATGCCGACAGAAGATTCGCGGCTCAGACGTTTTTTAACAGATTCTTTAGCCATCATATAGTTAACAGTGATATGCTTACCGATATCACGGATAAAATTCAGGAAAGAATAATCCTTCATCCAGTCGTAATTGTTTACCAACTTGGCAGCATTAGGTGCGTCCGAATCGAAATCCAGAAACTTGGACAACTGCTTTTTAATGCTATCCTGATTATGACGAAGCGTTGCTTCATCGAGCAGGTTACGTTCTGCCGACTTCATTGAAGGGTCTCCGATCATACCGGTAGCTCCGCCGACCAGAGCAATAGGACGGTGTCCTGCACGTTGGAGATGTTTCAGCATCATAACCGATACCAGGTGACCGATATGTAATGAGTCAGCCGTCGGGTCAATACCTACATAAGCAGAAGTCATCTCTTTTTGCAACTGTTCTTCTGTTCCGGGCATCATATCAGCGATCATGCCCCTCCATGTTAATTCTTCAACAAAATTCATCGTTTTAGATTATAGTATTAATTGAATGCGGACAAAGGTACGACTTTATAATTGAAAATGGAGAATTGAGAATTGAAAATTAGGGTATAACAGTGATTTAAGGTAGATGAAGGATATCGCGGACATTTTCGGCAATCTGCCCGGCGAACTGTTCAAGCCGAAGATTCAAGGAAGCCGAAAGGTTCCGGTAGACAGTACGGATATCGATTTCGCGATCGTCCGTTTCGGCAAACAAGTAGCCAGGCCATGCTTCGTGCACAGCTTCGGGATGGAAATGCTCACCAAAAGAAAGATAAAAGCCCTGTCGGATCAATTGTCTGGCCAATACTGCATTGCCACGAAAGCCATGAATCACCCAGGGCATACGGGGTTTAAGTTCCTTTTTCAACGCAATCAGCTCGTCCCAGGCTTTCACGCAGTGTATGATTAAAAAGATGCCGAGGTTTTCTGCAAAAGCTGCCGATACTTTGAAGATTTCCTGCTGACATTCCAACGATGCTTCCACCAATTTATCAAGGCCAGTCTCGCCGATTGCCACCACGCCCGGAAGCATTGCCTGCCGTTTAAGGTCGGTTAGTTGTTCTTCTACATCATATATATACCAGGGATGAATACCGACAGAATGGAACAACCCCGTTCCCGTGCTCGACGCGGGATCGCACAAGCAACCGGCAGTATCCGCTTTTTCTAATCGCGATATGACCTGTCCCGGATGTGATCCCGCGTCGAGCGCGGGAACAAGACAGTTGACTATGGCGACATCTTCCGGATAGACGGGCAAATGGTGAGTATGTATATCGTAATAAACCATACTTTACGGAACAGGATCATATCCGCTTCCTCCCCAGGGATGGCAACGGAGAATACGTTTGACAGCCAGATACAATCCTTTTATAGGACCATGTTTTTTGAGAGCCTGCACGGCATATTCGGAACAAGTAGGCGTGTACCTGCACGATGCCGGCGTCATGGGAGAGATGCAATATTTATAAAAATAGACCGGCAACAACAGAAGGGAAGTAACAAAACGCTTTATCATACTTTTTCACGAAGTATGTTCAATGCCTTTGTCATGGCTTTTTCCATATCGGCAAAAGGATGGATTTCCTTGTTCAAATAGAGGAAAGCAACCAGCATACGCTTGTTTTTTTCCACCAGCGGATCGATCAGGTCATATTTGCGTACCCGATAGGCTTCGCGGACCTGACGTTTGATCAGATTCCGTTTTACTGCACGTCTGAATTTCTTTTTGGGGACACTCACCAGGATAGATACCGGAGCCAATGCCTCTTCCTCCACCGGTAAATAAACGACCCGCAGTGGAAACGCCACAAACGATTGCCCTTTTGCAAACAACAGGTCAATGTAACGTTTCCACGACAGGCGTTCTTCTTTTGAAAGGGTATACCTTCTATTTACCATTCTTTTTGTTACTACCCATCTCTTTTTTCAGATACAATTCAAGGGCAGCCGTCATAGACGGAGCTTCGGGAGTCGGTGCTTCCACATCCAAACGCAAACCGGCTTCTTTCACCGCTTTGGCTGTTGTCGGGCCGAAACATCCGATCTTTATATCTTCTTGTTTGAAGTTCGGGAAGTTCTTCAGCAGAGAAGAAATTCCCGAAGGGCTGAAAAATACCAGCATATCATAGTCAAACTTCTCGTCTTTAGAGAAATCATTGCTTACAGTGCGGTACATAACAGCTTTCGTAAAAGAAATCTTCTTCGCTTCTAACATAGTTAACAAATCATCTTTATGCACGTCGGAAACGGGCACAAGATATTTTTCTTTTGCATGCTTGCCGATAACTGTAACCAGATCATCCAACTTTCCTGTCTGTCCAAAAAAGATTTTGCGCTTTCTATACACAATATATTTTTGCAAATATACGGCAATGGCCTCAGTCATACAGAAATACTTCATCGTTTCAGGAATGGCAACACGCAGTTCCTCACACAGGTGAAAGAAATGATCGATCGCCGTACGAGCCGTAAAAACAACAGCCGTATGATCCAAAATAGAAATTTTCTGCTGTCTGAACTCCTTAGATGAAAGAGGTTCTACTTTAATGAATGGACGGAAGTCAATCTCAACTCCATACTTCTCTGCAATGTCGAAATACGGGGACTTCTCGGATGCAGGCTTCGGTTGTGATACCAGCAACTTTTTGATGTTCAATGCCATAGAGTACTTGACTCGATAAAGTTATACAAATAAACCATACCTTCGTACAAAAATACCAGAGGTAAAATTTCTTGGCCGCAAAGGTACAAACTTATATACAATAAACCAGTGCTTTTCTTGTGAAATATCCGTATTGTCTTATAAATTATTACAAAACGACACAAAATATAGAGAATACAAAACATTACTATCGGTATAGTTACGTATGTCCCGACAAACACCAACCACAACACCGGAACGTATAAAGATACTCCCCAAATCCCCATAATAGCATTATAACTCGTCTTCCATAACTTATACTTATCTGGGTCAGAAAACACGCTGCCCAGGAGGTAATAACAGCATTGTTTAAACTGATAAAACAGGAATAAAACACAAAAACCGTTCCGATCGTCGATAAAACCGCCTGCCATTCCGCATAATTCACAAATCCGTATATCCTGCCGACCGCAATCAGGGCGATACTTGAAAGGAACAAGACTTGGAATGTCATAAAATTGCGGAAAAAGAATATGCTCTTCCCTATTACATCGTCAAATAGATTCTGCCTTTCTTTCACGAGAAAAGCATCTTTCAGCATCTTCACAAACAGTTGGAAATTCGTCCGGAACACAAAGGAAAAGACAATAAATAGGAATAACAGCAGGGAGAAGATGACATCATCCACCAACTGCCCGTCCCACAAGCGAATGCCCACATATCCTTCAAATATATTCATGTTCCCTGCGTATTACAGGTGCAAAGATAATCAAAAAGAAAGGCAAGCTTACCCGACAAGCTTGCCTTCTCAAACAATCAACCGTTATGAATAACGATCTTAGAAACTATCTTTATGAGAGGACGAGTAGACCTCGCCCCTACCGACGTCATTAAATATTGTAGTATTGTTCCCAGCCTTTACGCGGCATTTCGCCAACCAGCATCTGGTTCATAACCGGATCGTTCACGATCTGCTTCGTGTCGCGGTCGAACACGATCTTGCGGTTCATGCGCTGTGCCAACACGCCGAGACAGAATACCTGGCTCAACGGACCTGCGATAGAGAA
>ENA-OQCB01001188-OQCB01001188.1-human-gut-metagenome-genome-assembly--contig:-NODE-1188-length-10463-cov-3.552535_pt1 | contig 10463 bp, 12 predicted proteins | sample MGYA00242493_ERZ504568 | MGnify/ENA primary metagenome ERZ504568 (study PRJEB26092, sample SAMD00036229) | human gut metagenome | host: Homo sapiens | study: EMG produced TPA metagenomics assembly of...
TGTGTCAAATCAAAGAAAATTGAAATACTGGAAGCTGAGATGAGGAAGAACGGAAGCTACTATTATTCTGTACAAGAGAGAAGAATACTGGAACTCTTAATGATACTGCTGTCTGCTGAGGTTGTAACAATAGAGAAGATGCAGAACCTTTTTGATGTCAGCAAAAATACAATCTTAAAAGATATTAAAGAGTGGAAAAAAATTTTGGGTAACCAGAATATTTCTATAGCCAGTTCGATCAAGTTCGGATATGTACTCCAGGGAGAAGAATTTGCAATCAGAAAAATTGTGGGAAAGGAAATTAAGAAATTACAAAATTTTCAGCCTAAGGATATATTGAAAAAATGGATGCAGCAATCTTTGGTTACGATAACCGGAGAGGACTACGATTACCTGGAGATTGCCAGATGTCTGATTAAACAGTATGAACAAGATGAAAATATTAAGCTGGTCTCAGAGAATGAGGAATTTGAATGCAGCATGATACTTGTATCTTGGATTAGAAGTATGGAAGGGTATACGGTAGTTCTCAATGCGGAGGAGAGAGCAGCTCTGGCAGTGACATGTCCATACCAGTCGCTGAAAAAGAGTTTTCAGAAGCTTAAGGAATATAACCTGGAAATACCGAACTCGGAGATCTATTACATTGCGACTCTTTTGCTGGGAATTAAGATCGCTCAGTTTGCATCGCAGGATCAAGAGAATCTGTATATCTATCGCTTTACAGCTTCATTGCTGAAGAATTTTGAAAGAATTGCATGTATAGCGTTTGAGAACAGGGAGCGATTGGCTAACAGGCTAAGAGGTCATATACGTCCATTGTACTATCGTCTGAAATATGGAATGCAGTCTACCAATCCTCTGCTTAAAGATGTTATGAGAATGTATCCTGAGATATATGATTTCACAGAGAGGTCGGTGCGTGCTATGCCGGATGAGTTGGCACAGACGTTGACGGAGGATGAAATTGCGTATCTAGCCGTTTATTTTATCAGTGATGAAAAAAAGCAGGTGAGGACGGATACTGTTGAAAATAAGTCAAAAATATTAGTATTGTGTGCTGCTGGTATGGCTACGTCAACTCTGGTAAAGGAGCAGTTAAAGGAACTGCTTGGAAATATTGCTGATATAGAAGTCGGGATTGTCTCGGAAGCTGAAAAATATAGATTAGATAATTATACTCTCATCGTGTCGACGAGCTATTCGGATATATTGAATCAACACAGAAATATAATTTTTACGGAAGTGGTTCTGCAAGATAAAGATAAGAGAAAGATCATTCAGCTGTTGAATCAGTACGGTATTGTCGGCAGATATGACAGAACGATACAAAGAATTATAGCGAGTGTAGAAGATAACCTGACAGGTCAGATTGAAAAGAACGAGTTATATTTTGATATTCTTCGTATTTTATATGAGGATGGGAAACGGGATAGTATCGGGGAACAAATTTCTTTCAGAAGCTATATGGAAAATGAATGTTTTGCGAGAATTCCAAAGACCGGTGATATGGAGGAGCTTCTTATAAAAGGCTGTCAGACTGCGGTTCATGAAAAATCATGGAAACGGCTTTATGACAGACTATACAATATGATACGCCGGCACAGATTGAAATATTACGAGATTCAGAAGAATGTCGTGCTGATTCATTGTCCTATGCAAGGAGACATGAACCGGTCAGTGGGATTTTCTGTTGTGGTTTCTGAAACCGTTATTCCCATTACAGAGTATATCTCCGGCAAGATATTCATATTTTTCGTGACCATTGACCAGAGAACACATTTTGCATTGTTAAAAGAAATATATGATTACTGTGACAGTGGGGAGGGCAGGGAACTGCTTGAAACTGCCATGAAAGAGTAGTGAGGAGGAGCGATATGATTGAGATAAAAGGCTCAGAGGGGGCTGCAGGGTATGCGGTAGGAAAGGCTGTCATCTTAAAGGAACAGAAGTACACTGCCGAAAGTAGAGCAGTTAAAAGTCCGGAAGAAGAACTGCAGAGATTAGAAAAAGCGAGAGACAGCTACAGAAGAGAACTAGAAGAATTGTGGGAGGAGACAAAGATCAATGCGGGGGCGGATTCCGCCGCGATCCTTCAGGCGTATAAAGAGATGGTAAACGACGACATCTTTTTTCAAAGACCCATCAGACGTGTACGGGAAGAACGCATCAATATTGAGCTTGCACTGGAAGAAGAGAAAAAAAGTGTGGCAGCAGTATTTTTGAGCATGGATGATCCTTATATGAAGGAAAGGGGAACGGATATTGAAAATGTTTGCAATACTTTGATTAAGAAGATGAAAGGGATAGAGTCTCCTGCTGAAGAAATCGAAAAGATCAAAGAGAGTTTTATTTTGGTGGCGGAGGATCTCACTCCTATTGATACCGTGCGTTTGGATAAAAGATATTTGAGAGGTTTCGTGACAGAAAGAGGCGGCAAGACTTCTCACACGGTTATTCTCGCGAAAACACTTGGTATCCCTGCCGTGGTAGGAGTGAGTGGTATCACGGAGCGTACTACAGACGGAGAGAAGATTTGCATTGATGGTGCTGGGGGCAGAGTAATTTTAAATCCGGAAGATGAGATTCTCAAACAGTATGAGAAAGAGAGACAGAAAGCTGAGAAAAGAAGGGAGCTTTTCGAACGGTTAAAAAATGAACGGGCAGTTACAACTGACGGACGTAGGATAGATATCTGTGTCAATTCCGGGGATATGGAAAGTGTACGTGGGTTGGACATGGAAAGCTGTGATGGGGTGGGTCTGTTCCGCACAGAATTTTTGTATATGGCTCAGGATGATTATCCGACGGAAGAATTTCAATATGAGGTATACAAGGAATTGGCCAGAAAAGCGGGAGGAAAAGAGGTGATTATACGTACTCTGGACATAGGAGGAGATAAACAGGCTGATTATATGAAGCTGCCCAGGGAACAAAATCCGTTTTTGGGATATCGTGCTATCAGAATATCTCTGGACAGGACAGAGATATTTAAAACTCAGTTAAGGGCAATACTTCGCGCGTCGGCATATGGAAAAGTATCGGTTATGTTTCCTATGATTGTAAATCTTGAAGAGCTGAAAAGAGCAAAGACTTTTGTAGAGGAGTGTAAGTGGGAGCTGGACAAGCAGGGTATTCCTTATGACACGGAGATAAGAGTCGGGATTATGGTGGAGACGCCAGCGGCTGTACTTTTGAGTGATAAACTAGCTGAGGAGGCAGACTTCTTTAGCATAGGGACCAACGATCTAATTCAATATATTACCGCAACAGACCGTATGAATGAACACACACAGTACTTGTACAAAAGCTGTAATCTATCGGTTCTGCGCGCTGTGAGGATGGTTGCCGAAAATGCGCATAAGGCGGGAATACCGGTGGGAATCTGTGGAGAAGCTGCATCCGATGAAAGAATGACATACATATGGCTCGGGCTTGGGATTGATGAGCTGAGTATGGTTCCTTCGCAGGCACCACATATAAAATATATTGTTAAGCATATTTCACAAAAAGAGGCGGAAGAGACGGTCCAGAAGATTTTTGTAATGGATGCTGCCGATGAGGTGGAACAGTATCTGAAAGAAAGAATGGCGGACTATGAGGAAATCCTATAAAGGGGGAGAGCAATGAGGACAACTTGTATTTATTGCGGGAAACCACTGGGGAAGAAACCTCAGACCGTATTGGTGGGAAAGGACAGAAAAGAAAAACTTTTGTGCTGCAGTGTGCAGTGTTATAACGATACGAAACGATTTATTGAGTGGGACAGAAGGTACCGCCTGATATCATATATCATCATTGCAGTGTGTGTAGGGATGAATCTGGCTGTGATAGGAAATGAGGTCGATCGCTGGTGGAAGTATATCCCCACTGTAATTATAGGCATTTGCCTGTCTGTTTGGCCTCTTGTATTTACACATTATCATACTTATGAAAGATTTGGTATTACGAGGACATTAAAGTATGTAAGGCTTGCAGGATATTTAATCATTGCTTTGGGTATTGTTTTTACGGTGTTTGGTCAATAGAGCAACGACAAAATTTTCTGATCTTCCAACGATAATAGGTATAAAAATTGTAAATTTAATTTGGAAAAATGTGAAAAAATCTGTTCTTTTTGCATTAAAAGCAGAATGATATCATATTATTACAAATTATGTTATCGATAACTATAATAATTCTAAAAAGTAAAGAGGTGATGTGGTGTGAAATTACTGGATGAAGAATTGGTAATCCTGGATGCGGATGTCAGGACAGCAGAAGAATGTATCCGTCTTGCGGGAGAGGCGTTTCTTCAGAAGGGATATGTGAAGGAACCTTATATACAAGCAGTTGTAGAACGTGAAAGGGTATATCCCACGGGGCTTCCCGGAAAAGGCATAGCGATAGCAATTCCTCATACGAATAATACATATGTGAATAAACCGGCGATAGGGGTTGTCATTCCAAGTAAGCCTGTGAAGTTCTGCGCGATGGGGACAAAAGAACAGTGGCTTGACTGTGAGGTTGTTATTCCGCTTGTAATCAAGGATTCTGATATGCAGATCAATATGCTCAGACAGATGATGAAGATTATTCAGAATGGGGAACTGCTCAGAAAAATCAGAGATTCAAAGGATAAACGGGTGATACTAGAGTGTTTGAAATCTTTGGAAGAATAAAATAGGAAAAGGAGACAAAATTATGAGAGCGATTAAAGTGTTGTCAGTATGCGGTTCAGGAACAGTAAGTTCTGCTATGCTATCGTCCAAACTTGAGGACGTATTTGCAGAGAAGGGATATGATATGGAAGCGACGGAGGTGAGTCCGGGAGGGGTTCCTGGCGCGATGCAAAGCGGCGGTTACGACATGATCGTATATACAAGTCCAGTAGAAGGTGATTATGGAGTTCCAATTCTGAATGCGACAGGTTTTTTGGTAGGAATCAACGAAGAAGAGTTTATAGAAGAACTGATGCAGGTCGTGGAGAAACTGCAGTTGTAGGAGAGGGACGGTTTTTAGAACGTGAATACGAGAGAGGAAAGGTAGTGTCATGTGGGATGTATTAAAACTATTTTTTGATACTTTTGAAAACTATATTACAGTTCCAATTATTATCTTTATCATTTGTCTGATATTTAAAGCGCCAGTGAAAAAAGCATTTATGTCGGCCGTACTGATCGGAGCAGGTTTAAAGGGTATGGCGTTTATCACAAGTGCATTTGGTTCGGTGCTGTCGGAGCTGGTGAATAAACTGATCGAGAATACAGGGCTCAACCTGCCTGCATTAGATGTAGGATGGCAGGCGGTTGCGTCGGTAGCATATTCAACAAATATTGGAATGATGTTCATCGGGGTAGGATTGATTTTCCAGATTATTATTTTTTGGTAAAGATTACGGATATTTTCCAGCCTTCAGATCTCTGGAATAATTATTCTATCATTGTATGGGGGTCCATGTTTTATCAGATTAAGAAAAATATGCTGATGGCATTTGTCTTGATGCTTTTCATTAATCTGGTGACGCTATTGATCGCGGAAGTAGTTCAAAAGAGATGGTCGACCTATTATAATTATCCAGGCTGTGCGATGATTGCGCCACATCATATGGGGGACGCGCCGATGTACCTTGTATTGGATGTGGTGCTTGGCAAACTCGGTGCAGATAAGATTAATTTGAGGCCGGAGACTATCAAGAAAAAGATGGGCTTCCTTGGAGAACCGATGTATGTCGGTTTGATTGTCGGAGTGATTTTGGGTGTAGTTGGAAATATCACTACACTTAATACAATGGAGTCCTGGGGACAGATTGCTAATGTGGCAGTCACCTGCTCGGCAGTTATGGCGATCTTTCCAAAGGTTGCGGGCCTATTTGCGTCAGGATTTACCACAATCACAGATTATTCAAGAAAAACTTTGAAAAAGTCCAAATATGGAAAAGACAGAGAGTTTATCATTGCTGTGAATGATGCGTTGGGTTATGGCGAGGCGGCGACTTTGACGACAGGCTTGCTCGTGATTCCGGTGGCACTGCTGTTAGCATTTATTCTTCCGGGGAATATTGTTCTTCCGGTCATGGTACTCCCATCGCTGCCATATATGGTGGAAGTTCCGGTCTCACTGTCGAATGGAAACATCTTTAAATCCTGGGTGGCAGCGTGCATCGTATTCTGTGCGAAACTTTTGATGGCATCCTCTTGGGCAGCAGTATTCACTGAGATTGCAGTGGGGGTTGGATTCGAGGTGACGGAAGGTGCTGTTATGATTATCGGATTTATCATGTCTAATTGTACGGCTGGTCTGATTACGTATGCGTTTATGACAATGAATCCGGTAATTATTATTCCGGTAGTGGCACTGTATGTAGTTTGCTTTGTGTTATTCAAGAAGAATAAGACGAAAGTATGGGATTATCTCGAGAGAAATGCGACAGGATACCAAAAGACAGCGGCGGCACCAGGCGGAGGCACAGTTTGATGGGGATTTAGGAAAGGGAACATATGAAAATTGTAGCAGTAGGAGATATTATCGTAAGTGAAGCACTTCTTGCGCAGGCGGCATCTTCGCTGAATGTGGGAGAGAAGACGGAGATCATAGAAATGTTCTGGCCGGCAAGAGACAGAAAAGATTTTCAGCGGAAAGCGCTGAATTTGGAGATGAATGGACCGGATGCGGAAGAAATTCCGGATGAGTTGTACGAGGAAGTGAGAGATGCGGACATATTGCTGGTACATTTCTGTCCGGTATCAAGGCGTCTGATCGAAGCAGGAAAAAAACCTGAAACTGATCGGGACGTGCAGGGGCGGTATGGAACATATAGATGTTCAGGCGGCGACAGAAAAAAATATCCCTGTTATCCATGTCATCAGAAATGCGGAGGCTACGTCTGATTTCACGGTGGGACTTATGTTCGCGGAGACGAGAAATATTGCCAGAGCTCATGCCGCGTTAAAAGAAGGGATATGGAGAAAAGAATATGTGAATTCCGGATATACGACAGCGATGCGCGAGATGACGGTGGGAATCGTGGGGCTGGGCCATATTGGGAGGCTGGTTGCCGAGAAAGTTACCGGAATGGGGATGGAGGTGATTGCCTATGACCCATATGTCACGCAGGAATCTGTGGATGAAAGAGGGCTGGCTGTGACGATGAAGGAAAAAGAGCAAGTATTCAAAGAAGCCGATATCGTATCTCTTCATTTGCGGGTGACACCGGAGACAGAAAACAGTATCAACAAAGAGATCATCGGTCTTATGAAGCCGACCGCTTACCTGATAAATACTTCCAGAGCCAAGGTGCTGGATAAGAACGCCCTTATAGAAGCACTTCAGAATAGGGTAATCGGTGGAGCGGCACTGGATGTATATTGGGATGAACCTCTGGACAAGGATGACCCAATTCTGAAGCTGGATAACATTACACTGACACCGCATAATGCCGGTAATGTTGTGGATGCCCTTCCAAAATCTCCGAGGCTTCTCGTGGGAGTAATCAATGATTTCTGGGAGACCAAAAAGAGTGATATGGTGGTGAATCTCAGGCAGATTATGCTGTGACAGTGAACAAGACAAAAAGGAGAGCTTAATATGTTATTACAAAAGGAAAGAGAGCTTGTGGTTGAATATGGAAAGAAAATGAGTTCATCGGGACTTAGCAAGGGGACAAGCGGAAATATCAGCATCTATAATAGAAAAGAGCAGCTAATGGCCATAAGCCCGTCAGGAATTGGATATTTTGAGACTATGCCGGAGGATGTGGTCATCATGGATCTCCACGGGAATATCGTAGAAGGGGATAAAAAGCCTTCGAGCGAATGGGGACTTCACACGGTATTTTATCTAAATAAGCCAGATGTGGAGGCAGTGGTACATACACATTCTACATTTTGTACAACATTTGCGTGTCTTAATCAACCGATTCGCGCGTTGCATTATGTGATCGGCGGAGCGGGTACAGCGACAGTTCCATGTGCTTCTTACCGCACATTTGGCACACCGGAGCTTGCCGAGGCTGCGATAAAGGCGTGTGGAAAAGGGAAAGCGGTTCTTCTTGCGAATCACGGACTGCTGACCTGTGGTCCTAATATCGGCAAGGCATTTGGCCTGGCAGTCAACATGGAGTTCTGCGCAGAGATGCAGTTTCGTGCGATGTGCGTGGGGGACCCGGTAATTTTAAGTGATGGCGAAATGGAAAATGTCATGGAGAGATTTCAGTCATATGGTCAGCCGAAGAAGGGCGGGGAGAGTAAAGAAGCAAATTGTTATTGATCCACACAGGAGAAAACGATGAAAATGAGAAGAGCAGTTTTATACAGGCAGGAAGAACTGAGAATCGAGGAGTGTCCTATTCCAGAGATTGGTGACGGTGAGGTTCTTGTAAAAAACAAGATATCTACGACTTGTGGAACAGATGTCAAGATTTATAAGCGAGGATATCCTCTTCTTGTTCCGCCTCACCCATTTGGACATGAATTTTCAGGAGTAATCGCCGCGGTAGGTAAACGTGTAAAAGGATTTAAAGAAGGAGATAGGGTGGCCGTGCATAACACGGCCCCCTGTAATGAATGTTATTACTGCAAGAGAGGTCTGTCTTCCATGTGTGAAGATATGCTGTTCAACCGTGGTTCGTATGCAGAATATGTAAAGGTTCCAGAGAGGATTGTCAGACAGAACATGTTTGTTTTGGAGGATAGTATTTCTCACAAGACAGCATCGCTTATGGAACCGTTTTCCTGTGCGGTATATGGAATAGAGGAATGCCCGATTCATCTTGGAGATACTGTGGTGGTGAATGGGGCAGGGCCTATAGGACTGATGTTCGCGAGGCTTGCTGTTCTAAGAGGGGCGAGGGTTCTGGTGACGGATATGGCAGAAAATAGACTGGAACAGGCGAGAAAGATGGGAGTTCACAAGGCAGTCAACATGGCGGGAATGGATGACACTGTCACAGCGGTCAAAGAATTGACCGTTGGCGGCAGGGGAGCGGATGTGGTGATAGAGGCAACAGGTCTGATAGGAGTATGGGAGACGAGCGTGGAGATGGCGAGAAAGGGCGGATTTGTCCTTTTGTTTGGAGGGACGAAATCAGGAAGTGTCCTGCAGGTGGACGCGACACGCATTCACTACTCCCAGGTGACAATAAAAGGTGTGTTTCACACGACGCCGAGACATGTACAGACAGCGCTGGAACTTTGAAAATGGGAGTTATTTCCAGCGATGATTTATTCAGCATGAATACCCTCTGGAACATCTAGAAGAAGCGATCTTAGAACATGCAGCACAGAAGGTAATAAAGAACTGTATTGTGTATTAAGCAGAAAGGAAAAAGATGTATTCAATTAAATTAGGCTGTGAAAAGATGTATTGTGGCGAGAATGCGGTACAGGCACTGAAGACATTGGGTGGAAAAAGAGCATTCATCGTGATGAGTGGAGATATATTGATCGAAGTTGGTTCTTATAAGAAAGTTGCCGATGTATTGGCGGAGGCGGGTTTTACATATGAAGCCTATACGGAGGTGGAACCGGAACCGAGTTTTCAGACAATTCTAAAAGGCGCAGAAAGGATGAAAGAATTCGAACCAGACTGGGTGATCGGTTTCGGCGGCGGTTCAGCAATGGATGCTGCAAAGGCGATGTGGGTGTTCTATGAGAATACTGATTATACGACATTGGAAGAGACGATGCCGCCTAATACGATCAGGCATCTGAGGGAGAAGGCGAGAGTATGTTGTATTCCGACATCTGCCGGGACAGGAAGTGAGGCGACGAGGGCTGCATTGATTAAAGATACTATGCAGAAGAAAAAGTACTCAGTGCGGGATATGAATGGCCGCCTGGTTCCTGACGTTGCTATTTTGGGACCCTTCATTTACCGTATCAATGCCAAAGAGCTTAACGGCAGCATCGGGAATGGATGCTTTGACTCACGCTATTGAGTCTTATGTGACACCGACGGCAAATCCATTTTCCAGAGCTATGTCACTCGCGTCATTTCTATATGGATATCAAAACCTGGCACTTTGCTATGAAAGAGGAGATGACCTGGAAGTGAGGGCGAATATGCTTGCAGCCTCTTGTATGGGGGGAATTGCATTTTCAAACTCTGGACTGGGAATCGTACACGGAATTGCTCATTCGTTTGGCGCGGAGTATGGAGTGCCTCATGGACTGGCTAACGCTGTTGTACTTCCATATGGCTTGGAGTTCAATAGTCAGATGGAAGAGGTGAAGAAGCAGTACGATGAGCTGTCAAGTTTTGTTGGACAGACCTCGCTTGTGGAGGCAGTAACCGAATTGAATCGCCGGATTGAGATTCCGATTTGTATGAAAGAAGTGGTGAAGGAGGAACGGTTGTTTATGGAAGGGTTGGAAAGACTGACAGATAAGGCGATGAATGACGTGGCTACACCGTTTAATCCAATCTGCCCCACACGCCAAGAGATGCAAAGTCTGATATTGAAAGTATATTATGGAGAATAGAAA
>ENA-OQCB01001189-OQCB01001189.1-human-gut-metagenome-genome-assembly--contig:-NODE-1189-length-10453-cov-15.160178_pt1 | contig 10453 bp, 4 predicted proteins | sample MGYA00242493_ERZ504568 | MGnify/ENA primary metagenome ERZ504568 (study PRJEB26092, sample SAMD00036229) | human gut metagenome | host: Homo sapiens | study: EMG produced TPA metagenomics assembly of...
CGTGACATCGGTATCCATCCCCGATCGCAAGCACGCATCATCTCGGGTATCAAATCGTTCTATCGTTTCTTATTGCTTGACAATTATATAACAAATGATCCGACCGAATTGTTAGAGTCTCCCAAGATCGGATTGAAGCTGCCGGAAGTATTAACCGTCAACGAGATAAATAGCATTCTTGATACGATAGACCTCACGCTTCCCGAGGGACAGCGGAACCGTGCGATGTTGGAGGTTTTATATAGTTGCGGACTGCGCGTATCGGAGCTTACTGACCTGCGTTATTCGGATATATATCCCAAGGAAGGTTTCATCCGGGTAGAGGGTAAAGGAAGCAAACAACGGCTTGTTCCTATCTCCGATGTTGCTTTGCGGGAAATTAAAAACTATCTGTATGACCGAAATTCAGTCGTGGTTAAAAAAGGTTTCGAGGATATTTTATTTCTAAGCCGGCGAGGAACGGCCCTCTCCCGTATCATGGTATTTCATATCATCAAGCAACAGACGGAGGCCGCCGGTATCCGTAAAAACGTAAGTCCCCATACCTTCCGTCATTCTTTCGCCACCCACTTGCTGGAAGGCGGCGCCAACTTACGCGCTATCCAAGAGATGCTGGGGCATGAGAAAATCACCACCACCGAGATATATACACATATCGACCGGGAATTCCTTCGCAAAGAGATACTGGAACATCATCCGAGGAGCAGGCCAAGAACTTAAAAGAACCGATCCTGCTCCGCTAGCAAAGCCCCAAGGATGTCATAAATTATTTATTTCCTCCTCTGACAAACCAGTATAACGCACGACCATTTCCATCGAAAGCCCATCAGACCGCATACGCCGAGCTGTTTCTAGACGTTCTTCCACACGGCCTTCTTCTCGACCTTCTATTAGTCCTTCTTCTCTGCCTTCTGCTAATCCTTCTTCCCGTCCTTCAAACTTAGCAGTGCTCAACACGTCATTCTGGATCATAATCGCATTCAGATGTTCGTCATAAGCATAACGTTCCTCGGGAGACATTGAGTAATAGCGTAATTTCTCTCGTGCCTCTTCCAAGCCGGGGGCTGTCGTTCCGGAAGTTATGATCCCGTCTTTCAAGTATCGAACCCACTCCTCCAAGGGGGTTACGGCCACCTTATCAAACTCATTCACCCGGACCAATATATACTCAGGAAAGATCTCCGAGGGAAGACGCTTGACGATCGCACCCCGCTCCTTGGTATTTACCTGTAAATGATCATGCGTATGCACGCCGACGAATTGGTTCTGCCCGTGATACAGATAATCGGTTCCTACGCCTATATCAAAATAAAGGATACTGATTGAATAGACCTTTTTCACCCCGGAATAGTCCTGTCCCAAATGAAGATGCTCGGTGACGGCCTTTGCCACGCCATAGAGCACGCGTTCCAAATAATAAAGCTCGCGGGTATTCTGGATCTCGATAAGAATGATATCTCCCTTAGTATTCTTGGCCTTGATATCCACCCGATTGAATTTATCGTCGGCGTCCTGTTGGTTCCCCTCACTCTCCAATATCTCCTCAATCTTGATCTGCTCGCCCAAGAACACGGTAAGAAAGCCTTCTAGCACTCCGAAATTCGCTTTTTGCCGGAGTAGGCGTTTGATGGCCCAGTCGAAACGGATATATCGATCTTGTAATTCCTTCATATACTTCTCCTCTTTTTCTGTTTTCTTTTCCATAGTCATATCATGTTTTAGTTACCCCACTATTGGGTGGCTTCAAATGTACATAAAAAGATCTGGAATACAAGCCTATCCCATCTAAAAAGAAATGTCCTTCTTTTTGGATCCGTAAGTGAATAGCCAACGAACGGGATCGTAAGCGATCGCAAATGGGTATTCGTGTACCGTTATTACTCTATTTTAATCTCATATTTTATCGATTTAAACTATTTACTTAAAGACAAAAAACATGGATGTGGACAAATGATCACACATCCATATCTAATTATCAACAAATTAAAAGTTATCAGATTCTCCTAAAATGGACAAATGTAATACAGCTCAACTCTTAGAAATGAGGATTCTGTACCAAATGGCCATCCGACTTATCAATCTCTGATTGAGGAATCGGCAAGTATTTCTTTGTATCATCCCAGCCTTTGATAAAATCTTTCGCTTGGTTCGTACGTACTAAGTCCCAATAACGAATACCTTCCATCGCAAACTCATAACGGCGTTCCTTATAGATATTATCCAATGAAACCGCCGGAACCTTATAATCATCCCCCATCGCACGTTTAACGACTCTCGCATAATAATCCTGTGCCTCGCCTACGCTACCTCCACTTCTCAACAAAGCTTCCGATGCCATCAATAATATGTCGGAGAAACGAATTACACGGTAATTGTTCTTATAATTCAGCGCTTCCGTACCAACCGTAGAAGAATACCCCGCACGAGGATGATATTTGCGTACGCTATATCCTGTATATTGATTCACATCCGAGCTAACCGTCCCGCCTTCCGCTCTAAACTCCTCATGATCTATGATTGTTGTCCACTTTCTAGGATCATTTGGTAAAAACGCATCATTCAATGCTTTTGTTACAGGCGCAAAACCCCAACCTTCCACATATACATTATTAGGATCTTTCAAACCTCTGGCTCCTAGCATTATTATATCGGAGTTACCTTGATTAGCCTTGCCTGCCCAATCATTCGAGTTCCCGATTTCCGTATAATTAACTTCAAAAACAGATTCTTTGCACCATTCATACTCATCATCAAAAAGAACTTTATAATCCGGGATCAAATCATATTGATAGACAGGATCGGTAATTAGTTCTTTCAATTGGCTGGCGATCTCCTTCATTTTAGTATCATCATTCTGATATAGAACGATACGTGCTTTCATCGCGATAGCGGCACCATTCGTAGCTCGTCCTTTCTCATTAGCCGGGACTATCTTAGGTAACTTCCCAATAACATTATTATCTAAATCCTCGATTAATTTCGCATAGACCTCATCCGGCTGTAACTGAGGGACAGTTGTTATATCATCCAATCCCAAATTCGTCTCGTAATACGGTATGTATCCAAAGAAACGCCACAACTGGAAATAATAAAATACACGCAAGAAATGAGCCTCAGCCACATAACGATCACGAAGCTCCTCCGACATCGTCCCCTCCGGAAGAAGAGGGCATTTCTCTATCACGATATTCGCACGGTTCACACCCTCATACGAACGCCCCCATAAACCCTCGGGTAAGTTTGTCGGTGTCACCCAATTGGTAAAATCATTCACTCGCTGCAACTGCGGTTGATCCGATACCGTCGATCCACCGGTCTCCGCATCATCCGACATGATATTACTTACCAGTTCATAAGAGCTATACGCATTATAAGCGTTCCATTTCAACGGGTCATAGGCAGCGACCAATGCCTCGGTCAAATCCTCCTGTGTCTTGTAATAATCCGTTTCGATAACCTTATTCGTCGGAGACAACTCTAAAAAATCATTGCAGCCACTTAGTCCGAATACAACGGCTAGCAGATAAATATATTTATTCATAACACTAATTTTAATGATTAAAATGTCAAATTCAATCCAAATGTATAAACCCGGGCTTGAGGATATACACCCTTATCTATACCCATTGTTGAACCGATTTCCGGATCCATTCCCTTGTATCCCGTAATAGTCAACAAATTATCGAACGACGCATAAAACCTCAAGCGTTGTATATAAGCTTTTCGGGTCAACTGGGCCGGCAGCGTATAACCTATCTGTAAATTACGTAAGCGCAAGAAAGAAGCATCGTGAACCAACAAAGTAGACGGACGGAAGTTCTTAGGCGTATCACCCAAGACAATCCTTGGCATCGAATTGGAGGTGCCCGGTCCTGTCCATCTTTCCAAAGCATCCGACGTATAATTGACCGCCGCCAACTCATAACGGCGTAACGCATCGAAAACATCCGCCCCGAAAGAACCTTGGAAAAAGGCACTTAAATCAAAGCCATTCCAATCAGCCGCAACAGTAAGTCCAACCATCCAATCCGGATTAGGTTTGCCTATCATCGTACGGTCCTCGTTATCATCGCTGATCACGCCGTCTCCATTCAAATCCTCAAATTTCGTATCACCGGGTACCGCATTCGGTTGTATAGGCTTACCGGTAGCAGGACTGATATAGTTATCGATCTCCTCTTGTGTCTGGAAAACCCCAATCGCCTTATATCCGAAGAAATAACCGATCGGATAACCATTTTGGTTCCTTGATACCGTACCTAAAGTCGGTAAACTCTCCTTATCGATATATCCTGTTTGATTTCCTAGATTCTTGATCTCATTCTTCACATAAGAAGCATTCGCCAAGAAAGACAGATTCACTTTATCTACACTTAATTTATAACCGACTTCAAGCTCGATACCTTGGTTGGTCAATGTCCCGACATTCGACAAAGGCGAGCCACTTCCCACATATAGGGGTATCGGACGCTCCATCAACATGTCTTTTGTATCTTTCTTGAACCAATCAAAACTAAAAGAAAGGGAGTTATTAAAGAAGCGGGAATCAAATCCAAAGTCCAATTGCTCCGAGGTTTCCCAACGCAAATCAGGATTGGCCAAAGAAGTAGGTTTTGTTCCGCTATGGATGACACCGTTCGAGCCTGCCCCGAAACTATAGTTATTTCCTCCGGTCATCGTCGTAGTATATCCAAACGACCCGATTTTCTCATTTCCGTTTTGGCCCCAGCTTCCGCGTACTTTTAAGAAATCGAACCATCCCGGTTTATTTTCCATGAAAGGTTCGTTAGTCAACGTCCAGCCCGCAGAGACGGAAGGGAAATAAGCATATTGATTATTCCGGCCGAAGTTAGAGGAACCGTCCCGACGAAGGGTTAACTCTAGCATATACCTTTCGTCATAATTATAGTTTAATCGTCCGAAAACGGACGCCATCCGATGCTCTGTCGCACCACCTTCCGAATGCTGATCGCCGGGAGAGGCACTATTGGTAAAATCGATCCATGCTTTATGATCATCTTCCGCTCGTAAATTCAATGCTGTTCCCTTTACCTTTTTACTATCATACCGTTCCATAGAGGTTCCCAGTAAAACGGCGAAATTATGTTTATCGATCGAACGTTTATAACTCAACGTATTCTCCCAAAGAAGCTTCATGCCACGATTCATCGTTTGCTCCACTCTCGATTTCTCAGTCTTGACCATATAACACAAATAGCTAACTGGGAACCAATTCCTTTCGCCCCAAAAAGCCATATCCGTGGAGAGAGAGGTCTTAAACGTAAGATTCTCGAATACTTCCAATTCACCCCAAACAGAACCTACAAATTTATCCCAGTCCTTGTTATTGTTTAAGGTCTGCATCATAGCGACCGGATTCACGATCTCTTGATTCTCGATCACGTTATAGATGCGGCCTTCATCATCCTTGACATAGCCGGGATAATTTTTCTCGTAATAAGCGAGATCTTCCGCCGAAGGATTCTCCAGATAGACCGATTCGTTCGGTGGAGTCATCACCGCACTTGCTAACGGACCGGAGAAGTTGTCATTCTCCGAAATACCTTTGGATATGATCCGTGTATATCCTAGGTTCGTTCCGACCTTGAAACTACGGAAAAATTTATTCGCCTTATTCTCAAACACATTATAGGTATTGTTGAAACGTAAGCTATATCGTTTATAATCCGACTTATCTTTTCCTCCAACAATTCCTTCTTGATCTAAATAACCAAAAGAGAGGAAATAGCTTCCCTTATCACCACCCCCACTGATGCTCGCTTGATGATTCATGATCGGGGCATTCTCGTTATAAATCTCATTCTGCCAGTTCGTCCCTACACCTGCTTTCGAAGGATCATCGTAAATAGGGTCCATCCCGGCATTCACGTAAGCCTCATTCATTATTGTCTCATATTCGGTGGCATTCAAGACCGACATTTTTCGCCAAGGATTTTGCCAACCGATAGAGAAATCATAATTGACAACCGCTTTTCCTTTTTTCCCGCTCTTTGTCGTAACCAGAATAACACCATTAGCCGCACGTGAACCGTAGATAGCGGTTGAAGCGGCATCTTTTAAGACCTCGATAGATTGTATATCCTGCGGATTCAGATAATCGACACCTCCTTCAAGTGGCATTCCGTCCACAATATACAAAGGGTTACTATCATTGATAGTTCCTGTACCACGGATACGGACTCTCGACTCGGCTCCCGGTTGTCCGGAATTCTGCATAATGCTTACTCCCGAGACTTTTCCTCGTAACACATCCTCTACCCGGGTCGGCGTCAGCTTCTCCAAATCATCGGAGGTGACACGACTGATGGCCGCTGTCATCACGCTCTTCTTCTGAACACCATAACCAACCACTACCACCTCATCCAAGGCTTGCGTGTCCTCTTTCAAGACAATCTGTAAATCAGTCTGCGTACCGACCTTAACCGTATGGGAGAGATAGCCTATAAACGAGATTTCCAATATATCGCCATTTTTCACATCTAGCGTAAATACGCCATTCATGTCAGAGATCGTACCGGTAGTAGTTCCTTTTACCGAAATACTCGCACCGATAACCGGAGTTCCATTTGTATCCAAGATCGTTCCTCGCAATTTTCTTGTCGCTTGAGAAACTTCCACCGGATTTACATTAGGATGGGAAGGGCCGCTTGCCTCCAGATTGCCATTTAAGGAAGCGAGCAATAATGACCCGACACATATCCAACGCCATCGCTGATCCTTACTTTTCTTTTTCATAAATTATTCGAATTTAAAGGTTTAAACAATATCCCTAACATTACTTTTTGGTTAGTCGGACTCTGAGTATTTTCAAAAAAGGGGTAGCATTCCCCTCGACAGCACTCACGAGGAGTGCCGCCGTAGGAAATTGGATATAAAAGCTAACCTAACTAATTTAATGTATACTCGAAGTAATCTTTGAAAGAGGTTACCGCATCGCCTACTTTTAGATAACGGCGACTAAGTACTGGTTTCGCCCCCCCCTTCTCATGATACTCGGCTATCAAAAGATAACCTCCTGCTTTTGAGGGCAATTTCAGAAGGCAAGGCTGAAGCCGCTTGCCAAAAGGTTCAATCACAATAGACTCTTCTTGTGTCGAAATAATAGTTCCTTTCTCGTCTAGTAGTTTCATGAGAACTTTTCCAGACGACTCCTTATTCAAGTCGTTCACCCCTACCAAGTTGAATACTAAATCACTACCCGGTTTCAAAGGCTCGAGATGTTTGGTATAACGACGATCCGCTAAATCGATAAAGACTGCCGAGGGGGCGAAACAATGCTTGAACCAGCGGAAAGCCGGTGAAGGTTCCAAATCCTTGATATCATTGATGAACCAATCTCCCGTGAAACCATAATTATTTGTCAAATGACAAAAAGCCAAGATTCCGCCTACCGAACGTTCCGAACGCAGCCATTCCGTCTCAAGTTCCAACCAATATGCCTGCAATTCACGACATTGTTCCGGAGTGGCATTCTCGCCAAGATAGTAATTGTAATTGTTAAGTGTCAATTTCGAGGGCCGTCCATCACGCCATAACCAAATCCATCCGTACTCATTGACTAACTGAGGAACGCCCGCATCTAGTATAGAAGAGAAACCTACCCAATTCTCATGCAATGCACCTAAGTTATAGGGATTGTTTTTGAAGTAGTCGTTCAGTTCGCTGGAATGCATCAACGTAAGCGCACGATAAGGGTGTGGCTCATCCATCTCATCGTTCGTCCCCATCTGATCTGATGTCATGTAACCGGCATCCCAGATCCGGGTCGGGTCTAATTCCTTTAGTTCGGGAATCAGCGTATTTCCTATATAACTGTCCCAGTTCTCATTGATCGCATCCCAGATCACGATACTGGGATGATTCCCATCGCTCCATACCCAATTCGTATACTCCTTACGTACCTGTTCATCCCATCCATGATTTTGCCAATATAGCCACTCATTCTGTAATACGATACCATACTCGTCGCAAAGGTCATACCAGAAGTCAGGTACAATTCCTACACATATTCGCATAGAGTTCCAATCGATTGACTTTGGCAGGTCTACCATCAGTTTCTTCACCCATTCCCGATCCCAAGCCAACGCTTGACAATCCGGGTCCTCAAAGAAACGTTGAAGCGTGATATTGGAGCCTCGTAAGTAGAATTTATCCCCATTAAGCGTAAAGAATTTGCCTTTTCTCGAAAAATCACGCATACCGAAGTTCACGGAATAACGATCTACAAGCTCATTTTGGTCATACACCGAGACCTCACCTTCGTACAAGAAAGGGGAATCAGGAGTCCAAGCCTTCGGATTATCCAAAGAGATACTCGTTTCGAAATAAGTCCTATTATCCCGCTTAGCCTCACCTTCAATCATTTTCTTTCCTACTATCCTCCCTGTAGTCTTCTCCTTGACACAGTACTCAATCTTACAAGAATCCTTCATTTTATCCCCATACAACATTTGGGGTGGATACAAACTTCTCACCAAGGTCTTAACTGTCACCAATCCTTTAGCCAGAGAAGGCAGGAACAAAACTTTATCGACCCGCATCTTACCAGTAGCCGTAATGAACACGTCATCCCAGATTCCGGGTAGGTAATGGACTTTCTCCTTATCCGTTCCGCCGGCAGCCTCGCTAGGCAACCACGCCCGGTCGCCCACCTGAATCAATATCTCATTGTCCGAGCCATATTTTACGGCACTCGTAATATTAAAATCCATTGGAGTATAGCATTCCATAGAAGCCCCCACTTCATGCCCATTCACGAAGACTCGTGTAACATATTGGCTTTTCTTTATCGTAAGGAATAATTGCTCATCCTTAAATTTCTCATCGATAAATACTTTCCGCTTATACCAATTATACATCGGCGTATAATCTCTCTCTAAGAAATTAAACTGTTCCACCAGCTCCACGCCGTCAGGTTTCTTAAAGAATTTCTCGTATTGAGAGATTTTAGGCCTTGCTAAATGCACCAATCCCGGAACCGGTATCTTACGTGTATATTTCCGTGGAGGAAAAGCCAGTTCCGTTTGATCGAAATCCCATTCCCCATTTAATGAGATCGTTGTCCTCCCATCATCGGCCCAAGCGAATACAGATAGGAAACAACACATAATTAAAATTATTCTTTTCATGACATCCGATTTATTTAACTCTTTCACGAAGGCAAGTTACAATTATTAAAGACATAAACTTTATAGAAATTTACCTCCTGCTTTTAGAATCTTATCAAAATATAAGAATGATCGTAATACATACCATCCCAAGATTAAAGTCGTTTCAACAATTTGGCCGCTACCTCATTATTCTTCATGAGAGACGCATCAATCGGAGAAGAACGGATAATAGAAGTCAATCGTTTATGCCATTCCACATCCCGCCACATTCCAACAAACTGAGGTCCGCAAAAATTACTGGTCGCTACACCGACCCACATACCCGTACGGGCAGCCGTAATAGCTCCTAACTCACAAAGATCCTTTATCCAATCCCATTTCAATAAAGGCCAATCCTTATAATCCACCAATCCCCAACATTCTGTCGTAACGAGAGGACGGCGATTCTTCCGGGCCACGGAAGCCATAAGCTCGATCTTATCAGTCAACAATTTCTGCCAATATTCAGGCCTTTCCCGATAAACCCGTTCCGCATTTTTCACCACATTCTTATAATCATCCGGTGAAAAACGATTGTAGCCATATCCCACCAGCTTATAAAATTCTCCATTATTCTGTTGGGCCATCCAAATATGATGCTCATACAAATCAAGAAAAGAGCAATCCACCTCTTCATATTTCTTGACATCCCCATGATCAAAAGAATATAAGAATGGCATATCCGGATATACTTGTCGCATCTTCTCCAACGAGGTTTTCATCCATCGTAAGGATTCCTCCTTATACCAATTCCCCCAACCGACATTCGGATATGTCTTAGCGAAAAAAGGAGCCCACGAATCACCGGGCCATTCATTGCAAAGATCTACATAAAGGATCGTATCCAATAACCCATCCTCCTCGACCGAACGAAGGGTTGTCAGCCAGCAATCCGCCAATTTCTCCGGTGTATCCAATTTCAGGCAAACCTCATCCACATCGAGACGATACCAAGAAGAAAGCCCGACCTTAATATCCCGCTCCTTACATTTCGACAAGAACAAGTTCAAATTCGGTTGAACTTGTACCTCATTCATATCCGGACTTCCCCAATCTTGCTGATTCCAAACTTCTTTAAGTAACCATTTCTTCATTGGATTCTCCGCCATTAAATGAGGATAAGCATCAATACGTATCGCATTATACCCCCGTTCCGAGAGCTCGTCCAATACTTGGTCCCAGTCCTCATAACCGGCTCCGGGCCAACGCCTCTCCAACCAAGAAAAATCCCACATGGTGATTGCCCGGGGCGAGATTTCTCCTTTCCCGGCAAAAGCCATTTC
>ENA-OQCB01001190-OQCB01001190.1-human-gut-metagenome-genome-assembly--contig:-NODE-1190-length-10452-cov-5.535400_pt1 | contig 10452 bp, 7 predicted proteins | sample MGYA00242493_ERZ504568 | MGnify/ENA primary metagenome ERZ504568 (study PRJEB26092, sample SAMD00036229) | human gut metagenome | host: Homo sapiens | study: EMG produced TPA metagenomics assembly of...
CCGAAATGACCGATAATCTGGTCCTCATTGGCTTTGTCCTTGTACTTCTCCATGAAATCCTGGACGCCGGAGAATGCAATCTGGTTAATGTACTTGTCAATCTCATCCTCGGTCATGCCAAGTCCGTTGTCTGTGATCTTGATGGTCTTGTCATTTGGGTTCACGGACACCTGGATTTTGTACTCCAAATCCTCCGGTCTTTCATACTCTCCCATGAGTTCCAGCTTCTTAAGCTTGGTAATGGCATCGCTGCCGTTGCTGATCAGCTCCCTGTAGAAAATGTCATGGTCAGAGTACAGCCATTTCTTGATTACCGGGAAAATATTTTCGCTTGTAATTGATAAACTGCCTTTCTTTGCCATCTTTCATCCGCCTCTTTCTTATATAATAATTAGTTCTTCATGTTTTGCGATGTTTACTCACAAACTACATTTTAGTACGAGACGAATAAAATGTCAACAAAAAATTAGCACTCATTTTTGTCGAGTGCTAATAATCAGGGGTGGGGACTCCAAATCCAGGTTACAGTTCCTCTTTGAGAAGTTTGGTGTATTGTTCAACGATGCGATAAAAGGCCTCTAAATCAGCCTCGCTGCATTGTTCGATAAGATAGGCTGTAGTTTGTGTAATATCCGCGATATCATATGCTTTGTGAACACTGGAAAGCCGTTTTCCTTTTTCGGTCACATATAAACGGGCCGTTTTTCATTGTTTTCCATATAACGCTTTTCTACATATCCGGATTCGATTAGCTTTTTAATGGTCTGTGATATGGCACTCTTGCTTTTGTGCCAAATTTTAGATAACTGGGTAGCTGTAATACCGGGACAATCATCAATAAAGGTAAGAGTGTGTATTTGCATCATATTGCAATTTTCAGCCTCATAGGTGTGTTTTCCATAGATATAATTGTGATATAAAATTACAAACTCATACAGCATATTGGCCCTAGCGGTTATCTTGCGGTATGCATTGTCAATGTCTGTAAAGTGGGTCATATAAACTCCTTTTATTCTTACATATTCATACTATTTAAGACATTATCAATAATATCATATTTAAAAATATGTTGCAAGATTTTAAAACAACACCACTTTACAACTTTCATTAATAATTGAACTGTTGCTGATTAAGCCGTTTCAAAGCATTTGAAACAGCTCTGCGTGTCCCAAGTAATAACTACCAATCTTCTCGTTGGAAAGTGTAAAATCGACCTCTGGTGAAAGACGTTTTCCTTTTTTTGCCGGTCTTCCTCTTTTCCCTGTTGGCTCAGGGACAAGATCATACATGACAGAGTCATACCTTGCATTGCAGCTCACATCCAGATTGGGATATTCATCCACAATGGAGACCAGATAGACCATCCTACTGCCGTTCCAAACAGGAGCGAAAAAGCATCAGAAAGTCCTGTACGATATTTTACGGTGTTCAACGCAAGCCATTCTCTTATAATAGTTAATTAACAAAACAATATTAAATTAAAACTAGGTTTTCTATGTGTAAAACAGCGAATTATTAACTCATACAATTTGATATATTGACAATAAGCACAATTTATAATATCAGTTTCGAAACTATATTATATGTGTCAGAAAGGTGGTATCTGGATGGACTTTGAAAAGTTCTGTAGAGAAAATTGTGTTGAGCGAAGGGGCACCGGCACTTTAAAGTGGGACTCACTGCAGGAAATCTTCGGAGATGCTGATTTGCTTCCGTTATGGGTCGCTGATATGGAGATTCAATCGCCGGCAGCAGTCCGTGAGGCACTGACAAAGCGTGTGGAACACGGTGTGTTTGGCTATGGTAAAGTAGAAGATTCCTATTATGATGCATTTTTTGCATGGCAAAAGAAACATCATGGTATAGATTTGGTCAAGGAAAATGTACGGTTTGCCACAGGCGTGGTAGGCTCACTGTATGCTGCAATAAGAGCATATACTAAGGAAAATGCATCCATAATAATCTGCCCTCCTGTATATTATCCATTCTATGATGCAATACTGAACACCGGAAGAAAGCTGGTAACATGTGACCTGGATAATAACAAGGGCCATTACAGCCTCAATCTTGACAAGTTCGAAAAAGAAATATCAGATAACAATGCAGAGATGTTCATACTGTGTTCACCGCATAACCCTGTGTGCCGCGTATGGTCAGAAGAAGAACTGAATGCTATGTTAGATATCTGCCACAGACATGGAGTGCTGGTAGTATCAGATGAGATTCACCAGGATTTTACATATGGAGAAATTCCTTTCATATCTTCAGCTATTGTTAAGGGCGGAAAATATAGGGATATGCTGATTATCCTAAATTCCGGATCTAAAACTTTCAACTTAGCCGGTTTAATTCACTCTCATGTGATTATTTACGACAGGAAGCTGATGGAAACCTATGATGCCTATATAAAGAGTATAGGCTCTCCGGAAGTTAACTTGTTGGGAGTTACAGGTATGGAAGCCGCATTTCGTAATGGCGAAGAGTGGTTTGAAAACGTAAAATCACTGATTTGTCATAATTATAACTATATGAAGCTGGAACTTGCCAAGGAGCTTCCTGATGTTGTGGTGACACCTCTTGAGGGAACTTACCTTTCATGGCTTGATTTACGCAGCTATGTGCCTGAAAAAGAAACAGCAAGCTTTATCCAGAATAAATGCCGTCTGGCTTGTGATGTGGGGGAATGGTTCAGCTTTACAGGACATGGTTTTATACGTATTAACCTTGCAACAGATACAAAAAATATCAGGACTGCTGTGGAGAGTATCGTTACAAACATCAAAGCACTATGATTACCATTTTCGTATCTCCTCCAACTGTGCCCTTCCCTACTATTTGAGTAGAACTGTGGAGGATAAAGATAATCTCACACTGATGACACCGGAAGACTTTAAGACTTCTTACAATATCGATGTGCGAATCAACAATGAGGTATGCGGTATAGACCGTGTCCGCAGAAAGATTCAGGTGAACAATCGAATCACGGGTCAGAAATATGAAGAGGCTTATGATGAATTGGTTCTGTCACCTGGTTCCGCCCCTATTTGCCCTAAGCTGATTAAAGGAGTATCTCTTCCACACGTATCCACTGTACGTAATGTAAGCGATATTGTTAAACTAGATCGATATTTAAACCGGGAGAACAGCTGCGATGTGGTTGTAGTTGGCGGAGGCTTTATTGGTCTTGAAGTGGCAGAGAACCTTAAAAAGGCTGGAAAGAATGTTTCTGTAGTAGAAGCAGCCGGTCAGGTTATGAATCCTTTTGATTATGATATGAGCCAAATCCTGCATAAGGAACTCTGTGATAATGACGTGGAATTAATTTTAAGAGATGGTATAAAGGCTATCACAGAAGACAAGGTAATCCTAAACTCTGAGAGGGAACTGCCGGCTGATGTAGTAGTATTTACAGTTGGAGTACTGCCTGAGACTACGCTTGCGAAAGAGGCCGGACTGGAAATTGGTGAAACGGGCGCAATCAAGGTTACAGCAGATTTCCGTACCAGCGATCCACATATTTATGCAGTGGGAGATGCCATTGAGGTGTACCAGAGCCTAACACACAAGCCAGTCAGGCTTCCTCTGGCAGGACCGGCTTTGCGCCAGGCGAGGGCTGCTGCTGATGCCATGTATGGTATGCATGGGATTAATAAAGGGGTGATTGGTTCCTGTGCAGTCAGAATTTTTGAACTTAACGCAGCAGCCACGGGACTAAATGAAAAAAATGCGAAGGCGAATAATATACCTTGCGATTCTGTTTATACCATTGCAATGGATAAAGTAGGACTAATGCCAAATAGCTCTCCTATCCATTTTAAGCTCGTATTTGAAGTGCCTACCGGAAGAATCCTGGGCGCTCAGGCCATTGGAAAAGGTAATGTGGACAAACGGATTGATGTCATCGCCACTTTGATTACTATGAACGGTACACTGGAGGATTTAAAAGAATTGGAGCTTTGCTATTCCCCTTTGTTTGGCACGGCAAGAGATGTAGTAAATCTGGCTGCACTGGTAGGTCTTAACATTCTGCATGGTGTTTTCAAACAGATACATGTAAGTGAGGTCAGAAACCTAGTAGAGAGTGGCGCCTGTATCATTGATGTAAGAACCCATGAGGAATTTGAAACAGGCCATCTTATTGGTGCAGTCAACATCCCATTGGGAGAGATAAGGCAGAGGACTTCTGAAATCCCACACAATCGTCCCGTATATTTACATTGCAGGACCAGCCAGAGAAGCTATAATGCTATTATGGCGTTAAAGAGCTGTGGTTTTATCAACATTTTCAATATTTCCGGATCGTTTTTGGGAATAAGCTATTATGAATACTTTACAGATATAACGACTGGACGGAAAAAATACTTACAGAATATAATTTTATGTAATGGCTGTATTTATATTGATGAAGCTGTAACTGCTAATAATTGTGTGGGTACGGAACATTACATTAAAAACGAAGGAAAAGGAGTCAGGGGTATGGAAAACGTATTTTTTAAGCAGTTTTTAATGATAAGCGATATAAAGACCATTGTTTTTCTGGCAGTTCTTGTAGGTCTATTCTATTTGATTCATGTTTTATACCACAAAAAACATATGGACTTTGCAGTGGTAGTTATGGTTGGCACGGGTCTTGGCTTGGTATTAGGCCTGGCAATCCAGTTTGTTGCCAATTTTCCGGATGCTCCAATGGATGTTGCGTTCGTTGCAGAGACAACAACTTGGTTTGCAATGGTCGGCAACGGTTACATCAACCTTATCAAGATGATTGTAGTTCCGCTTGTTATGATTTCAATCATGCAGGTTATTATCAACATGCAGCAGGGTAAAGCCATGAGCCAACTGGTCAAGAATACTATCATCATTACTATGGGCATGGTTTTGGTTGCTTCTGTAACCGGCATTGTGATTGGCATGCTGTTTGGCGTTGGTAAGGGAGCCACCTTAGTTGAAGGAGGTGCTGCAACAGCAAAAGAAATCACTCCTGTAGCTACCACAATTAAGAACCTAATTCCAGGAAATATTGTTGGAGCTATGGTAGACAGCAACATCATTGGTCTTGTTATTTTCTCTGCTTTTCTTGGTCTGGCAATCTGGTGGATAAATTATGAGAGCAAGGAGGCCGCAAAACCCTTGTATCATCTGATTAATGCGGCTCACAAAGCGATGATTAATATGGCTTTGCTGATTCTTGATTATATGCCATGGGCAGTCATTGCTTTATTGGCAAATACCATCGCTCAAAGAGGTCTGTCCTCTATCCTTGAGGTTGGCAAATTCATCATCGCACTTTACGTTGCAGCAGCCGTGCAGTTTACGATCCAACTAATCCTGCTGGCAGTGAATGGTTTGAATCCTATGACTTACGTAAAGAAATCTTACGCAACAATGTTAATGGCATTTACCTCTCGTTCTAGCGTTGGCTGCCTTCCAATGACGATTGAAACTCTGACCAAGAAACTGGGGGTAAACCAAGGGACGGCAAGCTTTGTGGCTGGTTTCGGCACGACTGCAGGTATGCAAGGGTGTGCAGGTATCTTTCCATCTCTGTTGATTATCTATGTATGTAACGTAACTGGAACTCCAGTCGATATTACCATGATTGTAATGACAATCTTCGTTGTAACCATCGGTTCATTAGGTATCGCGGGTATTCCAGGTACTGCAACTATGGCGGCTTCCGTAGGCCTGTCTGGCGTGGGTATGGGTGCACAGTTTGCAATGGTAAGTCCGATTCTGGCTATCGACCCAATTATCGACATGCCAAGAACAATGCTCAATGTAACGGGTTCTCTGACCAATGCGCTTGTTGTAGATAAACATATGGAAAGTTTGAATATGACAGCTTACAATGATATGAGTCTGAATCAGCAGGAGAAAAGGTCATAAGATGAAGAGTTATGGAAGGTGATTAAAAAGACATAGGAATAGTGTACTTTTACCCTGGAGAAGCTTGATTTTGTAGGTTCCATAAGGATACCCTCAGATTTGGGATAGCGGTATAGCATGACAGTGTTATACCGCTTTGCCATATATACATTGACCTTTAAGATGGAATGAGCGCACCGCAGAGGTAATAAATAAGCCCGTGAATATGCGATGCAGCTACATACTCATGGACTTATTCAGTTGTACAAATATTCAATTTTCAATCATCATGTCAAGGCTCAATTTTACACCATTTTTTACACCATTTTCCCGTCTGGATACAACGGGCTATAATGAATTCCTTTTTATGGAAGAAAATCCCTGATTTTCTTGCTTTTGGAGGGATTGCGAAGCTTTCTGAGAGCAGCTGTCTCAATCTGGCGGATACGCTCCCTGGTTACGTTGAACCGTTTTCCCACTTCCTCCAGGGTCAGGGGATGTCCGGTCTCCAGGCCAAAACGCAGAATGATGACATCACGCTCCCTGGGATTCAGTCCCTGAAGCATGCTGTCAATCTCCTCCCGCAAAAGAAAGCTCTCCGCCTTGTCCTCTGTGGAAGCATTGGTGTCGTCCGCCACAAAATCCCCCAGATTGGAGCCCTCCTCGTCACCTACCGGTGTTTCCAGGGATACGGTATCACCCGATGCCTGAATCAGCTCCGTCACCCGTTTCTCGGACATGTTCACTTCCTCAGCCACTTCCTCCATGGACGGCTCCCGTCCCAGTTTCACGGACAGGCTGCGCTGAGCACGGCGGATTTTGTTCACCGCCTCCACCATGTGGACCGGAAGCCGGATGGTCCTGGACTGGTCCGCCAGGGACCTGGTAATGGACTGCTTCACCCACCATGTGGCATAGGTGCTGAGACGGTAACCTTTGGCATAGTCAAACTTCTCCACTGCTTTCATAAGCCCCAGATTCCCCTCCTGAACCAGGTCCAGAAAACTCATACCCCTGCCGGTATAGCGTTTGGCAATGCTGACCACCAGGCGCAGGTTGGCCTCCACCAGCCTGCGGCCCGCTTCCACATCGCCTTCTGACTTGCGTCTTGCCAGGTCTGATTCCTCCTCTGGTGTAAGCAGTGCAATGGAACCAATCTCTTTTAAGTATTCACGGATTGGGTCTGCTGTGGACACGCCTTCCAGAAGCCGCTCCTGGCCATATCCGTCGTATTCCTCCTCTTCCTCATCCCCGCCGGAAACCATACTGCCGCCATCCAGCATCTCATCCGGATCCAGGCGGTCTCTTCCCCATCTGAATTCCTCCTTCGCCAGAGACGGCTGGTCCAGCTCGGCATCATCGTCTAAAAGAAAGTCCCCCTCCGGCAATTCCTCTTCCGGTTCCTCGGGAGCCTGTATGTGGACACCCTTGCGCTCCAGCTTCAGATAGACATCCTCCATCTCTTCCGGCGTCATCTGAACATCCCGGAAATGATCCAGCACCTGGGTCATCTCCAGACGACCTTCCTGGGCGGCCGCTTCACCGACCAGCTGTTCCAGTCTCTTAGACAATTCCATTTTATCCATATGTTATCCTCCCCCTTCTCCTGGGACATACTAAATATAGGTACTGTATTGCGTAAATCCCTCTTTGAACAGCGGGGCTTACGCAGCACAGTACCGTTACTGGGTCTGCGGGTACGTTAGGTACATACTATCTCATGGGAACGCATAAACTTTGCTACTGCCTTATCCCACTCATTTTCCAGGGTCTTGTCCATGGTAAAAAGGTGCAGCGAAGTTCCCGTCACACAATATAATGCTCCGTCTTCGTAACGGATATTCAGATAAAGTCCCTGTATCTGTTCACCGCTTATACCGCTTCCGGAAGCGGAAGCGAATTTTTCTGTGTCCGAAGGAGGAAGCAGCAGGACAATATGGAAGCTCCCCGGCAGCTTTTTTCCTTTAATCAGCGAAAAACATACGGGGCGGAGCACCTTCCAGGAGGAAAAGGACTCAATCCGGTTCTCCTCCAGCTCCTCGTTTGTATAATATCCCTGCCTGATGTGTCCGTCGATGGTAAAATTATTATAGGTGACAATGTTCACTTCCTTAACCAGAAAGCTGTCAAAATCTTCCTTCAGGAAAAGTTTGGATGTAAATGTCTTCACATCCTCTGCTTTTAATGCAATCATATTATTCTCCTGCCCTGGGTTACACCACAGGTTTCCAAATTCTTACTCAATTATACAGTTTTTGACTATTGACGTCAAATAGAAACTGTGTGGATTTTTCTGATAATATCAGGAAGTGTCTTTAGCGGTTCTTTGGTGGCGCACGGACGGTTTTCCGGCGTTTTTCCGGCTGCTGTTTTCTGAGGAATGCGTTTGGCAGGATTGGCATGCGGAGGGGGAGGTTAGTGTCAGGATACTCTGATATTGTCCGATATGCACTGATATTATCTGAGATGCTCTAATATAGTCTGAGATGCTCTGATATAATCTGAGGTGTTCTGATTGCTTTACTCTAACATATTCTTCCTCTTTTTCATAGTGTCTGAATATCGACTATATCTCATCCAGCGGACTTCGTTTCAGCACGAAATCCATCATTTCCTTGGCCCCCTTCCCGTGATATCTCAGCCTGTGGTATGTGAGATAAATATATCTTCCCTTATCAAGCCGCTCCGGGCGTGCCAGCCCGATTCGGTAAAGGGGCAGGGAATGCGTTTCCGCCACAATGGATATTCCCAGCCCCTGCTCCACCAGGCGTGCTATGGCGTCCCCGCTGTAGGCAAAATGCCACTGTGGCCAGCCAGCTGATTAGCGATCTGCTGAACATCTGGTGGTTACTGTCCGGAATCTCGGTGATTCGGGTGGTTCCGGATAAGTCCGCATGGACCGGGTCCGCCCGGGAATACGGTGGGGGCTTTGATGATTTGTGAGTTCGCGGTGCTGCCAGCTAGGCCAGGTTTGTGTACCCCATCATATCCCTGTCTACGGCTTTGGCGGCTTCGCGGCCTTCTTGTATGGCCCATACTACCAGGGACTGGCCCCGGTGCATGTCGCCGGCTGTGAATATCTGGTCCGCACTGGTGCGGTAGGCGCCGCGTTCTGTGGCTACATTTGCCCTGGCGTCCAGCTCTACGCCGAAGGCGTCTGCTACGTAGGCTTGGGTTCCTGTGAAGCCGGCGGCTATGAGTACCAGGTCGGCCGGAATTTCACGCTCGCTGCCTTCCACGGCTGCCATGACGGTGCGGCCGGCTTCCTCGTCTTTCCTGGGTACCAGGTTTGTGATTATGGCCTTGCATACCTTGCCTTCCCCGTCTTTTATGAATTCCTTCACTGTGGTCTGGTACTGCCTTGGATCTGAGCCAAACACGCTTATGGCCTCCTCCTGGCCGTAATCTGTCTTGAGGATTCTGGGCCATTCAGGCCAGGTATTGTTCTCCGCCCGCTCCACGGGAGGTTTGGGCATCATTTCCAGTTGGGTGACTGAGGCGCAGCCGTGCCGGATGGATGTGCCTACACAGTCATTTCCAGTGTCTCCGCCTCCGATTACCAGCACATGCTTATCCCTTGCCGATATGCAGCTTCCGTCCTCCAGCCCGGAATCCAGCAGGCTCTTGGTGGTGGCTTTCAGAAAATCTACCGCAAAGTATATGCCTGCGCTGTCCCTGCCCGGCACATCGATATCCCTGGGGTTGGAGGCCCCGCAGGCCAGGATGATGCGGTCAAATTCCTTCCTTATTTTGTTGACCCGGTAATTCCTGCCCACATCCGCTCCCGTCACAAAGGTGACGCCTTCCTTCTTCATCACATCCACTTTGCGGTCAATAACCCATTTTTCCAGCTTCATGTTGGGTATTCCGTACATCAGCAGGCCGCCCACACGATCGTTCCGCTCAAATACAGTGACTCTGTGCCCCCGTTTATTCAACTGGTCCGCAGCAGCCAGGCCCGCGGGACCGGATCCGATAACCGCCACCTTTTTGCCGGTGCGGATGGAGGGAGGATTTGGGAGGGCATATCCGCTGTCGTATGCCTTTTCGATGATGGCCCTCTCATTTTCCTTCACGGTCACTGCATCCCCGTACAGGCTGCAGGTACAGGCCGCCTCGCAGGGGGCCGGGCATACCCTGGAGGTGAACTCCGGGAAGCTGTTGGTTTTCTTAAGACGGTTGTAGGCCTGTTTCCAGTTGCCGGTATACACCAGGTCGTTCCATTCCGGCACCAAATTGTGCAGCGGGCATCCGCTGACCATACCGCCAATTGTCATGCCTGACTGGCAGAATGGTACACCGCAGTCCATGCATCTGGCCCCCTGGCGTCTCTGTTCCTCCTCACTTAAGGGTGTGTGAAACTCATTCCAGTTTTTAATCCGTTCCTCAGGAGCTTCGCCCCTTCCCACTTCTCTCTCATATTCTAAGAATCCTGTTGCTTTTCCCATGATTGTTCTGCCTCCTTAACCTCTTAAATTGGCGTAAAATGCCTCAATCTGCGCCTGTTCGCTGTTCAGTCCCTTTTCCTCCATCTGCACAATGGCATTCATCATGCGCCGGTAATCATGGGGAACAACCTTCTTGAAC
>ENA-OQCB01001192-OQCB01001192.1-human-gut-metagenome-genome-assembly--contig:-NODE-1192-length-10440-cov-10.478619_pt1 | contig 10440 bp, 11 predicted proteins | sample MGYA00242493_ERZ504568 | MGnify/ENA primary metagenome ERZ504568 (study PRJEB26092, sample SAMD00036229) | human gut metagenome | host: Homo sapiens | study: EMG produced TPA metagenomics assembly of...
CATATCCCACAATTTCCACACATTATTTTATACCTTCCTTATTTTGTATCAATCGTTTATTTTTTGAATTTTCGTTCTAATTATTAGCTAGATTTCATTTCCATTTTTTTAATGTTTTCTTGTCAATTTTTCTACATTTTTCCATACCTTACTAAAAAACTACCTTCATTATCCTTTTTTTCTTATAATATTCACAATAAATATGAAAAAATAAAGAAGACGAAAAGTAATGGATGCTTTCGTCTTCTTACTCTTCCTTTTTAATTTTTTCTCTCTCAAATATTTCCCCGCATCTTTTATAAAACTGACTGCAATCATCACAATAACAATCCCTATTGGGAATGCCGCCACAATACTCACAGACTGCAGATTGCTCATAGAGCTTTCCGAAAATACCAGTCCAATAGGAAGTACAATCAACAAGATACACCACATTAACTGTATCAGCTTATTTGGACTCTCATTTTCTCCCAGTTTTCTATAACTATAGCAAGAAGCTGTCAGTGCAATAGAGTCAAAAGAAGTTGCATAAAATGCAATCATCGTAATCAATAATAACACTAAAATCAACGGTGCACATGGCAGTGTCTTAATTACAGAAATAATCATTCCATATACATCTCCGTCAGCCTGATACTGTGCAATAAAATCTGCTGCACCGGATGTCTGCAGTCCCATAGAATAATTTCCTAAAACCACAAAACTTACCAGTGTAGAACCCACTCCAAATCCATATCCGCCTAAAATTGTCTGGCGAATGGTTCTTCCTCTGGAAATACTTCCGATAAAGAATGGAGCTGCAACACACCAAACCATCCAATAAGCCCAGTAATAAATCGTCCAATTCTGAGGGAAAGAAGATGTTCTCAGAGGATCTGTAAAGGTAGAAAGCTCCACAAATTCTCCGATCATCTTTCCAAAAGAAGCAAATCCTGATTCAATAATGTATTTTGTCTCTCCTCCGAATAAAAGAACAAACACCAATAACCCAAAGAACAGATAAATACACGCTTTTGCCAGAAAACTAATCCCCTTAAATCCGTGTAAAAGAGAATAGGTGTAAACAAGGCAAGTTAAAAGCAGAATAATAATCGTAATTACTGTACGACTGATTTCAACGTGGAACAGCTCGCTTACCACTTCTGCCATCAAAGGAGTTGCAACGCTAAAGGTTGTTGCTGTTCCTGCCAGCAGAGCAAACACTGCTAATAAGTCAATTATTTTTCCTGCTAATCCGTCTGTATGTTTACCCAATAAAGGACGGCATGCTTCGGAATATTTCTGACGTTCTCTTTTTCTTACGTGGAGCATAAACCCAAATGCAGCTGCCAAAACAAGGTAAAATCCCCATGGAATAAAGCTCCAGTGGAACATAGGGAACACTCCTGCCCATTCCTGTATACTTCCTAGCTCTGCAATGTGGGGATCTGATGCATACATAACCCATTCTGAGAAAGAATAAAACAAAATATCTGCTGCAAGTCCACAGGTAAACATCATACTGCCCCATGCAAAAAAGGAATACTTTGGTTTCTCATCTTTAGCCACCTAACACAATATCTCCATACTTTGACATTGCTATATAAATGGAAAGCAAAATTACACCAAGTCCGATTACCAGATAATAAGTTCCAAATGTATCACCAAAGAAAAAACGAATTTGGCTCAATATTGCATTAGACTGCTCCGGCATAAAGAAAAATAACACACTAAGGGCAACTACAATTCCAAGAGGAACCAGAGTAATGGTCCAATCAATCTGTTTTTTACTGTCTTTCTGCATCTGAATTTCCTCCTAAATATTTCTCGTAACTGCTATCTAACTGGGCAAGTTCTGATAAATTATCCACCTCTATGATGTCGCCTGCCTGCATTTTACGAATTCCCAACCGGTATTCCTGTGGATGACAGAACATTGCCACATCGTCCCAGTAAATCTGGCGATTTTCTTTCTCCTCAAATTCTTCTTCCAGATGCTTTCTCAGCTTCTTTCCATCTTCTGCATTCCAACGAGAAATGCTAAAGAGCTGCCAACCTGATTTTCCACCGGTTCTGCTGCAAGATTTCACAATTCCATTCTCCACCGTCATCAGCCATTCATCGGTTTCCTCATCTGTCCAGACTGCATTGTAACCGGAACGCTCAAACTCCGGTGCCAAAATAGAAGGGTTGTAAATAATCTGGTCTCCGTCCAAAATAATCACATCTTCCAGATAATCCCTTGCCACATACAGAGAAGAAATGTTGTTATAAACAGAATAATATGGGTTTTCAATTAATTTCACCTGAGGATAATCTTTCTCCAAAACTGCAAACTTCTCTTTTAAATATCCTACTACTACATAAATCTCAGATATTCCATTTTCTAAAAGTCCCTGTATAACGGTATCAATCATTCGCACTCCATTTACTCTTACAAGAGGCTTAGGTGTTTCTAATGTCACCGGCTGCATCCTCTTTCCAATCCCTGCTGCCATAATAATTGCACGCTTTACTTTATACATTTTTTCCATTTCCTTCCCTGCTAAGTTCTTCTTTTACGATCTTATAATAATCCTTGGCATATCGATACTGTTTTAAAGAATACTCGCCAAATTCCACACCACAGATACTCTTGTATTCACACCAGTTGCTCCACAAAAATCCACACACAGCAATGTAGGCATAAATCTTTATCCTAACCCCTCTGTCACAAGCACCGTCAAAATAATAGTCAATCAGCTTTTCTACCTGTTCTCTGTCATACATAGCATAAATTGCAAACATGGCAATATCCACATGCACATCCTGCATCCCTGCATATTCCCAGTCAATCAAACGAATTTCATCACCGGTAAACAGGAAATTATCCGGAACTGCATCAATGTGTGTAAGAGCAATATCTTTAGGAGCTTTATCAATATATGTCTTTAACTCATATACTTTTCTTTTTGTTTCTTCATAATCGCGATACATGGATTTTGCACCATTTCGCAGGGCTTCATAGTATTCTATCTGTCCAAATATATCAAATTCATGGTCTACCTGAAGTCTGCATTCATGGAACTTGCGAAGTTTTTTCATACACTGTTGTACATCTTCTTCTGCATAAGGATCGCATACTCTGGCATTATCTAAAAATCTTGTAATTTTATATCCCGTTTCAGGAGACATATAACAAACCGGATCACAAATATTCTGCCCTTCCAATGCCTGATAGACATTGTATTCATTCTTACGGTTAATCATCTTATCTGTTCCCTCTCCAGGAACACGCATGATATAACGCTCTCCTCGACAGCTAAATTCAAAGGAACGATTTGTCATGCCCTTTTTCAAAGCCTTTATTCCTACAATTTCCTTTGTGTCACAGGAAAGCACTTCCGAAATCAAAGAAATAATATCTGAATTCAATTGATTAGAGTCTTCATCTAAATCTCTTAATTCCTCTAAGGTGTTAATTTCGTACACCAGATTTTGAGAAACCTCACGAGGCTTTAAAATCATCTTGCCATTCTTCATTGCCGCTTCTTCCCAAAACGCATAAGCATATTCCCTTTCTTTTGAAAGACGTAAAATATTTTCTCTTAAAGCCTCTGCCTCCTCTTTCAAAATATAAGAAATACCAAACATCTGATTTCCCAACTCGTTTTTCTTTGTTTCTACAATTTCTTTCTTCCGGTTAATTCTTACATTGCTCTCCTCAATCTCTTTGTCACTGAGCATATACCATGAGTACCATTCCTTATCTGAAAAAGGATTTTTAAAACACCATAAATCACAAGGTAATATGTAAGTATTCCCGATTTTGTCCATAACTCTTTTTCAAAGAATAGAGATTATTTTTTGTCATATAATCCTTGTTATAAATCAGATTTACATGATATTTATCAATTAAATAATCATACTGTTCCTTCATAAATCCAACAACAATATCGATGTTAAAAACACCAACTTCATGTAACTGCTTAATCAGCCTTTCAATCAACGGCTCTCCCTTAATCTCCAAAATTCCCTTTGGAACTTCCACATTAATGGGAACCATTCTCATTCCAAACCCTGCTGCAAGAATAATTGCATTTTCGGCTTCTTTCTTCTAATTCCTCATATACCTTTGAGGTACACTGCATCTTTTCATCTAAATAACCAAGTTCTGTCAGTTTCTTCAAAGAACTATTTACCTTGCCCAGAGAATATCCTGTTATTTCTGATAAAATTCTCTGGTTCACATAGTCCTGCTCCATAATGCAGTTCATCAAATCATATTCTTGAATGTTCATGTTCTTTCTCCTTTTATTTTTTATGAACATAAGGGTATCATAACACCTTTTATAGAAAGACGCAAGAAAATATTTTTAATTTTTCTGGCAATCCGCTTTTTTTAAAAGCTCATATCGTTTTAAAAACATATCATAAAACTGAGGTAATTTAGAAAACCATTCTTTTTTAATTTCACCGATTTGATTCATTCCAATTCTCTTTACCGCTTCTTCTGCTGCTTCCTGCTGATTCTTCTTTACACCAAATGTGGTCTGGCAATTCGCTCCTTCTAAAGTATCATACGAATAAAATGATTGATTAAAATCCATCAATTTATGGAGTGATACTGGTTTATTATTCGAATTTTTCACCAATACTCCCCAATTTCCCCAGTATCTATCTATGTTTCCAACAAGATAATCAATAATATTCATCATATAATAATTATAGCGATCCAATGATAAAATATACTTTTTTATGTCACGATTATGGTTCTGAGAATATATTTCCATTAATTCCATAGAAGCAATAGAGTACTCTTTCGATGTAATATTTTTCGCTTCGCGTTACTTTCTCATTATCAAATACGTCCTCCGTATAGACAACCTGGGAAACATCAAAACATTGACAGATCTTACTTGCCAATAATTCTCTTTCCACCGTTTCAATTCCACCATCTTTTAATAAAACGAAACCATTTTCTACGCGCTTCCACGCCTTTGGAAAGCATCCGTTCGTCGATAAATCCTTTGCAAGGTTTGCGTTATCCACCGTATATTGTCTTCCTCTTAATGCTATATCTATAAATGTATTCTCTAAATGATTTTCATACAGATTCACTTCTTCAAAAGATACTTTTTCACCTTTCTTACGTACCCAAAAAGGATCTGTTAAAGATGCGCAACGATAACTCAAAGCAATCTTTGCTCTTTCCTTATCCGTTACTGCCTGAGTCATTCCTATACTGTTTAAAATTTCTTTCGCATAAGTCCTGTCTAAAGTGAGTACTCTGGTAGCACACCAGTAATTAAAATTTGTAACATTACTGACCAATGTATCTATATCTTCCTCTTCTTCAAGATAAAGATTATAAGGCATAAAACTTTTGTAATAAACTTTGGAGAACCCTGTCTCATCGATTTTTGCTACTTTTCTATTTCTATGCATAATCTCATATACAGTTTTATTCATTACAAATCACCTGTCCTTTTTGATTGATATCCTTATATTATCATACTTTAGCTTTACTATAAAGTAAGCGCTTAATTCTTGGGTAACTATACATTTGCTATTTTGCGGTTCATAATGATTGATAGTAAATAGTTTTTTACTCCACTTCGTAGATAGGAAGTGGACAGTTACTATATTTGGAGGTTTCATTATGAGCAGTAAACGTGCCCCAGGGCGTTCCCTGGATGAATGGATGGAACTGGTGATCCAGTGCAGACAGAGCGGGCTTACTGATGCCGCATGGTGTAATGAACACGGGATCTCTCCCAGCTGTTTTTATAATGCGGTCACACGTCTGCGTAAAAAGGCCTGTCAGATCCCAGAACCGGCTGGCAAAGCCAGTACCCTTGATCTCACATCCCATAAACAGGATGTGGTCCAGATCGCTATAGAACCGGAAACTTCTCCGGCAGAACTGGTTTCAGATAAAGATAACCGTTCTATGTACCTTGACAATCCACATACGATTGAGATCGAAGCCAGAGGGCTGATGATCCGGATGAATAATACTGTCCATCCTTCACTCCTGAAGATCCTGATGGACGCGCTGAAGGAGCCATTATGTTAGCGGATATTTCAAATGTCGATGCCATTTATATCGTCTGTGGAAGAACAGACATGCGTAAATCTATTGATGGCTTATGTGCGATCATCCAGGATCAGTTTTCCATGGAGATCGACCATGCACTCTATCTTTTCTGTGGACGGAAATGTGACAGGATAAAAGCCATCTTAAAAGAACCGGATGGGATCGTTATGATCTATAAACGGCTGACAGCCCAGGGGTCTTACCGGTGGCCGAGAGATAAGTCAGAAGTCCGGAACCTCACATGGAGGGAATTCGACTGGCTGATGTCAGGCATCGATATTGAGCAGCCAAAAGCGATCAGAACATCCTGTGCAAGGCAGTAAAACTGCACATAAAACAACCCGTTTTTTCTGTATTTTCGGCATTTTCAGGGCACACTGTTTTCCCGTTGTACTGGCAGTCCAGTCTGTTTTCTGATATAATAAAGATACCAAAAACAGGAGGAAAAAACAGTGGCAGACAGTTCCAAAGATATCCAGCTGCGAGAGCTGAAAGACGTGATCATGGACCTGAAAAATTCAATAAAAACTCTTCAGGCAACTGTCGATGCCGGAAACAAACGGGAAGAAGCCCTTATACAGGAACGTGACAACCTGAAAGAAGAAGTGGAACTTCTCCGCAAAAAACTTTTTGGCACTTCCAGCGAAAAACGCTCCACTGATCTTCCGGGACAGCTGAACCTTTTCAATGAAGCGGAAATGGAACAGGATCCTGCAGCCGCTGAAGCCGAAGAGATGGTAGCACAGCTTTCCGGGAAAAAGAGAAAAGCCCGCGCAGCAAATGCAGAACGTTTTAAAGGCCTGCCTGTAAAAAAGGAATATCTTGATATCCCGGAAGAGGACAGGTTCTGCCCGGTCTGTAATGCTCCATTGGAAAAGATCGGTGAAGAGTTCGTGCGTCGTGAACTGGTCTTTATACCGGCAAAGCTGAAAGTCATTGAATACTACAGCATCAGCTATAAATGCCCGGAATGCAGCAAACGTGATCTTCCTGTTATCAAAAAAGGAAAAAACGGAAAACCGCATATGCTCTATGGGATGGCTTCGGCAGGAACAGTTGCATGGGTGATGTACCAGAAGTTCTGCAATAGCCTGCCATACTGCCGTCAGGAAAAAGACTGGAAGCAGTATGGTGCGTCCATCACAAAGGCGACCATGGCAAACTGGGTCATCCTCAATTCAGATGCATTTTTCCGTCCGATGTATGAATACTTCCGCCGGAAACTGCTGGAGAGGGAATTCGCAATGGCAGACGAAACGCCCCTGCAGGTACTGCATGAACCGGGGCGCCGGGCCCAGTCAAAATCCTACATGTGGCTTTTCCGCAGCGGGGAAGATGGAGGGGTACCGATCATCCTTTATAAATACTCGGAAACCCGTGCCGGAGACAACGCGGTTGAATTCCTTCAGGGATTCAAAGGCTACCTGATGTGCGATGGGTACAGCGGGTACAACAAAGTGCCGGATGCAAAGCGTACAGCCTGCTGGGCACATATACGCAGGTACCTGGTGGATGCAGTCCCGAAAGGCAAAAACCTGGATTATAGCCAGCCTGCTGTGCAGGGTATCCTGTATGTAGACCGTCTCTTCCGTCTGGAAGAAACGATTAAAGCCAAAAGCACAACCTTCGATTCTCTCAAAAAAGCACGCCTTGAAAAAGAAGTGCCTGTCATTGAGGGCTTTTTGTCGTGGCTTGACTTGCAGAAACCTATCCGGGGATCCCGGATGGATAAGGCAGTCACCTATATCCAGAACCGCCGGACCTATCTTATGACCTATCTGGAAGATGGCCGATGCAGCTTTTCTAATAATCTCAGCGAGAATGCGATCCGCCCATTCACGGTAGGCCGTAAAAACTGGCTGTTCTGTGATACTCCGAACGGTGCACAGGCCAGTGCCATTGTATATACCATGGTAGAAATGGCAAAGGCAAATGGAGTAAACGTCTATCACTATCTGACCTACCTGTTAGAGAAACAGCCTAATGATAGTATGAGTGACGAAGAACTGGATCAGCTGGCGCCATGGAACGAAGATGTCAAAGCAGAACTCAGACGCCGGGTAGAAAGCTCCGACGAATAATCAATCATATGTGAATTGTCAAGGTACTCCGACTGCAGAAAAGTAGTCGGATATTTTTCTAGCGACACCTGAAAATTAAGCGCTTACGTTTCATTTGTTATTTCATAGGTCGCAATTTCCTATGAAATAAAAATGCGGTCGCATGAGAATTACTCCCATGCGACCGCATTTTCGCTCTTTTATAGTAAGCGCAAAATATTGCTACGCTGCCCATGAATCACGCTTGCACCAAAATGATAGATGCAAGCGTTTTACTCTATGTTTAGTTTTGACAGTTCGCTTTCGCAGTCTCGCTCCATGGGGCAAGCTGTTCCAGCTGTTCATCTGACATTTTAGCGTCTGGCCGCTGTGATAAGAGGTATGTCAGATATTTGTAGGTATTCAGGTCATTCGCTTTTGCCATCTCAACCATTGTATACACAATAGCGCTAGAGGCCGCTCCCTTCGGACTGGCACTGAACAGCCAGTTCTTCCGGCCAACAGTGAATGGTCTGATTGCATTCTCGCTAAGATTATTGGATAAACTGCAATGACCGTCTTCCAGATAGGTCATCAGGGTGTCTTTCCGATTTTGGGCATAGTTCACCGCTTTCGCCAAACGGGTTCCCTTATTTGGACGCTGTTGATCCAGCCAATTCCAGAATGCCTCCAGTATCGGCTTCTCCTTTTCAAGACGGAACTGTTTTCTCTGCTCCGCAGTATGATTTTTTGCTTTTGAGTACCGCTCACAATCAAACAGCTTGGAGCAGAATTGTACTCCCTGCACCGCCGGAAGGCTGTAATCATACTCTTTCCCTTTCGGTATGGCATCTGTGAAATAACGTCTCACATGTGCCCAGCAAGAGCAGCGTTTGATATCCGGCAGATCGTTATAACCCTGGTATCCATCGGTCTCCAGATATCCACGGAACCCCTGCAGGAAAGATGCTGCATGGAACTTTGCCCTTGTCTCTGTGTAATGATAGAGCAGGATCGGCGGAAGTCCATCTTCTCCACTGCGGAAGAGCCACATCCAGGAATCTGTTTCAGGATTGCGCTCCGGCTCATTCAGTACCTGAACCCGGGTTTCATCTGCCATCAGATATTTACGCATCCGTAACTGACGGTGAAAATAACCATAAACATGACAGAGGTAATTCTCGGCACAGTAAATGATCCAGTTAGCAAGCGTAGCCCGGCTTAATGGGACACCCAGCTGCTTCCATTCCGATTCCTGCCGGTTTAATGGCAGGCCATTCTGGTACTTCTGGTGCATTGCCCATCCTACAACGGATTCCGATGCATAACTTTCTGGGATCAATGGTTCCTGGACAGGCGCTTTGACAAATGTCTGATCATCCGGGTGTTCCTCTGATATGGCACATTCCGGGCATTTATAGGTTTCACGATAGATATTTACTACTTTCCCTTTGGCAGGGGTAAACCGGAATTCATGGCGGACGAATTCTTTCCCAATACATTCCATCTGTGTTCCGCAGGTTGGACAGTTCCGCTCCTCCTCCGGAAGAGAAATGATCTCGTCGCAGGAAGGAACATTTTTAAAGAGATCTGCATGTGTCCGTCGTGCTTTTCGCTTATGTTCCGGAACAGTGATGTCATCAGGAAGTTCCTGTTTCCATGTCGGATCTGCCTCCTGCTCGGCTTCATCAAAAAGATTCAGCTGACCATCGATATCTTTCCGTTTTTCACTGGAAGTACCAAAAAGCTTCTTCGTGAGATATTCAATCTGCTGACGAAGGTTTTCTTTTTCCAGACGGTCTGCTTCCAATGTTTTTTGTAAAGACTGGATCAGTTCTGTCTGTGTGGAAATCGTCTTATTCAGTTGGTTGATCATGTCCTTGTACGCAAGGATTTTTGAATCTTTTGAATTACCGGCCATATGTCTTCTGCTCCTTTTTCATTGCTCTTATTATACCATAAAAAGCAATGAAAAAGAAGCAGAAAATCCAGTATTTACAAGGGATTGCAGACATGATACAGGGTGTGGAAAGCTCTCCATTTTTGTTGGTTGGCATAGAGTTTTTACACGATCATTGCGTAGGTTTGAATGCCTTTGGCTGTTCGATTTCAAGACCGGACATGAGCCAGTCGAATTGCTGCCAGGTCAGTTGCTTTACTTCCAGCTGATTTCTAGGCCAGCGGAACCTGCCCTGGACTTCCATGCGTTTATACAGCAGCACAAATCCGTCAGACTCCCAGAGCAAAGCTTTGATCCTGTCACAACGTTTTCCACAGAAAAGATACAGGGCGCTTCGCCTTGGATCCATATGGAGTTGTTCTTCTACAATAGCACACAGCCCG
>ENA-OQCB01001193-OQCB01001193.1-human-gut-metagenome-genome-assembly--contig:-NODE-1193-length-10436-cov-11.695703_pt1 | contig 10436 bp, 7 predicted proteins | sample MGYA00242493_ERZ504568 | MGnify/ENA primary metagenome ERZ504568 (study PRJEB26092, sample SAMD00036229) | human gut metagenome | host: Homo sapiens | study: EMG produced TPA metagenomics assembly of...
AAAAAATTTGCAAGGTAAGATTTTATTCTTACCTTTGCATCGCTTTAGTAAAGCAATCGGATTGTCTCATGGTGTAATGGTAGCACTACAGTTTTTGGTTCTGTCTGTCGAGGTTCGAATCCTCGTGAGACAACTCAACAATCCAGAGAGAGATGTCAATTTTGACATCTCTTTTTTTATTATATAATGCCCTAGCGGATATAAGCAAGTAGGGGTCATGATCTCTTAATAAACCCTAAATGCGAATTTATTCAATCTGCTTCTTTAGGCATACTTCACTCTTTTTTTCTCTTCATCATAAAATAGATATTTACATCACATCCATTGGAAGAAACAATTAATATACGATCTCTATTTAAACAGATTGCGAATGATGACCCAAGGGCTTTCCAACTGTTTTTTGATTATACCTATATGAAATTGTATAGATACACAAGCTATTTTCTTGTGGAGAAAGGTGTATGTAAAGATGTGATTTCTGATGTTTATTTGTATTTGTGGCAAAACCGAAAGCAATTGCCAGAAATACAGAATTATGAGAACTATCTATTTATCTGTGCCCGGAATCATGCTCTTAAATATAAGAGTGAGAGCGATAAGTACCAGAAAATACGGTTGGAAGACGCTGATTTAGGAGGTCTGTCTGAGAAATCAACACCGGAACAAGAGATCTTGGACAATGAATTAAAGAAAATCATTGAGTTAGCGATAAACTCTTTGCCTGAGAAGTGTCGTTTAATTTTCTTTATGGTGAGAGAAGAAAATATGACCTACAAGGAAGTGGCTCAGATCCTTTCGATATCGGATCGGACGGTACACGCACAGATGTGCATAGCAATAAGGAAAATTGGAATAGTCATACAGGAGTATCGCACAGGTAAAAAAATTAAATGAAATATGAAGGTTAAGGTTGAAAAAGAATGGCAAAAACTAGCAAGTCTATTAAACCGGGAAAACGATGATCTTCCATCTGATGCGCTAGATGTGCTGGATGAGGAGAAAAAAAAGATTTTCAAGATAATAGATCATATCTCGCTTGACTGTGATTATGGGCATGCCTCAGAAATAAAAGAAGGTGTGCGGGAGGAGCTATATCATAAGATGTTTAAGGATAAGGGAAGTAAGCAGGGTTCCATAAAAAATATATATCTGTTTTTGTCTATAGCGGCCAGTATCACTTTATTAATAGGCTTTTTTCTCTTTGAATCGATAAAACCTCGGTCTGATGTAAAAGAGGAATGGATTGTTTTTAATTCTCAAAATGGCGTATCTGAAGTGGTATTGCCAGATAGTTCTGTGGTAACCCTTAATCATGGGAGCAGGCTTTCTTATTCTACGGATTATAATAAAAGTTCCCGTGATGTGAGACTGGTAGGAGAAGCTTGTTTTCAGGTTGCACGTAATGAACATGTCCCGTTTATTGTCAAAACGAGGCAAATAGATGTTAAGGTATTAGGGACTGTTTTTAATGTATCGGCTTATGGAGAGGAAGAAGAGGTAGTGACAAGCTTGATATCCGGATCTGTCGAGATAAAGAATAATATGGATAATAAACATTATCATCTTACGCCTAGTACCTCTGCTGTATATGATAAGAACACGAAGGTGGTTCAGTTAGAGCCATTCGAAAGGGAATATGCTATAGGATGGACTGAGGGGAAATTGTTTTTTAAGAAGAAATCGTTCGGTAATATTTGTAAGAGTTTGGAAAGAAAGTTCAATTGTAAGATCACGATTGAGAAGGTTGGTTTGGAACATAAGGTATTTACCGGTAAGTTTATTAATAATGAAACGCTTCCACAAATTTTCAATATAATACGGATTAATGTACCTTTTCAATATACAATAGTTGATAATCAAGTAACAATTTATTAAAAGAATACGATTCAATGAATAGCATGAAAACACATTCTCTATTTTTTCTTTTATTTTGGATGATTAGTCATTCTATGGTCGCTCAAAAAAGGCAAGTTGTCGATGGGTATCCGATCGCTAACTTTGCGTTAACTGTTAATGCCTCAGTATCTGGAGACTTCTTCGGACAGATTATGCAAAATCCCGGGACATTAGGGGATTGGTTAACTAACAGAGGTGCCGTAATGTTCTCGATTGAGAAAGATGGTAGGCGACAGTTATTTTCTGAATTTCCTAAAAAGAATATCATAAGGGAATTTCCGTTTGTAAAAAATGATTATAAAGGATCGTCCCTCACAAAAGTGACTTTTACTACAGAGGCTTTTTGCCCATTGGGGGTTAATGATGCGGAAACTTCTGCTCTCCCTGTTTTGATGTTAGAGATTTGTTGTTCTAATCCGACTTCTAAAGAAGAGCATTTTACACTGGTCGCTCAACCGGACGAGAATTTAGCGAAAGATATGAGCTTCAGTGAGAATGATGAATATACGGGCATTAGTAACAAAAATAATTGCCAAATTACGACTGATCAAACCGAAAGTTTGTGGGCTGGACAAAAACTTTCTATCCCAGTTTCTTTGTTGGCTGGCGAGAAAAAGAAAATCAAGGTCTTATTTACTTTTCGGGATGATAACTGGATCAGTAGTATTAATTTCCGGACACTTGATGATCTTTCGGCCTATGCATATAAAATGTGGTCGGCTTTTAAAGATAAAACAACAGCTTTTAGTTTAGCGATTCCCAAAACAGGCGATAAAGAATTGGATACTTACGTGCGATGGTATATGATTCCGGGCGTATCACTTACGAAATGGACAAAAAAAGGGGAACTTGTTACAATGGGATATCGTGAGTTAAATCAACGCGATAGTTATTGGACAAGTTGGCTGCATTTGGTATTTTATAAAGATTTAGAGAGAAAGATGATTGAGGAAAGTATCGAGTGGCAACAACCGTCCGGGAAGATTCCGACTACGATCCTTCCTCTAATTGAGCGGGAGGATGATTTGGATATCAATGCTTTCTTTATTTTGCGTATTGCTAGATTCTATCGGTATTATCATAATAAACAAGACTTGATCAACTACTGGCCAGCTATGAAAAATGCCATGAACTGGTTGATTTCTAGAGATACGGATAAGATTGGACTTCCTGCTCAGGTTTCTTTTTGGGGAGATTGGAAAGATGTGAAGGGGATCGAGGGAAGAAAATATTCTCCTTTTACCTGTTTGATTTATTTATCTGCTTTAAAGGAAATGGTTTATTTGGCGGAAGAGTGTGGTGATCAAGCGGGAGCTAACTATTACCAATCTGCCTATCAAAAAGGATATAAGACTATGAATAAAGATGTAAGAGAAGGAGGCTTGTGGAATGGAAACTATTATTGTCAGATATGGAAAGATGGGAGCGTAAATGATAGGATTTTACAGGATCAAACGATCGGTATCTTATTTGATGTTGTTCCCCGGGAACGAGCCTTGAAAATCATAGAGACTTTAAATACGAAAAGTATGACACCTTACGGGATTGCCGAGACTTTTCCTTATTATGATGATAGTTTTGGTTATCCTTCGGCTACTTATCACAATGGAGGTGTATGGCCGTGGGTAAGTTTTATGGACTGTTGGGCACGTATTAATATGGGACAACAAGAGGAAGCTATTGATATTATTAAGAAAGTAGGACGTGCGGATTTAGTAAACTCAGGGGATTGGTCACCTAATGAACATATAAATAGTCTGACAGGAGAGAATTTAGGTTATCATATCCAAGGCTGGAATACCGGTTTGTTTGGCTTAGTTTATTTCGGTTTGGTTAATACAGAGATCATGTACTGATTTTTTTTAATTTTCTTTTAGGCGTATCGAATCCTTTTTGTCTCTTTACTATGAATGGAGATAACAATATTCTGAGTGACCTTAAATAGAAAGATCCGGATCTAATATTAAATAAGTCAATGAGAGGAATGGAATTATCAAAAGCATAATTAATAAATTAAATCATTACAAATGAAAAAACATTTCTTCAAGGTATTTATGCTAAGTCTGGGGTTAACCGGGGCAACGTCGATGTTCGCCGCTAGCTATATGGATACGGCTGCGATCAACCTCAATTTGCGAAATGTAACGATTGAACAGGCATTTAAGGCGATTGAGGAGCAAAGTGAATTTTCTTTCTTTTATAATGAGGAGGAAGTAAGCTCGGACCAAAGGATTAGTATCCATGTTAAGGATAAGGGAATTACGGAGGTATTAAACCAATTATTAAATCGTAATGATATCGCTTATAAGATAACGGACCGGCATATTGTTCTTTATCGAAAAACGGATAAGGCAGAAACAAACCAGTCCTCCCAGATTTCACAAAAACATATTACAGTCAAAGGTGTCGTGACTGATGAAAATGGTTTGCCGATCATCGGGGTTACTATCATTACCGCTTCTAAAAATGGTACGACCACCGATATAGATGGCAATTATACTTTAGAGGCAACGGAGGGGGAATTAATAACATTCTCCTATATCGGATACTCAGAGCAATCGGTGGAAGCTAAATCACAGTTGAATATCCAATTGAAACCGACTTCTATCGGTTTGGATGAGGTAACGGTTGTCGCTATCGGTTATGGTGTTTCTCGTAAATCGGATTTAACAGGCTCTATCGCTTCTGTTTCGGCCAAGGATTTTAAGCAAGGCGTGATTTCTTCTGCGGAGCAGTTGTTACAAGGTAAGGTCGCTGGTTTGGTAGTCTCACAAGGTGGTGGTGATCCGACGAAAAGTTCTTCCATGCGTTTACGTGGGGGTACCTCTTTGTCTGCCAGTAATGCGCCACTGGTTGTGGTGGATGGTATTCCCGGGGTTGATCTCAGTACGGTCCAACCCAATGAAATCCTGTCTATGGATGTACTGAAAGATGCCTCGGCTACGGCTATTTATGGTTCACGCGGAGCGAATGGTGTGATTATCGTTACGACCAATCGAGAGAAAAAAGGGCGTAGTATTGAATACAATGGATATGTAGCGATAGGAAAGAGCGCTAATAATTTGGATGTATTGACTGCTGGAGAATGGCGTCAATATGTAAGTGATCATAATTTGACCGATGCCGTAGATTATGGTGCCAATACCGATTGGCAGAAAGCGATCCAGCAAACCGCTATTTCTCATTCCCATACGCTTTCCTTCTCTTCCGGTGGAGAAGATAATGGGCTACGTGCATCCGTGAATTATTTAAGGAACGAGGGTATTATTAAGTTTAGTGATTTGGATCGTATGAGTGCTAGTTTGACCGCTTATCAATATGGACTTAATAACCGGTTGAAAGTTGAGTTGAGTTTACAGGCTAATGCAGATAAACGGCATAATGTGGATAAGGGCATTTATAGTACGATTTATAATATGAACCCGACAGCCCCTATTTATGATGAGAATGGGAATTATTTGGAGCAGGTCGGTGGACGATTGACTGAAAATAATCCGGTGGAGAGCCATACGGAACGAAATGATGAGACAACCCGTAAGCATTTACTCGGTTACGGTAAGGTAGAACTATCCATTATTGACGGACTGAAAGTAACCACCAATTTATCTTATGAATATAATTCAAATCAAGATTATTATTACCGTCCGTCTTATGTTTATAAAGTTACAGATGGTGGATACGCTAAGAGATATAACGAGGAATATACGAATAAGCAGTTAGAGGTTTTTTTAAACTATGACAAGACATTCAATAAGATACATCGTATAGGCGCTATGGTTGGTTATTCTTATCTGGATTATTCGTTTGAGACTCTGAAAGCCGAAAGACGAAAATTCGACACGGATGATTTTTTATGGAATAATTTGGGAGCGGGGCAGGATAACCGATTGGAGGACGTAGCATCTTCTAAGATGCCAAGCGAAATTGATCTCATTCTTTGCCCGTGCTAATTATACGTTGAAAGACCGATATATGCTTACGGCCACGATTCGTCGTGACGGTTCCTCACGTTTCGGTACTAATCATAAATGGGGTACATTCCCGTCTGTATCGGCAGCTTGGCGTATTTCGGAGGAAGCTTTTATGGAGGACTTACAGAGTTGGGTCGCTAATTTAAAGTTACGTGCCGGTTATGGTGTGACGGGAAATCAATCCGGGATCGGAGAATATAAATCGGCTATGCTGATGGGTACGGGAGGCGGTGCTTATTTTGATAGCGAGAGTAATTCTTGGAAACAATCGTATGGGGTTACTCAGAACCCGAACCCGGATCTGAAATGGGAATCTACCGCCCAAACGAATGTGGGTGTCGATATGTTCTTGTTCAATCGTTTAAACTTAACGTTCGATTGGTATTTGAAAAAAGACTAGTGATTTATTATATACGTATCAAGTACCTAATCCTCCTTATTTGTATTCTAGCATTTTAGCGAATGTAGGTGATTTGACCAATAAGGGTGTAGAGTTGACTTTGGGGGCAAACCTTATCAATCATAAGGATTTCACTTGGGACGCTAATTTGACGTTGGCACATAACAAACAGACAATTGATAAACTATCTAATCAAGTTTATCAAACCAATCGAATATTAAGTGGTTCGCTACAAGGTATTTTGGGAATGTCTAATCGTTATTCGCAGGTTATAGAGGAAGGTTATCCTGTAGGAACATTTTATGGGCCTCATTGCGAGGGTATTGTAGATGGTAAATTCGTGTTGGCAAATGATGGAGAAGACGAGATCTTGGGTAACGCCCAACCAAAATTGACGATGGGCTTATCATTTAATTTTACGTATAAAGATTTTGATTTGGGTATCTCTGGTTATGGTATGTATGGTCAGAAGGTACTGAATGTAGCGGGAATGGAAAGAGGTTATACGGCCCATATGCCAAATTATAATATCACTTCCTCTTTCGCTGAAAGTGGTATCTCTGATGAGAATATGCCGGTTTACTCTGATTTCTGGTTGGAAAATGGTTCGTTCTTCCGTTTGCAAAGTGTAACCTTGGGTTATACGCTCCCTGCTCGTCTCCTGAAGAATTTTGGGGTTAACCGTTTACGTTTCTATGCTACAGGAGAGAATTTGTTTGTATTAACTGGTTATACGGGGATAGATCCGGAAGTTAGTACTTCAGATTTAAAGGAAGTTGGACTGGATAAAGGTAATATTTATCCGATGCCGAGGACATTTTCTATCGGTCTTAATCTATCATTCTAATCATTTATAAAAACAGGAGAATTATGAAAATACAATCAATATTAGCGGCTGGGTTACTTATGATGTTTGGGGCGTGTACCGATTTGTCCGAGAATCTGTATGATAAGATAAATGCAAATGAATATGGGCAAACGGACTCGGAAATCGCTTCTATCATGGGACGTGCGTATGCTTCCCTCCGTGGAGGCAGTTTTGATGGTGCGAATGGATATGCTTTTAGTGAGTATGTCTATTTTATTTCGGCGATTAGCTCGGATGAGGCGGTACTTCCGGCTCGGAATGGAGGTGCCGATTGGTATGATGGCGGAAGATATGTTCAGTTGAAACGTCATGAGTGGGATAATCAGAATGTGGCTATCACTGGGGCATGGAGATATTGTTATAATGGAATCTCGACGGTTAATGCTATTATCTCACAAATAGAAGGGTCTTCTTTAAAGGATGAACAGAAAAATAAGATGTTTGCTGAATTACGGGCTATACGTGCTTATTTCTATTACCGCTTGATCGATTGGTTCGGAAATGTACCATTGATTACGGACTATAAGGATCTGACATTACCGACGAACTCAACGAGGGCTGAGATTTTTGATTTTACGGAAAAAGAGTTATTAGCTATTATTGACCAATTGCCTGAATCCGGCTATGGCAAAATGACTAAGAACGCAGGGTATTGTTTATTAGCTCGTTTGTATTTGAATGCCGAGATCTTTTCTGGAAAATCCCGTTGGGAGGATTGCCTTAAAGCTTGTCAGCAAATATCTGGCTCATTGGAAACAAATTATTTTACTAATTTCCAGACAGAGAATGAGGTTTCTAAGGAAATCTTATTAGCTATACCTTATGACCATAAAATGGGTACAAGTGGCAATTTCTTGAATTGGGCCTTAACGCATAATGAGCAAAGATGGGCAATCTCATCAACTGGAGCTTTTGAGGGAGGTGGTAATAGTATTGTGGCTCAACCCGGATTATACTATAGCTTCGATGAGAAAGACATACGCCGTAATACAATGTTGATCGGTGATCAGATCGATCTTCGTACTGGGGAAGTTGTTGATCGAGATCCGAATCAGGAGGGACTTCAACCGTTAAGTTTTACGGATGAGATTGGTGATATCATGGACGCAAAAGATTATGAGGGAGTGCATTGGTGTAAATATGAGCAAAAAGATGGTGAGGAATGGGAACGTGATCATGATTTAGTAGTTATGCGTTATGCGGAGGTGTTATTGATGCAAGTTGAGTGTTATGTGCGCTTAAATCAGCCGGAGAAGGCGCGTCCTTTCTTAGAACAGATTCGTTCCCGTGCCGGTATTACCGGAACCCCAGAAACAATAACCTTACAAACAATTGAGGATGAGTTGAAAAAAGAGTTTGTTTTTGAGGATCATCGCCGTACGGATATGATACGCTTTGGGACTTTCTTTACAGGAACTTGGTGGGAGAAAAATAAAATAACTCCAGCCTATAAAGGAATATTTCCTATTCCAGCGTTAGAAATGCAGAAAAATAATAAATTGCAACAAAATCCGGGATATTGATTCATTTATAGCCTTAAAAGACTATTTGTAAAAGGTCATAAGGATAAAGTGTAAAAGACTTTATCCTTATGACCTTTTATTGATGTGATTTTTATACATTTGCGGAAATTCTGTTTTATATCTTAATCTATATTGTTATGTCACGTTCATTTCTTTTGTTTGGTTTTATCCTATATAGTGTTTTCTTGAGCAGTCTGGCGAATGCTAGTGATATCGATTTGTCTGCACCCATGGATAAAGGCGGGTGGAAATTGATATGGAGTGAGGAGTTTGACTATACGGGATTTCCTGATTCTACGAAATGGTCTTATGATACGGAAGGTAATGTATATCAATGGGGAAATAACGAGGCTCAATATTATACATCCGGTAGAAAGGAGAACGCTTGGGTCTCGGATGGGGTGTTGAGGATTACGGCCTTGAAAGAACCGATGGAAGGTCGTTCATATACATCGGCTCGCTTGATTACGAAAGGAAAAGGGGATTGGTTGTACGGACGTTTTGAGATTCGGGCGAAACTCCCGACTGGACGAGGGACATGGCCGGCCATCTGGATGCTTCCAACGGATTGGGAATACGGGGATTGGCCAAAAAGCGGGGAAATAGATATTATGGAAAATGTGGGCTATGATCCCGATACGATCGTAGGTTCTTCGCATACGGAAAAATATAATCATGCGATCGGTACTCAAAAAAATGCTAAAATTGCGTGTCCGGATTGTTATAAAGCGTTTCACGTGTACGCCTTAGAATGGGAGGAAGATGAGTACCGGCTTTATGTAGATGATCAATTATACTTTACATTTAAGAACGAGGGGACAGGCTATGAGGTTTGGCCTTACGATAAACGCTTTCATATCTTGCTGAATCTGGCGATTGGCGGGAATTGGGGAGGCCAAAAGGGTATTGATGATTCTCTTTTTCCACATGTGTTCGAGATTGATTATGTGAGAATTTATAAGAAGTAGGGTGTAACGTGATGTTTTTTTATTTACTTTTGTGGTACATAACATTCTGTACTATATAGTGAAGGAGATACTTAAGAGGACGTTGGTTCGTATGTTGATTTGTTGCGTTATTGCCTTGTTGTTTTGTATAACGGGGAATGCGAAGGTACCCTATATTCCTAAAATCATCAATTATTCCGTAAGCGATTACAAAGCGGGAAACCAGAATTGGGCCGTCTCCCAAGGTCCGGGAGGAAAGATGTATATTGGGAATAACCGGGGGCTTTTGGTTTTTGACGGTATTCACTGGGATCTTGTGAAATTACCGAATAATCTAGGTGTCCGTGCTTTGTATATATCGAAGGACGGACGTATTTATGTCGGCTCTTTCGAGGAGTTCGGGTATTTTGAGATGGATGATGAGAATGATCTGATTTATCATTCACTCAGTTCGTCTGAGATGAACGTCTATCTTAATAATGATGAGTTCTGGACGATTAATGAATATAAGGGTGAGATTTATTTTCAATCATTCCGGAGCTTTTTTATTTATGACGGGGAAAAAGTAAGAAAAGGTGTATCCGACCTGTCTCCATTGTATATTTTCACATTGGACGATCATCTATACGTTCAGTTCATGGAGGGAGGAAGCTTTTGTCGAATGGATGACGGCCAGTTTACAGAGTTACTATCGAAAAAGGTTTTGGAGGATGATGTGGTTTCGGTCTTGCCATTTGATCATCAGCTATTATTGGTCTCGGCTCGTAGTGGATGTTTTATCTATGATGAGGTGCGTAAAAAATTGTCTGTGTGGAATACACCAGCCAATGA
>ENA-OQCB01001196-OQCB01001196.1-human-gut-metagenome-genome-assembly--contig:-NODE-1196-length-10416-cov-11.136845_pt1 | contig 10416 bp, 8 predicted proteins | sample MGYA00242493_ERZ504568 | MGnify/ENA primary metagenome ERZ504568 (study PRJEB26092, sample SAMD00036229) | human gut metagenome | host: Homo sapiens | study: EMG produced TPA metagenomics assembly of...
GTGTTTTTGAATTTACCGAATGACTCAATGCCTAAAGTATGAACATACGACATACTCTCAAAGCATACTGTGCTTCGACATAATGTGTTTACTAATATGTTCACTCTATTCTGCAGCATTGTAATTTGCTAATTGCTTTTATTCAATTGTGAGTGCAAAAATACTGAATTTTATTGAGAACCAATTAACTATTCGCTAACTTTTTTGAATGACCTGTCTAGTTGCTGTATTCTTTCGAACTTTTCTAAGCAAAGCTCCAAACATTCATCACTTCACGAAGCCTGCAAGGGGGTTCCTTACCTACACGAATATATAATCAGTATTCTATATTTGTTATTTCGATGAAAACCTGCCAATCCGTTCTCTTAACAGCAACATTTTGACCGTGGCTGATAGATGCACTTCGTATACCATTTCGGATACAAAATTACGATAAATATTGGCAATTATATCAGATAGGGTATATTATCATAATAAACAAAGATTGAAATAAAGCAATTCCAATAAAAGCACTACCTTTGTAAACAACAAGCATTCTGTAACATCCATGCAAAAAAGTAACTGCAACAACTGCCCCCTAAGGAAAAAATACGATAAAAGTCCTCAGTCATTAATGGGACGCTTTTGGCGTTGGCACATAAACTTCTGCCCAGGTTGGAAAGGATATTTCAAATCTCTTTCGCCTGACGAGCAAAACGAGATTAGAAAGAAGTATAACTTCGATAAATACAATAAATAATGAAAAAAGAAATTCTATTCGTCTTGTTAAAAGACTTTGCCGACTGGGAAGGGGCTTATATCGCTCCAAACCTCAATGCAGGTGTTGAACCCGGAAGTCAAAGCAAATATATAGTTAAAACCGTATCAGTCACAAAAGAGCCGGTTATATCGATCGGAGGATTCAAGGTGCTCCCCGACTATGGGATCCATGACATTCCGGCCGATTATGCAGGGATCGTATTAATAGGTGGCATGAGCTGGTTCACCCCGGAAGCCGAAGCCATTGTTCCTCTGGTAAAAGAGGCCATCGAGAAGAAGAGGCTGGTAGCCGGAATTTGTAACGCCTCCGTCTTTCTTGGCAGGCACGGTTTCTTGAACCATGTAAATCATACCAGCAACGGATTGGATTACCTCAAACAATTCGCTGGGCCAAATTATACAGGTGAAAGTCTTTATATAAATGAACCGGCCGTCAGAGCCGGAAACATTATTACCGCCAACGGATTTGCCACTCTGGAGTTCTGTCGTGAAATACTCTATGCGCTGGAGGCAGACTCTTCCCCAAAGATAGAGAGAAGCTATCGAATGAACAAAACAGGTGTTTGGGAAGATCCAGAAGTGGGATAAATCACTTATCTAATGGTGGTAGATAATAAAAACATCTACCACCAACAACTTACATCTACCATCATTTACTACTTTTCGACCACTAAATACAACCGTCCCCTACTCGCTAACTGCGTCTTAAGCCCTATCTTTTTCAAGAAACGACCAAAGACGGAGACATTGCTCATCGGAAGTTTTACGCCGCTCTTTTTTTGCAGCGATAGGTAGATCTCTCCGGCAGAGATCTTCAAACCTTCCTCCTTATGCGAAGCAGGACGATAATATTGAAAAAACAGATCCTCGAACAAAGGACGTTGTTGAAACGCCTCGTTCGCTTGCATCTGCGAAGCCTCTTCCTCATGCGTCAGCCAGTAACGTTCGTTATTATTCAAGGCGGCAACCGCTTGCGCATAGAGCTGGAGATAATCGATAGGCTGGGCATTGTCTATCATCTCTTTCACCTCGATACAAATGAAACGGCGGCTACCGGAAGGATCGCCCAGCAAATCCGTATGGTTGCTCGTAGCGATAAAGGAAGCGTAACGTTTCACCGATTCCACCTGCGTAGCATGAGGCTTGCGCACATTTACGACCGGCTTCTGCAACAGATGCTTCAAGAAGCCTTGATGCCTCGCGCTCACTTGGTCGAACTCATCAATATTGATCAATCCGAAACGGGTAAGATACAGCTCGGCATCCCGCTTCTTGCTGAAATCGATGCTGTCCGTGTAATACGTATTCAAGTCCGGTGGCAACAGGTTGAAGCAGAACGTGGACTTCCCGCACCCCTGCCCGCCCACCAAGAGCGGGGAAAGACTGTTGCCATGCTGTTTGTCACGTCCCTGCCAATGCGCTACCATCGACAGGAACCAAGTGTAAAACAACTGTTCCCACCGTACGTTGTCGCAAGGGATGCGTGCGGCCAGCGGACGGATGCGATCCTTGCCATCCCACACGGGCAAGCGGGTCAAATAGTCCTCGATAGGCGCATAGTCCGGGATGCGGTCCGAGAAGACAAAACGCCGTACATCCCTGTCCCATAGCTGCAATCCTTCTTTCTGGGCATTCAAGGCGATACTGTTCAGCACACGATCCGTCACGGGGCGATAGTCAAAACAGAAGGTGTTTTTCTCCCGATATTCCGGTCCGCCAGACATCAGATTGTACCGGAAATCGTAACGACGGTTCATAAACTCCTCCATTTTCAAGCTCTGTAGCTGCTCCGGCTTGTAAAGGGACGTACTGCCAAAATCAGAATCGGAGGCTAACCGATACGACTGCCTCAAGGTCTCCCGGATCTCCACTTCCGAAATCAGATTCCCCAGATAGAGCATCGTCCACTTCACACAATCCTCCTCTTCTACCCCCGCCGCGAAACAAAGTCTTCCAAGAGTGACCAACAAAGGTTTGAAGTCCACCTTTATGCTCAAACTCCCATGTTCCTCCAAAGCCCGCTGCAAAGCGAATTCATATTGGATGGCAACGTAACGGTATTGGTCATAAAGCGTCTGCCCGGCACTCTCTACCGGTACCAGCACCCGTTTTTCGAACCGTTCCTGGTAGGCGCTTTCGTCGGGCATAGCCACAGGCTGCTCCAGATGAATGGAAAGAGCGTCCGGATTGTAATACACATCGGCATCATAACTGAGGCGGCAACCCATCTCCAGCACCGGACGTTTCAGCTCGATGGGATAAGAAAGGCGAGGCTCATACGTCTTGAGCGCATGTCGGTAAGCGTGCGCATGAAAAACCTCGGCATCCGTACACGAACGGGGAAGCGACCCGTCGGGATAGGTATAAGCCACCACGAACTTCACGCTCCGTCCGCTAGAGCCGATCATAGCGAACAGTGTCTGCGGATATTCCACTATTTTTTGTTTCAAGGACAAAGCCTCTTCTATGCTCTTCAATCGATTGATCTCCAGCAAAATCCAGCCATTATACTCCTTCAACTCGCCTTTTCGAAAAGTTCCGGCAAAGAGCAACTGAGGTAATTTCCGGGTAAACGGATACCGTTTGTCGGGATAAGCCCGCCTTAATTTCTCTCGAAAGAGCGCAAGCTTATCCCTCGTCCGCTCATCCTTTACCCATGCCACGATCTCCTCCATACGCATCGCCCGTTGTGCGACGGTATGTCGATAGGCTGTTTGCTTGGTTATTTTCATGTCTAATATATCATTTAAGAAGTTGAATAACTTATGCTTACAGTTTTTCCTATAGAAAAACAAAAGTTTTCCCCTAATAAAACTTTAGTTTCTTCCTAAAGAAACTTTTGTTTCCTCTAGGAGAAACTTTTGTTTTCCCTAAGAGAAACTCTTTGTTCTCCTAAGGGAAACTCTTATCAGCTCTTATCCCTTCGTCCATCGGTAGCCACTCTGCCAAGCATCAAAGACTGGTTCATCCTCTACTCCGTACGCCCGAAAGACCTGACGGATATACTGTTGGTCTTCGGGCGAGAAGGTTCTTTCCTTGCGCTTAAACTGATAAAACTTATTCTTACCGTATGTCATCAACAGACGTTGCTTGATGCGTTTCGCCTCCAGATAAGGTATCTGGTCTAATAGGTGATCCATGCCAACAGCGTATTGCACGGGAGTATCCGCCATGAAAGCCGCACACTTTCCGGTAGGACTGGTACGTGCGGGATTCACGATGCTCACCGCCCAAAGCGTATCGGGGATAAAACGGACGATTTGATGCCGCAAGCAGCGGTTGGAGTTCTTACAATTTTCATTAAAACAATGTACAAAGCCTGTCGGCACCATAGCGTAATCGAGTTTTTCTATCATATCTTTTAGATTTTCAGTATTCTTCAAATATAACACTTTTTTCCTTCACACGAAAAGAAAATTGCATGAAAATCAATAATAAATGGTAGATATTGAATAATAATTGTAGATGTTTGGAGATCTACAACCTATAGGTAATATTCTTATTTACAGAGAGTACACAACAGAGTGGTAGATATTGTAGATGTTTTTATAAATTCAATGCTATAAGGATAAGAAAATCTTACAGAAATTGTTCCCCTAATTTGGGAAACAATTCCTAAAAGAGAGCTATCTAAAACTGCTTCAACAGATCAATGAAACTTGAAAGATCATAAGCATTGTCCACTCGCTTTTTGTCAAACACCATAAAATAACGGTACTTATCTCCAGCCTTATTCGCCCATGTGGTTCCAAGCATGATTTTACGCTCTGAATCGCTTCCATCCAGATGGTCGCCTTTAACTTCTATCAAAAGAATTTTTCCAGACTTCATTTTAATTATAAAATCAGGATAATGGTTAATAAACCCATTTATGTAGAACCCTTTTCCTCGTTCAAGGTTACGATGCCAATATTTTACATTATCAAGATTGGCTATTTGAGATATTACGCGGTATTCGAAACCATCCACCTTTTCTTCTTCCAAGTATAGACTTCTCGGTATGCCAATTATTTTATCCTTTATCGTTATAGAGCTAGGTAAGCGGTAATTATCCTTTACACTTATCTTGCCTATATCCAATAGCCTTTTAAACTGTTTTACCTTATAAGCCTCTGATAGAGATTTAATCTTATTATCAAACGCAGCAGCGGTATTCAAAATGTTGTTAGCTAGGTTTTGAAGTTTATAAGTATCAACCAATTTTAACACAGACACGATATACCTTCGAATACTTGGTTCGCTAATTGAATTATACTTAGATTTAAGCATATCTGATATACGTCTTGCTAATTGATTAATTTTATCTTCAACCTCTAGTCCTTTTATGTATTCTGAAAATATCTTGAGCTGACTATCATTCAAATTTGTGAATTTAGGAACATATTCATCCTTCTTACGCTCTTCCAAGTCTATCTTTACAGCTTCTGTTGAGGTCTGCTCAAAAACAATATTCTTATCACAAGTCTCAAGATTAAAGTCTTTCAATAGATGAACAGACTCTAAAGATATATCTGTTGTCGCAAAATTAAAAAAATCTGTCTTTACCGCTTGAATAAAAAACTGGGGTAACACTATCTGTTCCGCATCTGCGGTAAATATTTCTTTCATCTCGAATTTGGATACATTTTTCATAATATCTGCCGGGGTATCGTCATTGTCACTATCGAAGTTCTCTACAGCTTCGTTATACTTTGAAGCCTCTTTTAATGCGGTTTTGAGGACTTCTTCAGTTTTTTGATTACCATATTCGGTGTTACATTCATCTTTTACAGAATCTGGTTCAACACTATCGAAGTCTTCAGTCCCGAGATCCTCACAAGAGACAGGTGTCGCTTGCTCATCATCACTAAAAGTGTTTACCACTGATGTTGAAAACAAATCGGGAGTTTGTGGAACAGATTTCGGGATTATTTCTTCCTGAACAGTATTATCTTTGGCAAAGAAATCTTTTGAACTAAATCCAGATTTATTCAGGCTCTCAACAATGCCTGTTAGTGTTCGTTGGAAATCAGCCGAGCAGGTGAATACATACGACAAATTAAGGAACTCACAACTATGCTTTCTTGTATATGGCTGACGAAGCACACGGCCAAGTATCTGTTCTACCGATATACGTGAAGTTTTATTTGCCAATGACGCTAAAATATAGGCAAACGGGCAATCCCATCCTTCTTTAAGAGCGTCAACAGTAATGATATAGCGAACTTCACAATCACGGCCCATCAAGTTCGTATTTTTAAGCTCATCTTTTTCAGCTGTCTTGATTTTAATCTGATCTTCAGGAATACCAATCTCGACAAGCTTAGTCTTTATCTTATCAAAGGTCTCAGTTCCCTCGTTTATCTTAGGTTGAGCTTGGAAAAGCACGATTGGGCGAATGAAATCACCACCGTTAGCTTCTACTTCCTTTGCTTTCACCTCAAGGCTACGCTGAAGATTAATAGCACCGTTGATTACGTCATTGATACTATTCTGATTGTACACGATAACAGGTAGTTTCACCATATTTTCTTTCTTCAATCGAATAGCGTCAATGAAGCTAATTATATTACTATTCCGTTTCGGTGTGGCGGTCAATTCCAAAATATATTTAGGATTGACACTTTGTAAAGTTTCAACACGCAAATCGGCCGTAAAGTTATGGCTTTCATCAATCACCACGACAGGATTAAGATGGGCTATCACTTGAATCAAGCCGGTCTCCTCCGAACCATCTACTTTAGGAGTGTCTTTCGTATAGGTTGGCACAAACTCTGTAAGATTCTCATTTTCACGGTATGACAATCTACCATCTTTTGAATTAGTGGCAAACGATTGAATACTCAACACCAATATACTGAGTTGTTCCTTTACATCCACAGGGCTGAAATTCTGCCCCATAAGTAGTGAAGGTTTATCATATACACGCACTTTACCATTAAACAGAGTGTCTATCTTCTGTCTGTATGGATGTGCAGGATCATTTAGTTTTTCATAAGTCTGCTTCAAAATGATATCAGATGGAACAAACCACGCTACAACTTGTGGCGCCCCATCATGGAAGCTATCGAATATGGTACGTAACGCATTGCAAGCGATAAATGTTTTACCTCCGGCAGTTGGCACTTTCACGGTAATACGAGGCACACCTTTGATTGTATTATCATATTCATGAAGGTAATCGTCTTCTTCTTTTAACGATATGCCCTTACTAGCCCAAAAGGAGCGAAACGCTTCTTTCAAGTTATTCGTACCGGTAAGAAATCCATTGAATTTCTCGATGTCGTTGATGACATCTTGTTGATATATCTTTAGCTCCATAACTTAGAATCTATGAATGTCACGTGGTATTTTCTTGAATATAATATTCATCTTTGTCAATTCCTCTTTCGAGAAAAGACAAATATCGGCATAAACTATATAACTGTCTGCTTTACGAACAATTATATCAAGAGAGTCCGGGCCAAAAGTCGTTTCTAATTTAGGCTCGTAATAGAAATAATAGTCAGTGCGGTTATATTCCCCCAATAAATAAGTAGCCTTATATTGCTCATTTTCTACTAGAGGTGACCGTGTCTCGGAGTAGAAAATATACTCTCTAATCTTTTTTGTCTCTACCTCTTCATTAAGGAATCCATTTTCATCAAACAACGGCAATCCCAACTCGTAATAATCGAAAGCTCCACCTAGGCCAGGCATTTGTCCGTCATAGATCTTTGTACCTATCACTTTCAAGCAATTATCATCTATCTTGGGTTTACCTATTTTCTCATACTTGTCCTTATGAACTTCTATAGCGTCAAAAGCCTCTTTAAGCAACTCCTTTGCTTTAAGAATATTCTTGGGTGTTAACTTTTTACAGTATATCTCTTCTTCTTTTTTCCCTTTAAAGGAATAGCCTTGTGCCACACGACGCACACGCTCCGCCGTAATAGTTTCGGCATAATCCATCAGCTCTATGAGTACAAACTTGCGTTGACTGGCTGGATTATCCTTATTCATCTTTAACACCGCATGAGCGGTAGTGGCGCTTCCGGCAAAGCTGTCAAGTACCACACTGTAATCATCCGTAGCTATTTGCAGAATACGCTCAATCAGTGTAGAAGGCTTGGGTGTATCAAAAGGGATTTTACCTTCGAATATAGCTTTTAGTTCTTTCTTGGCAGAGTCTGTATGCCCCACATTTTCTCTAGCCCAAAGGGTTGTTGCCAGTCGCCCTTCTACATTTGTCAAATAAGTTTTTCTACGAATGCCCCCCTTACCACCACTGGTAAAGTAGAAACGGGGCCATTGACCACGGTTATATATTACTTGTGCCTTGGCTTGCGAGATCGACAAATCTTCTTTTAGCATAATGGCCAATACTCCTTCACGAACCTCTTCAATAGGAACCCCACACACTTCGGCTCTGCGCCCGGCATCATCGAGTTCACGCAGTTCATATTCGCACCAGCCATTCATTACGTCAAGCATATCCTGCTGTTGATAACGCCAATGTGCATTGTTATAGGGATAGATTAGTTCTCCTGTAAAAGGATGCTGTATAGCATACACCATGCCTTGGTGAGTTTTGGCATCAGCAGCAAAGGCATCACTACTCATCCACAGCGCAAAGTCATTATCCGGATTTTTGTATTTGCTGTCCATCTCATCACTACGCTCCAAACGCGCAGGTTGCCAGTCGGGTTGTTTGCCATACACGACAATATGATCTGTTACCGCAGGTATACCTTTCGAATCGTTCCGGGGAGAATAGGACTTTTCCCAAATAACATCCCCCACAAAACAATTTTGGCCAAATATATTATCCATCATCAAGCGAAGATTACTCACCTCGTTATCATCAATGGAAACAAATATAGCACCAGTAGGTGACAAGAGTTTCTGAAGCATTTTCAATCTGGGATACATCATGCAAAGCCATTTATCATGGCGACTGAGGTCTTCACCCTGTTTCCCTACTACTTCGCCAAGCCATTTCTTAATATGCGGATCGTTTACATTATCATTATATACCCACCCCTCATTGCCTGTATTATAAGGAGGATCGATATATATATGCAATCAACTCTTCCTTCATACTTTGGCAACAACGATTTCAAGGCAACCAGATTATCCCCATGAATAATCATATTGCCACTCTCTGTAGAAGATTCGATTTGACCATCTTCTGCCGTGAAACCATATTTATGTTCTAATACGTGAAATGGCACCTCCTGATGGTGCGTCACCACTTTATCCTTTCCTATCCAATTGAGTGTAGGCATATCCCTATCTTTTTATTCTGTTATTCAACAACTCAGTCATGTCAACCCTAAGAATTTCTATTCCTCTATCTATCAAGAAAACTCTTTGCCCGCATAGATCTCCATACTATAAATCATCATCCATAGAATCCCAATAATCCATATCCATTTTCATGACTTTCAACACTTTTTCTGTCTGTAATCCCAAACCACAATCATACATATACTCAGTTAACTGCTGACCATTAATCAATATTATGGTAGGGCTTCCATTTAGACTCTCAACATAATCAATCGCTTCTTTCGTGTAATCAGATGTAGTTATAAAAACACCTTTTTTAGAAGAAGTTCCTGCTACAGCACCTACAAAACTTTGAATTTCTTTTCGTCCTACATTATTATGTTCCGCATAACGCTTTGCTTGAATAGAAATATGATTAAAACCTAATATATCCTCTTTAATAATGCCGTCAATTCCTCCGTCATTGGTCAGTTTTGTAACAATACCAGAATTCTTAACTTCACCTCCATATCCCATCATCTGTAATAACTTTACGACTAAACGTTCAAACTCATAAGGTTTCTTGGAAAGAATTGTAGCTAAAATTTCAGAAGAAATTGACTTCTTGATATTGTTATATGAATTATCTAAATTTTCTTGCGGAGTATGTTCCTCACTTACAGATTTATTAGCCATTGGATCACATCCATTAGATTTAACGATCTTTTTAGACGAATTAGCCAAAACCGCATTCTTCACATAAATAGTTATTTGTTCGTCTGTACTATTAGACAACATTTCAAGGCCTTTCAAACTAATCTTATAATCCCCTCTTTTGGGTTTCTCAACAAGTCCCGCAATAAACAAATAACTTAACGCCCAACTGATACGATCCAAAAAGATATTACCATTACCTGATGGATACCATGCATTAATCTCATCTTCAGTCAATTGAAAATATTTAGCCAAAGGATCTCGTAATTCCTTGGTTCTCATAACAGCACCGGAACTTAGTTCACGAAGTGCTTGAAGTCGAATTTCTTCAAATTGAGGTATCATGTTCTTTGGTATTTAACAGGTATAACTTTTATATGCAAAGTTAATAAAATCTGCCTATACAACACCTTTCACTCTCTTATTTATGCCAACAAAACCCTAAAAAGACAACCATAGAACAAAATTAGAATTAAAACATAGGTTATAATCTCAATCAGAAATTTCACCTATCTTATCTCCCGTGATCGCAACCTTTATAACCCCATCCAACCTGTTTTCGAAGATACGGTAAGCCTCCTCAATCTCGCTCAATGGAAACTTATGGGTAATAAGAGGCGTCGTGTCTATCTTACCTTCTTCTATTAGGTTAAGAATCTCGGCGCAATCGCAGCCATCCACCCCACCAGTCTTGAAAGTCAAGTTCTTGCCATACAT
>ENA-OQCB01001198-OQCB01001198.1-human-gut-metagenome-genome-assembly--contig:-NODE-1198-length-10398-cov-2.234252_pt1 | contig 10398 bp, 16 predicted proteins | sample MGYA00242493_ERZ504568 | MGnify/ENA primary metagenome ERZ504568 (study PRJEB26092, sample SAMD00036229) | human gut metagenome | host: Homo sapiens | study: EMG produced TPA metagenomics assembly of...
CTCCTTTCTTTTTCTTTATATAACGTGCAAATATTACCACGTACGCAGGCGAGGAAGCGCTTGCAAAGCATTTTCTCGACAAGCCGTGGGTTGCCGGTATAAACCGACACATTTATGTGGCGGCAAGCCAATATTATTGGCTTGATTTGCACAACGTGCAAATATTATACCACGTATTTCCTTCTTTGTGTTCACAAACACAGAAAAAATCTTTCTTTTTTTCATTATCTATGCTATGCTCTCTGAGTAAGCAGAATGATATTTGAAAGGATAGATTTATGACATTACAGAAATTATTAAGCCTTACCAGAAAGGCGGTAGATGAATTTCAACTGATAGAGGAAGGAGATAAAATTGCCATTGGGGTTTCGGGAGGAAAGGACAGCCTTACCATGCTCTACGCCCTTCACGGTCTGATGCGCTTTTATCCAAAGCATTTTCAGCTTGAGGCAATTACAGTTGATTTGGGGCATAAAGACTTCTGCGCCGACAAAATTCAACGATTATGCGACAGCTTGGAAATTCCTTTTACTCTTGTAAAAACAGATATTGCTCCGATTATTTTTGAGGAAAGAAAAGAGCAAAATCCCTGCTCTCTCTGTGCCAAAATGAGGAAGGGTGCATTGAACAATGCGGCGAAGGATTTAGGCTGTAATAAGGTGGCTTACGCCCATCACAAAGATGATGTCGTAGAAACCATGCTGCTTTCTTTAATTTACGAAGGAAGATTTCACACATTTTCCCCGAAAACGTATTTAGACCGTATGGATTTAACGGTTATTCGTCCTTTGCTTTACGTAAATGAAGCGGATGTAATTGGTTTTAAAAATAAATACCAGTTGGATATTGAGAAAAGTCCCTGTCCGGTAGACGGATATACCAAACGGCAATATGCTAAGGAGCTTTTAAAGACACTTACAAAGGAAAATCCGGGAGCAAAAGAAAGAATGTTTACGGCAATACGAAACAGTTCGATTTCGGGCTGGAGTAAATAAAGAGGAGCTGTTGCTTTATTTGTATATTCAGAATATTTATATATTTTACGCTCAGTCTGCGCTCACTTTGAGCTTGTAATCTCAAGGTGTGCTCGACAAATTCGCTGAAAATGTATAAATATCTTTGAATAATGTTAAAGCGACAGCTCCTCTTATCTTAATTATTTTTTGTCAGATTTTACGGTTCTTTAATTCCAACATTTTTTTTATCATTTCCACACAGCCGTCAATGCCGAAAACACCGCTGTCCAGACACAAATCATATCCGGCAGCTTCTGCCCATTTCTTGCTGGTGTAATAATTATAATAGCTTGCTCTTTGCTTGTCAGTTTTACGTATTCTATCCTTTGCTGCTGAGTCAGAGAGCTCATATTTTGTTGCGATACGGCGAATTCGTTTATCTAAATCCGCATGAATAAATACGCTGAAAGCGCCTTCGTAATCGGACAGAGCATAGTCTGCACAACGCCCTACCATAACACAGGACTCTTCCTGAGCCAGTTTTTTAAATCGCATCAAACTGAGCCAGAAAAACCTTATGATTGATGGGCATATCTGCAAAAGCTGCGGAAGAATAACCAAAGGAATATGTATCCATGACTAAGGAGTATAAAAAGCTGTTTGTGGGCTTTTCATCATGATGCTCGAACAATTCCTCGCAAATACCGCTGTCCTTTGCTGCTTGATTTAATAGCTCTTTGTCATAGCATTTAATACCTAATTCCTCTGCAAGACGCATTCCGATTTCACGTCCTCCGCTTCCGTATTGACGTCCGATTGTTATAACTGTATTTCCTGCCATAACCACCACTCCTCTCTTTTATGCAATGCTGATTTTGTTCTTACTGTTATTATAATCCATTTTTTGGTGAATGTATATATTTTTTTGACTATTTTCTGAATTTTTTTAGCAGTTTTTTCAAAATACTCATGGAAGCGGTGCAGTAAACTCCATATATTCATTAGAAACAGGATGAAGGAAACCAAGAACCATAGCATGGAGTGTCTGCCCCTGCAAATTAGGAAGGGCAGATTTTTTTCGGTCCGTAAACAATATCACCTAAAAGGGGATGCCCGATACTGCTCATATGTACACGGATTTTGATGGGTACGGCCTGTTTCCAGCTCACATTCTACATAAGTAAACCGGTCAAACCGCTCCAGTAACCTTGTAGTGAGTGGTTGCAGGCTTTCCGTTTCTTACGTTTATTGCCATTTTTTTTTCGGTCGGTAGGATGTCTTCCGATAGTTCCTTCGATTGTGCCGAAGTCCTCTTTTAATCGTCCGTGAACAATGGCACGATAGCGGCGTGTAATGCTGTGTACTTTTAACTGCTCTGCCAGACTTTGGTGTGCCAAATCTGTTTTACATACGACTAAAGCTCCTGTTGTGTCCATATCAATTCTATGCACAATTCCCGGTCTTAATACCCCGTTTATTCCCGAAAGCTGGTCTTTACAGTGAAACATTAAAGCATTTACCAATGTTTGGGAATAATGCCCTGCACTGGGATGCACCACCATTCCCTTTGGTTTATTGACTACCAGAAGCTGCTGGTCTTCATAGAGAATATCAAGGGGGATATCCTCCGGTACAATATCCGGTTCTTTATTTTCCGGAATAAAAATACGAACTTCATCATCTTCTGCTACTTTTAAGCTGGCTTTGGCTGTTTTTTCATTGACGCTGACATTTCCGTCTTTAAGCTGTTTTTGCAGAAAAGAGCGGGAATAATCGTTCATAACCTCAGCCAGATATTTGTCAATTCTCTCTCCGGCGTATGCAGAGTCCACCTGCAAACAAAGCTGTTTCATAAATCAGACTCCTTTATTTTTCCATTTTAAAATTCAAATCTTCGTCTTTGTAATAAAATAGGACAACGGTAAATAAGAAAACCATACCTACACTTACGTAGATATCCGCCACATTAAAAACAGGGAAATCAATGGGCGCAAAGTAAATAAAATCAATCACATAATCAAGCCGTACTCGGTCAATCAGATTTCCGATGCCTCCGGCAGTGATTAAGAAGCACAGTAATTTCAGATAAATGTATTTTTTATCTGCGGGAATTTTCCATAAAACATAGCAGACGCCAACTAAAATCAGGCTGGTTAAAAGAACCAGAAAGATTTTCCGGTCTTGAAAAATCCCAAAGGCAGCTCCTCTGTTTTCCAGATATTGAAAATATAGCACATCGGGAATTAAAGGAATGTCTGCTTTGCCCCTTTAAATTTTTAACAGCCAGAAGCTTTGTAAGCTGGTCAAAGCCTGTCAATAATGCAACTGCAACAAACAGTTGGATAAAAGAGAAGATACGTTGCTTTTTTTCTCATAAAGCAGCCTCCTTATTTTCCTTACATATTTCCGTTATGGCTTCCGTTAAATCCTCATCGGAAAGGGAGGTATCAATTACTGCATTTCCGCATCCCTGAAGAAGAATAAAACGAATATGACCTTTGTCCATCTTTTTATCTGATTTTGTAGTCATGAGAATATCCTCGCAGGATAAGCCGCTTACTTTTACAGGTAAATGAAATGCGTTTAATTCTGTAAGAACTTGCATATATTCTTCTTTTGATAAGAAGCCCTTTTTCAAAGATAAGTAGGCAGCCGCAGCGCATCCGATGGCAACACAGTGCCCGTGATGAAGAGAGAAATCTTTTAATTTCTCCACTGCATGTCCGATAGTATGACCGAAATTCAAAACAGCACGTTCTCCGTGCTCTAAAGGATCGTTTTCAACTACGGTCTTTTTAATAACACAGCTTTTGTAAATCATTTCTTGACAAATAGCAGGCTGTCTTTCTGTGATTTCCTGTTTATGGTCCAAAAGCCATTGGCTGTAATCCTTGCTGCGTATAAAACCGTGCTTTACCACTTCTCCCATTCCGCTGATAAATTCTGTTTCCGGCAGTGTTTTGAGAACCTGTACATTTGCATAAACAAAAAGAGGCTGATGAAATGCGCCTACCATATTTTTATACTGACCGAAATCCACTCCTGTTTTGCCTCCGATACTGCTGTCAACCTGAGCAAGCAGTGTGGTAGGAATTTGTACGAAATCAATGCCCCGCAGATAAGTGGCTGCGGTAAAACCGGTCATATCACCTACTACACCCCCGCCTAAAGCGGCCAGTAAATCGCCTCTGTCAAAATGATTGACAATTAAATGCTCGTAAATTCCTTCGATTTCTTTTAAGTTTTGTTGGCTTCTCCGGCAGGAAGAACATAAGAGGTATAAATAAAATCTGTCTTTTTAAGTTCTTTTTCTACGGCGTCCAGATACAGAGGGGCAACGTTGCTGTCTGTTACAATACAGATTTTTCTTCCTTTTTTGTTTAACGCATTTAATTTCTCTGAAAGCTTTTCAAAGCTTTTTTCAAAGAAAATATTGTAATGAAAATCTCCGGCTTTTTTTACTTGTAAAACTTCCTGTTCCATTGAAAAATCCTCCTGTCTAACAATATTTATATAAAATCACATGGCTGCGATTTTTTTTCGTTTTACTGGTTACAGAATGAAACTGAAATTTGCCTTTTCCACGAACAGATACAATATCTCCCTCTTTCAATACATAACCGTTAGAGACAACGCATTTCCCGTTTATGAATACTTTTCCGCTTTCAATATAAGAAATCATACTGCTTCTGGATGTGCGAAATGCCAGACCGATGACACTGTCCAGACGAGGGGAAGCAACCGTACCGGAAATTTCTTCTCGTTTGGGAGTTGGAAGCTGATTTTCTTCTGTAATTCTCTCTGCTTTTACAGGAGTATGTTTGATACGGCATATCTCATCGATTAAAAAATCGACCATAGAGGTGTGACAGAAAACAAAAGCGCCGTCTTCTTCTACTAATATGTCACCGATTTTACATCGCTCAATTCCCAGATTTAAAATAGAGCCCAGATAATCACGGTGTGTTAAAGTATCAGAAAATTTCCTGTTTAAAGGAGAGATTTTGATACAGGCAATAGGATAATCTTCTTTACAACAAAAAGCATCAGATACGAATGCCGCCATCTGACGCTCTGCTGTTTCATAGCCTCCGAATAACAGAACCTGAACTCCTGTATCTGAAAAAGAAAGGCTGTGAAGGATATTTTGTTCATTTAAATCTAAAAAATCAGAGTAAGTAAGAAATTCCTCTGTAATAGGATTTCTTACTTAACTCTAACATACGCTTTTTAAATAATTCTTCTTTTTCCATAAGGCAAAATTAAATCCCCTCGTACATAGAAGCACCTGTGATGTCGTTGAGTAAGTCCTGAGAATCACCGGTAATATCCACACCTTCCGGTGTTAAGATGAAGATGTAAGAAGAAACCTTACGAATACTTCCCTGAATAGAATAACTTGCACCGGAAGTAAAATCAATAATATGCTGGGCAAGATTGATATCCAGACCTTCCAGATTTAAAATTACAGTGCAGTTATCTAACAGTGCATCTACGATTTCTGTGGCATCATCAAACTGTTTTGGCTTGATAACACAAACCTCACTGGAGGAAGCCGGTTTCTTCACATTATACATAGGTGTGACTTTGCTGGAAGCAGTGGAAGTCTGTTTTGCAGATTTTGGCTGTTTTGTTGCAGCAGTCTGTTTTTCTGCTTTTTTGTAGCTTTTTGAGGAAGGAATATCGTCAAAATCATCATCAAAGTCATCGTCTAATTTTTTGAAAAATCTTTTTTTCGGTTTTTCATCTTCAAAATCGTCATCTAAATCATCCAGAAAATCTTCATCGTCGAAGTCATCGTTTACTTTCACAGCATCTATAAATTTACCTAAAATATTCATTTTATAAAATCTCCTATCTGTTATATGGTATAATTTCTTTCCCCGAAGATACCTGTTCCCACTCGGACATGGGTAGCACCTTCTTCAATGGCAACCTCATAATCGCCTGTCATGCCCATACTCAGGACATCCATAGTAACATTATCAAAGTTTTTTCCTTTAATGTCAATACTTAAATTTTTTAATTTTTGGGAAAATCCATCTGTTTTCTTCCGGATTTTCCACATAAGGCGCAATGGTCATAAGCCCTTTTATGGCAATATTGGGAAGAAGTGATATTGCTTCAATAAGAGGAAGCAATTCAGATGTACGTACACCGAATTTACTTTCTTCCTCTGCTACGTTTACTTCGATTAGGATTTTTCGCCGTAACCTGTTTTTTTCTGAGCCGCCTTGCTGATTTTCTTCAGCAAGGCGCAGAGAGTCAACAGATGAATGATACAGGCTTTATCAACAATATATTTTACCTTGTTTCTCTGTAAATGTCCTATCATGTGCCAATGAAGAGCAGAAGGAAGTATTTCTGCCTTTGCGGTAAGCTCCTGTACTTTATTTTCTCCGAAATCTCTTACATTTAAGGGGAGGAGTTCTTCTATCATAGAAACAGGCTTTGTTTTGCTTACTGCAATTAAGTAACCTCCTCACGCTTTCTGCCCGCTCTTTTGCAGGCTTCTTCCACACGTTTTTCTACTTCTTTATAATTTTCACAGACGCTCATTGTGGTCTCCTTTCTCTGAATTAGTAAGTACCGGACAGAATATCTTCTTCCTGAACCTTTTCACCGTCCAGAACAATATAATCAAAAGGCTGAAGTCCGTAAGAAGTACCCTGTTCTACGATGCAGTATTCTTCATTTTGGTCAAGAATTTCGATTTGGCGGAATACAGCATAGCCCTTGTTCATACCGTATACCCCCTCCAGATAATCAACCTCTCCCATGACAAAGGTCTCGTTGGAGTCCGGTTTAATCAAAACATCGCCTTCTTGGAAGGTTTCCTTATCCACATAGCAATATCCGCCGGGAGTATCTGTCGTATCATAAGTAATTTCATTTCCTTCCTCGTCAATTTCCTTGTAAATGACAGGTTCTATAAATTCTGTGGTAGACGCTTTGTTTTTCTTCTGCAATTCTCTGATAAATCCTTTTCCTTCTGTGTTGTTTCCATTGGCAAGGAAATCTCTCGGAATGAGATAAAATTCTTTTGTCACAATAGAACTTACCGGTATTTTTAAACCGCTTCTGGTATTGACAACCAGCTCAATTTCAAGAAATCGGTCTGAAGCATAACGTGCCATACCATTTTTTAAATGAATTTGTGCAACCTTTTGGTCTCCGATTGTCACAATGGATAAAGCTCCGTTTTGGCTTTCTCCGTCTTTTAAGAATTTTACCTTAATGCTGCTTCGGTCTGCAATGGTAGCAGCCAGCTTGTCTGTAAGCGGAACCATTAAGGTCCATTCCTCACTGGTAATCACCTTATAGATCCGGGTCTGCCTTTTTTTAATCTTTTCGTTGGTTAAAAGCTCTGTTTTTTTATAAGCTTTTTCATCAAAGTCACTTTCTTTTAAGGCTTCCGGTGTTTTTTTCTCATAGCCGTCTGTGGAGTAAACCACAACGCCTGCTTCCGGTGAAGTGAAGACCTTTTGATTTCCAAGAGAAACTGATGCGCCTACGGCTTGTCCCTTTAGAACATTGCTGTCCTCCTCGGCAGCTTCTGTGGAAGTATCTGTTTCGTCCATTATGCCGGAAGCATGAAGAATATTTCCTTGCAGCTCATATTTGAAGCTGTATGTATCATAAAAATCACTGCCTTGAAAGCCGTAGGAAAATTTTGCCATGTTTGCCCGCATCTTTTCCAACTGTTCTGCAGAAAGCTCTACGTCAGCAGCTTCTGTTTTTTTGTCATCCAATGCGTATACAGAGCCGTTCTTCCTTACCTGCATACCTTCTCGTGCATAATAATTAATATAACCGGAGCCGCCTGCCGGCACAAGCTGTTCCTCACGAAGCGCCAGTGCGCTGCATACAGGGTTTTTCGTTAAAGGCCCTACGGTAACCTGATAGGAGGTTACATGGTCGGAGGTCGCATATAAAACAACGGTAATTATCATGTAAAGCAGTCAAAACACCAAACATAATGGTTGTAATTATTAAAGGTCAGCAGCTTTTTTAAAAATAAAAAAACTGCTTGAGTTTTTTTAAAATTTTCTTTCCGATTGACAACTTTAATCTCCTTTGTTTCTAATTGTCTTTTCAGCATTATATTATATTTTAACATTTTCTATATGGAAGCACAATAGAAAAAATTTTGCATAAAACAGGATTTTGCGGACACACTAAATAAGGATAAAGGAGGCTTCATTTATGAATAGCAGAGCTTTAGATTACACAGCATTAGTAATTGCCTTAATCGGTGCAGTGAATTGGGGATTAATCGGATTTTTCCGGTTCAATCTGGTAACCTTCTTATTCGGAGATATGGTATGGGTAACCAGAATTATTTACGCACTGGTTGGAATTTGTGGATTATATCTTTTTACCCTATTCGGAAGAATTCAGGCTTTTGGAGAAAAGATGTAACAGCACTGCAAAAAGCCACCACGCAAAATCAAACTTGTGTGATGGCTTTTTGTATCTTTCATGTTTTTGAACTTTTGTAGAATTGTATAATAGGAAAATCGCTAATTACATAGAAACGAGAAGCATCTCTTTTGCACATTCCGGCAACTGAGAGGCATCTTTTGATACACTGAGTACAAAAGAAACCTGATATTTCTCGCCCATTGTCTGCAGGCGTTTTAATACATCCGCAAGTTCTTCATCTGTTACTTTTGAGATTTTAAGAAAGCTGTCTAAGAAAATCTTTTCCAAATCATTGTCCTGTGAAAGGATACCGGAAAGAAATCCTATAAATTCACTGCTGTTTTGAATATCAAATTCAGATAATCAATCAGACGTACTTTGTTATTTAACTCATACATGTGTTTTTTGCTCTTATCAAGATAAACAAATGTACCTGTTGCTTCTTTAATCTCCGTATTTACTTTGTCTAAAAGTATTTTTGTTTTTCCTTTTCCTTTTTCGCCTACAATTAACTGAACCATCGCAATTTCCTCCTTAGCCGCACGTAATATGTATATTTACCAAAAACGTGGTTATCGTTAAAATAATTATAGTGCATATTGTTCGAAAATTCAATGGTAAAATGAAAAAATATAGTAATTTTTTATCTATTTGTCTGGCTCAGCATTTCAGACATTCTTTCCATCAAGGCGCTTTCTGTTTCCGCATGAAATACAATGGAAATATAAATTCACCATATTTATTCTGGGTTAATAAGGCCGCATAATTGTTGGATTTTGAAGTGAAGGTTTTACCGCCTAAGACAGTAACGTCTTTTGGTATTGTTACCTTTCCGGCAGTAAAAGGATTATCATTGTCTAACCAACGCTGTTTTAATTCGCCTTTTGGAGTGGTGTAATTGATTGTATAGTCAGGCAGGGACATGGCGTTTAGCAAATCAGGATATTTTAAAAATTCATTGAGCAATAAATAAATATCATAGACCGTGGTATACTGCTCATCTGAGGTATATCCTGTGGCATTTGCATAATGTGTATTGGTCATGCCCAGTTCTGTTGCTCTTTCGTTCATCAGGGTAACAAAAGCTTCCTGTGAACCGCCCGTAAGTCGGGCAAGAACCTGACAGGCATCTTCAGCAGAAGAAACAAGAACGGCATTTAAAAGCTGTTTTACTGTAACATGATACCCTTCCTGTAAGCCGCAGCTTCTGGCTTCTTTTCCATATACTCTGTCATCGCCTTCAATGACTGCTTCGTCCTCCAAATTTAAGCGTTCCACGGCAAGTAAAGCAGTCATAAGCTGCGTAACCTTTCTCGGCTCTATTTTTTCATATAAATGATTGGAAAAGGGAATTGTGCCCTCTCCAAGTGAGAAAAATCCTGCCATTTCTTCGGAAATGTTCTGAATACCTTCCAGCTGGGTAAAATCTTCTCCAACGCAGAGATTGCGGGAAAGCCCGGGAGCTACCAGAGCGTCTTCTCTGGCAGAAGTTCCAAAAGCCTGTATACTTTTGTTATAAGGATGCTCATCCTCAAAATTTTTATCTTTGGATAACAAAACAATTCCTAAAATCACAAAAAGAACGATAATCATAGCAGCCAGCTTTAGAAAAAGCACTTTTTTCTTTTTTATTTATACATTTCACGCCAATCCAGCTCTCCTCTTCCTAAGGAACGAATCATCATTTCAGCAGTTGCCAGATTGGTTGCCATAGGAATATTATGGGTATCGCACAGCATAAAAATACGCTTTACATCCGGATCCTGCTTTTGCGGAGCTAAAGGCTCACGTAAGTAGATGATTAAATCCATTTCATTTTGCTCAATCATAGCGCCTAACTGTTGTTCGCCGCCTAAATGTCCTGCAAGAAATTTGTGAACCGTAAGATTGGAAGCTTCTTCAATCAGTCTTCCGGTAGTGCCTGTGGCATATAATGTAATTTTTTTGACAGAATATTTCTGTATGCGATGCAAAAGTTCTGCATCAGTTTTTTCTTTGAGTTGTGTGCAATCAATCC
>ENA-OQCB01001199-OQCB01001199.1-human-gut-metagenome-genome-assembly--contig:-NODE-1199-length-10397-cov-3.134761_pt1 | contig 10397 bp, 9 predicted proteins | sample MGYA00242493_ERZ504568 | MGnify/ENA primary metagenome ERZ504568 (study PRJEB26092, sample SAMD00036229) | human gut metagenome | host: Homo sapiens | study: EMG produced TPA metagenomics assembly of...
ATTAGGTCTGGGAATCTGCCCGGAGGACCGAAGCTTTCAGGAACAGCTGGAATATTTCAAGACTTCTCGAGAGAGGCGCAATGAGAAGATTATCCAAAAAATGCAGGAAAAGGGACTTCCCATCAGCCAGGAAGCTTTGGAGGAGAAGTTTCCCGGGGCGGTGGTGACACGGGCGCATTTTGCCCGCTATCTGAAGGAGGAAGGATTGGTCGGTTCGAACCAGGAGGCTTTTGATCGGTATTTGGGAGACCATGCCTGCTGCTTCGTCCCCAGGGAAAAGGTGACGCCGGCCCAGGTAGTGCGTTTGATTAAAGAAAACGGAGGGTATGCGGTGCTGGCTCATCCATTGATTTATGGAATGGCTAAGGAAAATTGGAGAACCTGGTCAGAGAGCTGAAAATTTTTGGCTTGGACGGCATTGAAGCGATTTATTCACAGAATCGGTGGAATGACGAAGGACAGATGCGCGTATTGGCTAAAAGACATGGGTTAAAGATCACAGGAGGTTCCGACTATCATGGAGCCAACAAACCAGGGATTGAGATGGGGTGCGGAAAGGGGAATTTAAGTATCCCTTATGAGATTTGGGAAAATTTAAAGAGATAGGATTTGCATTTTAAAGGAAAATGTTGTTATAATATGGAACAGTTATCGAAGGCCAGGGATTGTGCCGGATAGAGAGAAAGGATTGAAAAAATGGCAAAAAAGAATACTTACGATGCGGCCAGCATATCCGTTCTGGAGGGCTTAGAGGCTGTTCGAAAAAGGCCGGGAATGTATATCGGAAGTGTATCTCGCAAAGGATTAAATCATCTGATCTATGAGATTGTGGACAACGCGGTAGATGAGCATTTGGCAGGATACTGCAGTCATATACGAGTCGTGTTGGAGAAGGATGGTTCCTGCACGGTGTCTGACGACGGCAGGGGGATTCCGGTGGATCTCCATGAGAAAGGGATGTCCGCGGAACGACTGGTGTTTACCACGCTCCACGCGGGAGGAAAATTTGATGATTCTGCCTATAAAACAAGCGGCGGTCTTCACGGAGTAGGTTCTTCTGTAGTAAATGCGCTGTCGACTTATTTAGATATAAAAATCAGCAGGGACGGCTATATTCACCACGATCATTATGAGAGAGGAATACCGACCATTGAGTTGGAAAACGGATTGCTGCCCCGAATCGGAAAGACGAAAGAGACGGGGACCTGCGTGAATTTTTCACCAGACCCAGAGATCTTTGAAAAGACCCGGTTTTCTGCCACGGAGGTCAAAAGCCGTCTGCATGAGACCGCTTATCTGAATCCTGCCCTCACGATAGAGTTCGAAGATTTGCGCGCAGAGACGGCGCAAAAGGTGGTTTACCATGAGCCGGAGGGAATCGTGGGATTTATCCGGGAATTGAACCAGAGCAAAGAAGTACTGCACAAACCTGTGTTTCTGAAAGGGGAGTCAGAAGGGATTTCCGTGGAGGCTGCGTTTCAGTTTACCAATGAATTTCATGAAAATGTGTTGGGATTCTGCAACAATATATATAACGCAGAAGGAGGAACACACCTGACAGGATTTAAGACGACGTTTACCAGTGTGATGAATACTTATGCTAGGGAATTGGGCGTCTTGAAGGAGAAGGACAGCAACTTTACCGGGGCGGATATCCGAAACGGCATGACGGCGGTAGTCTCCATCAAGCATCCTGCTCCTAGATTTGAGGGACAGACCAAGACGAAGCTGGACAATCAGGATGCAGCTCGGGTGACGGGGAAGGTTTTGGGAGAACAGCTGGTTTTATATTTTGACCGGAACTTGGAGGAGTTAAAAGCAGTTCTTTCCTGTGCGGAGAAGGCAGCGAAAATTCGAAAGACCGAGGAGAGAGCAAAGACGAATCTGCTGTCCAAGCAGAAGTATTCCTTTGACTCCAATGGAAAACTGGCCAACTGCGAGAAGAAAGACCCTTCTGTCTGCGAAATCTTCATTGTGGAGGGAGATTCTGCCGGCGGGTCCGCAAAGACAGCCCGTGACCGGAATTACCAGGCGATTTTGCCTATCAGGGGCAAAATTCTGAATGTGGAAAAGGCCACGATAGATAAGGTCTTGGCAAATGCGGAGATCAAGACGATGATTAATGCTTTTGGCTGTGGTTTCTCCGAAGGGTACGGAAATGATTTCGATATCACGAAACTGCGGTATGACAAGATTATTATTATGGCAGATGCAGATGTGGACGGAGCTCATATCTCCACGCTTTTGCTGACGCTGTTCTACCGTTTTATGCCGGAATTGATCTATGAGGGTCATGTATATATCGCGATGCCGCCCCTGTATAAGGTGATGCCGAAGAAAGGGGCGGAAGAGTATTTGTATGACGATAAGGCATTGGAGAGATATCGAAAGACCCACAAGAGCGGGACTTTTACACTGCAAAGATACAAGGGACTCGGAGAGATGGATGCGCAGCAGCTCTGGGAGACAACCTTAAATCCCCAGACGAGAATTCTGCGCCGGGTGGAGATCGAGGACGCACGGCTGGCTTCCAGCGTGACGGAGGTGCTGATGGGGACGGAAGTGCCGCCCCGCAAGGCGTTTATCTATGAACACGCTCAGGACGCCCAGCTGGATGTATAGGAGGGTGACAGATGCAAGAGAAAAACGATCAGATTATCCGCACAGATTATGCGGAGATTATGCAGAAATCATATATTGACTATGCCATGAGCGTCATCATCGCCAGAGCGCTTCCAGATGTCCGGGATGGTTTAAAACCGGTACAGAGAAGAACGCTGTACGATATGTATGAACTGGGAATACGTTATGACCGGCCTTACCGTAAGTGTGCGAGAATCGTGGGAGATACCATGGGTAAGTATCATCCCCATGGGGACAGCTCGATCTATGAAGCTTTGGTGGTTATGGCCCAGGAGTTCAAAAAAGGCCAGACTCTGGTGGACGGCCATGGAAATTTCGGTTCCATCGAGGGAGATGGAGCGGCGGCCATGCGATATACAGAGGCACGGCTTCAAAAGCTGACTCAGGAGGTCTATCTGGCTGACCTGGACAAAAACGTGGTAGATTTTATACCAAATTTCGATGAGACGGAGAAGGAACCGGAAGTGCTGCCTGTGAAGATTCCCAATCTGCTTGTCAACGGAGCGGACGGAATCGCCGTGGGAATGGCTACCAGCATCCCGCCCCACAATCTGGGGGAGGTGATCGACGGGGTCAAGGCTTACATGAAGAATAACGACATCACCACGAAAGGGCTGATGCGCTACATCAAAGGGCCGGATTTTCCCACGGGAGGAATCGTAGTAAATCAGGATGAGCTGAGAAAAATCTACGAGACTGGGAGCGGAAAGATTCGCCTGAGAGGAAAGGTGGAGATAGAAAAGGCCAAGGGAGGCAGACTCCACCTGGTCATCACAGAGATTCCTTATACCATGATCGGCGCCAACATCGGAAAATTTCTCAATGATGTGGCTGCCTTGGTGGAGTCCAAGAAGACGACTGATATCTTAGACATTTCCAATCAATCCTCTAAAGAGGGAATTCGCATTGTGCTGGAGCTGCGCCGGGATACGGATGTGGACAACCTGGTCAATATGCTGTATAAGAAGACTCGTTTGGAGGACACCTTCGGAGTGAACATGCTGGCGGTGGCAGATGGAAGGCCGGAGACGCTGAGCTTAAAGCAGGTGGTGGAACACCATGTGGAATTTCAGTTTGAGATTGCCAATCGGAAGTACCGGACTTTGTTGGACAAGGAGCTGGAAAAGAAAGAAGTCCAAGAGGGACTGATGAAGGCGGTAGATGTCATCGACTTAATTATCGAAATTCTGAGAGGCAGCAAGAATCAGCAGCAGGTGAAGAAATGTCTGACCACTGGTGAGACGGAAGGGGTTCGTTTTAAGTCCAAGGCAAGCCAGAAAGCGGCGGCTCAGCTTCGATTCACAGAGCGCCAGGCCACGGCAATCCTAGAGATGCGGCTGTACCGTCTGATTGGTCTGGAGATGGAAGCTTTGCTAAAGGAGCATGAGGCGACACTAGAGCATATAGCCAAGTATGAGGACTTGCTGAATAACTATGATTCCATGGCTCAGGCGATTATGAATGAGCTGGACGCGGTGAAAAAAGAGTTTGGAAGGAAGCGCAGGACCGCTCTGGAAAATGCGCAGGAAGCGGTCTTTGAGGAGAAAAAGATCGAGGAGATGGAAGTGTGGTTCCTGATGGATCGCTTTGGTTATGTGAAGACCATAGACCGGCAGACTTATGAGAGGAACAAGGAGAATGCCAGCAGCGAGAGCAAATATCTGTTTTCCTGTATGAATACAGACCGGATCTGCATTTTTACGGATGCAGGCAGGATGCACGCAGTCAAGGTCTTGGATATTCCGCTGGTGAAGTTTCGAGATAAGGGGGTTCCAGTGGATAATCTGAGCAACTATAACAGCCAGGAGGAACAGATTCTCTACGTGGCGAGTATGGAAGAGCTGAAGCACTCTCAGCTTTTGTTTGCAACACAGAAAGCCATGCTGAAGCAGGTGAGCGGACAGGAGTTCGATGTATCCAAGCGGACGATTATGGCCACGAAGCTGGCAGAGGGCGACAAGGTGATTTTTGTAGCTCCTTCAGACGCCATGGAGATATGTGGTGCTGGCAAAGCGCACAAGGGTATTTTCTACGTTTTCTGAAGCAGGAGGTTCCCGAGAAGAAAAAAGGGGCCATCGGCGTGAGGGGAATGCGTTTAGGAGAGCAAGACCAGCTGGAACATGCCTATTTATTGGAAGGACATACGGAGTATACGATTGAGTATAAGGAAAAGAAACTTACGCTGAATAGACTCCGTCTGGCGAAGAGAGATACCAAAGGCACCAGGAGTCGTGCATAGCTGGAAAATGCTGCTTGATTTTCCGGTCCGTTGGTGTTACAATAAATGAGATGTAAATGAGACTGACAACGTAGGAGTGGACCGAAAGGTCCACTCTTTTATGTGAGAGGGAAAGACAGGTGGTGAGAAATTGAGCAGAAAAGAAGTCTATGAGCAAAGAGCAGAGGAGATGCTACTCCCTCTAGTGGAAGCTCAGCGATTTGAGCTGGTGGATGTAGAGTATGTCAAGGAAGCCGGAAACTGGTATCTCAGAGCGTATATTGACAAAGAAGGAGGAATCACCGTAGACGACTGTGAATTAATCAGCCGTGCGTTCAGCGATCTGCTGGATGAGGCGGATTTTATTGAAGACAGTTATATTCTGGAGGTGAGTTCCCCGGGACTTGGACGTCCTTTAAAGAAGGAGAAGGACTATGCCAGAAGCATGGGGAAGGAACTGGAGATCAGAACTTATCGCCCCATAGATAAACAAAAAGAATTTTATGGTATTTTACTTGCATATGATAATAATAGTGTGACCATTGAAGAACAAGATAAGACCAGGAGGACCTTCGAAAAAAAAGAGATCGCCCTAATCCGCCTGGCCATTGATTTTTAGTTAGGAGGAAAAAAGAAAAATGAACACAGAGTTATTGGGAGCATTGGAGATTTTGGAGAAAGAAAAGAACATCAGCAAAGACACTTTGTTGGATGCGATTGAGCAATCCTTAATCCAGGCCTGTAAGAATCACTATGGAAAGGCGGACAATGTCAAGGTCAGCATTGACCCTCAAACTTGTGATTTCAGTGTGTACGCGGAGCGTACAGTGGTGGAGCAGGTAGAAGATCCCGTGATGGAGATTTCTCTGGAGAACGCATTGAAGATCAGCGCCAGGGCAGAAGTCGGCGATGTGATTAAAGTGCCGATTAACTCCAAAGAGTTTGGCCGTATTGCTACCCAGAATGCAAAAAACGTGATTCTTCAGAAAATCCGCGAGGAGGAACGAAAGGTACTCTACAACCAATATTACGGCAAAGAGAAGGATGTGGTTACGGGTATTGTTCAGAGAAATCTGGGCAAGAATGTGAGTATCAATCTGGGGAAAGCAGACGCTCTTCTCAACGAGAATGAGCAGGTTAAGACAGAGGTCTTCCATCCGACAGAGAGAATCAAAGTCTATATCCTGGAAGTAAAGGATACACCGAAAGGCCCGAGAATCTTGGTGTCCAGGACACACCCTGAGCTGGTAAAGAGACTTTTTGAGTCAGAAGTGGCTGAGGTGAGAGAGGGAATTGTGGAGATCAAGAGCATTGCCCGGGAAGCTGGTTCTAGAACTAAGATCGCAGTGTGGTCCAACGATCCGGACGTAGATCCGGTGGGAGCTTGTGTCGGAATGAACGGGGCGAGAGTGAACGCGATTGTCAGTGAGCTTCGAGGAGAGAAGATTGATATCATTAATTGGAGTGAGAATCCTGCGATCTTGATTGAAAACGCGTTGAGTCCTGCGAAGGTGATCGCTGTGATGGCGGACCCGGATGAGAAGACGGCTCTGGTTGTAGTGCCGGATTACCAGCTCTCATTGGCAATCGGAAAGGAAGGACAGAATGCGCGCCTGGCAGCCAGACTGACAGGATTTAAGATCGACATTAAGAGTGAAACTCAGGCCAAGGAGGCTGGAGACTTCTATGACTACGAGGACGATGAATATGAGGATGAGTATGAAGAGTTCGAAGAGTCAGAAGAGTTTGCTGAGCCAGCAGAAGCGCTGAGCGAAGGCGAGGAAGTTCTTGATCTGAATGAATACGGTTACGAAAAGGAGACCGGGGAAGATGAAGACGAGAGGTAAAGTGCCCATGCGCCAGTGTACTGGATGCAGGGAGATGAAGAATAAAAAAGAAATGATGCGGGTACTGAAGACTGGAGAAGGGGAGATCTTGCTGGATACGACGGGGCGCAAAAACGGCCGGGGCGCATATCTGTGCTATAGTCTGGAATGTCTGGAAAAGGCCAGGAAAAATAAGGGGCTGGAGCGTTCGCTGAAGACAGAGATTCCCCAGGAAGTCTATGAGAGACTCGCGAAGGAGTTCGAAGAGATTGAACAAAAATAAGATAAAATCTCTGATCGGCCTTGCAACAAAAGCCAGAAAGGTGGTCAGCGGTGAGTTCTCCACGGAGAAGGCGGTGAGAAGCGGCCAGGCAAAACTGGTAGTGATTGCCGAGGACGCGTCTGACAATACGAAAAAGAAATTTCGAAATATGTGCGCGTATTACCAGGTCCCTTGCGAGGTGAGCCATACAAAGGAAGAACTTGGCCATTGTATGGGAAAAGAGTATCGTGCCAGTCTGGCAGTGTTGGATGAAAATTTTGCAGGCGCAATTTTGAAGATCACGAAGGATGACCCGAAATATTAGGAGGGAGTGAGTCCGGCATGGCAAAAATAAGAGTGCATGAGTTGGCCAAGAAACTGGAGCGGACGAATCGAGAGGTTATGGACGCGCTGAAAGGAATTGGCGTTGATGTAAAGAGCCATATGAGTAATGTGGAAGATATACAGGCAGAGAAAATCAGAGAAAAATTTAAGATGACAGGAAAGGAACAAAAAGTGGAATCACCAAATAACGAAAAGAACATAAACAAGCAGGAGGAGACTCCGAAGAAAAAGAAAAATATTATCCGTGTTTACCACGCGCAAAATGCCAGCGACGGCGGCAGGAGAAAGCAGGGCGAGCGCAAGAAAGGTGACAGAAGACCGGGACAAGGAAGACCGCAGAATTCAAATCGACCGGCCCAGAACGCGGCTGCAGGAAAACCCCAGGGAGAAAAGACAGCGGAAAACCGGGAAAATAATTTTAGAGGAAACAATAATCAAGGAGGCGCACCCAGAAACGGTGAAGGCCGTCCTGCACAGAATCGCCAGGGTGGACGCCAGGAGGGCCAGGGAAGACCGCAGAACAGAAATAATAATAGCGGCAATCGTTCCCAGGACCGTCAAGGCGGCCGTCAGGAAGGGCAGGGAAGACCGCAGGGCAGAAATGGAGGAAACAACTCCAGCCGTTCTTTCCAGGAACGTCCGAATAACCGCCAGGAAGGGCAGGGAAGACCGCAGAGCCGCAGCGGTGGAAGACCTGTAAAACGCCAGGAGCAGGATGTCTTTGTAGCTGAGATGACAAAGCCGTCTAAGGAAGGCAAGAGAGACAGAGACAATAAGAGAGATAATAAGAAAAAGGATTACGATAAGAGCAGCCGCAGGCCAAATCAGGGCGGAAAGAGACCGAATATGCGTATTCCAAAAGCTCTGCAGAAACCGACGCCTCAGCAAAAGCCGGAGGAGAAAAAGCCGGAGATTAAGGAGATTACGCTTCCAGAGAAGCTTACCATCCGGGAATTGGCAGAGAAGATGAAAATGCAGCCTTCCGTTATTGTCAAAAAGCTGTTTTTGGAAGGAATCATGGTGACAGTAAACCATGAGATTGATTTTGAAAAAGCTCAGGAGATTGCTCTAGAATACGATATCATCGCGGAGCAGGAAGAGAAAGTCGATGTGATCGAGGAGTTGCTAAAAGAGGAAGAGGAAGATGAGACTGCGCTGCAGTCACGTCCGCCGGTAGTCTGTGTTATGGGACACGTAGACCACGGTAAGACTTCCCTGTTGGATGCAATCCGAAACACCAATGTGACTGACAGAGAAGCCGGTGGAATCACACAGCATATCGGAGCCTATGTGGTAAAGATCAACGGACAGAAGATCACCTTCCTGGATACGCCGGGACATGAGGCTTTTACAGCGATGAGGATGCGTGGCGCAAATGCCACAGATATCGCTATTTTAGTGGTAGCAGCAGATGATGGAGTGATGCCTCAGACAGTGGAGGCAATCAGCCATGCGAAAGCGGCAGGAATCGAGATCATCGTAGCGATCAATAAAATCGACAAGCCAAGCGCGAATATAGAGCGTGTAAAACAGGAGCTGTCAGAGTATGAATTGATTCCGGAAGACTGGGGCGGAAGTACGATTTTTGTACCGGTGTCTGCTCACACAGGGGAAGGAATTGACAATTTGCTGGAGATGATTCTGCTCACTGCAGAGGTCTGCGAACTGAAAGCAAATCCAAAACGTGCGGCGAGAGGATTGGTCATCGAGGCAGAGCTGGATAAAGGAAAAGGACCGGTTGCTACGATTCTGGTGCAAAAAGGTACTCTGCATGTGGGCGATTTCATCGCAGCCGGAGCATCTTCGGGTAAAGTCCGTGCGATGATGGACGACAAGGGCCGCCGTGTGAAAGAGGCCGGACCATCCACACCGGTGGAGATTTTAGGGCTTTCTGACGTGCCTAACGCAGGAGAAATTCTGGTGTCCTTTGACAGCGATAAAGAGGCGAAAAACTTTGCCAGCACCTTTGTATCTGAGAACAAAAATCGTCTGCTGGAAGACACGAAGGCGAAACTGTCTTTGGATGATCTGTTCAGTCAGATTCAGGCGGGCAATTTAAAAGAGCTCCCAATCATTGTAAAAGCCGATGTACAAGGTTCTGTGGAGGCAGTAAAACAGAGTCTGACCAAGTTGTCCAATGAAGAAGTTGTGGTGAAGGTAATCCACGGCGGCGTGGGTGCCATCAATGAGTCAGACGTTACTTTGGCGGCGACTTCTAACGCGATTGTAATTGGATTTAACGTGCGCCCGGATGCTTTGGCGAAGCAGTTGGCAGAGCAGGAAGGCGTAGATCTTCGCCTGTACCGAGTAATTTACCAGGCGATTGAGGATGTGGAAGCTGCTATGAAGGGAATGCTAGACCCAATTTATGAGGAGAAAGTGATCGGCCATGCGGAAGTACGTCAGACCTTTAAGGCGTCCGGCGTGGGAACCATCGCGGGAAGCTATGTGCTGGATGGAATCTTCCAGAGAGCCTGCAAGATTCGCATCAAACGGGAAGGCGAGCAGATTTATGAGGGAGCTTTGGCATCTCTGAAACGTTTCAAAGACGATGTAAAAGAAGTAAAGGCAGGCTACGAGTGTGGCCTGGTGTTTGAAGACTTCAACGATATCAAAGAGGAAGATCAGGTAGAAGCATACATTATGGTAGAAGTACCAAGATAGGGGATTGAGTGACTATGAGAAAGAACAGCATAAAAAATACCCGTGTCAATACCGAGGTGCTCAGAGAGCTCAGCAACATTATTCGAAATGAAATCAAAGATCCCAGAATCCACCCTATGACTTCGGTCATGGCGGTGGAGGTGGCACCGGATTTGAAAACCTGCAAGGCATACATCAGTGTGTTGGGAAATCAGGAAGCTCAGGAGAATACCATGGCGGGATTAAAAAGCGCAGAGAGCTATGTTCGCCGGCAGCTGGCCAGAAATTTGAATCTGCGCAACACGCCAGAAATTCGTTTTCTCTTAGATCAGTCCATTGAGTATGGAGTCCATATGTCAAAGCTGATCGATGAGGTGGCAAAAAAGGATGCTTCTGGGACGGAGACAGAGGAATAAAGGTAAGTATTATGAATAGAATTGCAGATATCTTAGAGAATATT
>ENA-OQCB01001201-OQCB01001201.1-human-gut-metagenome-genome-assembly--contig:-NODE-1201-length-10376-cov-2.967119_pt1 | contig 10376 bp, 12 predicted proteins | sample MGYA00242493_ERZ504568 | MGnify/ENA primary metagenome ERZ504568 (study PRJEB26092, sample SAMD00036229) | human gut metagenome | host: Homo sapiens | study: EMG produced TPA metagenomics assembly of...
GTGCTTCCAAATCGCTGGTCGTTCCCCGGAAGCCAGTTACCAATGTCACGGCCTTTGTCCGTCCCCGGTTCCGCTTTATCCAAAGCGATGCGCAACTGCTGCTTCTCTTTCGGAAGCGTTTCTTCTTCCTCTTCGTTTCCTGTATTATATTGAAAATCCGGGTTCGTAGAATACATGACTCCCAGACGGTCCTTCCAGTCGTTACTCTTCATATTTCATTCCATCTTTATGGGGTCAAATCTACAAATTAACGGCGGGAAAAACAGATGAGTGGTTAATTTCACTTTGTTCCATACAAGGAGAATTTCAGTTTCATGCAAGGGGGAACTTTTGTTTCATGCCGGTGAAAATAAATTTTCCCTTGCATGAAAATAAATTTTCACCCAAGGGAAACACCTGAAAATATTTGAGAGAAAGAACTGGAAGAGGAAGGCTATTTCTGTATCAGTACCGTTGCATACGCAGCTATTCCTTCCTGCCGTCCGGTAAAGCCTAACTTCTCGGTTGTCGTCGCCTTGATGGAGATATCCTCTACATCCACCTGGAGGACATCGGCCATCACCCGTTTCATTTCGGGGATATGAGGATTCAGCTTCGGACGTTCGGCAGCAACGGTCGCATCTATATTACCCAATGTATATCCGGCATCACGAAGCAATTCCATTGTATCGAACAACAGGATCTTGCTGTCGATGTCCTTATATTCTCCTGCCGTATCGGGGAAATGATAACCGATATCACGCATATTGGCGGCCCCCAACAAAGCGTCGCAGATAGCATGAATCAAGACATCCGCATCGCTGTGCCCTTGCAAGCCCATCGTATGCTCTATTTTCACTCCGCCCAGCCATAAATCTCGTTCCGGAACCAGTGCATGCACATCATATCCAAACCCAACCCGTACTTTCATCACTTTCAACTTTTAACTTTCATCTGAACAAGTTCTTAATTCCGTCCATATCAAAAGACAGGGAGAAACGAAGTGTCTGGTCCAACGGGTTCTGCGGAACCGTACTGATCAGATAAGCGGCATCCAGCTGGAACACGCTCATACGGAAACCGGCACCTACAGAAAAGTACTTACGGTTACCGACATTCGCATTCTCGTAAAAATAACCGCCGCGAACAAAAAATTGTTCATTATAACTATACTCGGCTCCGACCGAAACCATGATCTCTTTCAGCAGGCCGTTAGGTGAATCGGTAAAAAGACTTCAACATACCGGAAAGGCTCGACCATGATTTATAGTCATCCACGCGCGTCTGGTAGTCGACATCAGTCTCTCCTTCTTCTTTTTGCGGAGCATATGGAACCATGTATTTGTTCAGGTCCAAATAAATACCGATCTGGTTGTAGTCGTCAATCGGATAAAGCAGCCCTGTTCCCAAAGTCAACTTGGCCGGAAGGTACTGGTTCGTATTTCCTCCGTCATACGAGATCTTACTCCCGATATTGGACAGGTTGAAACCAAAGCTCCACAATGCCTCGGCATTGCCCATCAGCACATACTTTTCCAGGTAACCGGAGATATCGGCTGCAAAAGCATTGCCCGCATTGCTCTCTTCATTCTGGTCTGTTCCCATATCCGAACGGATGTAACGCAAGGTTACCGCCATCGAATAGGACTCGGACAACTTACGGCTGTAAGCCACGTCGAACGCCATCTCATACGGGTTCAAACCATAGGGAACATCCCCGATATTCTCCCATATATTTACTTCTCCTAATGAAAAATAACGCAAAGATGCGCTGATAGCCTGTAAATCACTATTTCCTAATTTGTAGTAACCGGTCATGTTCACCAAAGCCACATCGTTGACCAATTTACGCAACCACGGAGTATAAGACAAACTGACTCCCGCCTTACTTCCCATAAAAGCATATTTGGCCGCATTCCAATACTGCGAATTGATGTCCGGCAAAGTTGCCGCTCCCATGTCTCCCATACCGCCTCCTCGTGCATCCGGAGCGATGTTCAGCGAAGGAACCGCCATTTGGAGCAAAGAAGGGTTCTCCACTTGTCCCCAAGTCGTCGCAACCGAAGCGAAGAAGTTAAGTATTATAACGAGTACACCGATTCTGAATTTACTTATCATATGTCTATTCTTAAATTATTTTCCGATTTACCTATCAACGAAGTACGGGCGGTTCACGAACCGCTCCTACTGCATTATAAACTGAATAATCCGAACTTTATTGTATGCTCAAATAAAATTCCTACTTTTGTCTTTTGAGTATGAAAGATATACAATCGACAGGCAAAGTTAAAGCATTATTTCTTCTGATGCGCCCCTCCCAGTGGGTAAAAAACATCATCTTGTTCCTTCCCATGTTTTTTGCACAGGAGATAGGAGACATAGACAGGTTATGGAATGTTGCCATCCTGTTTACCGGTTTCTGTCTGCTTACCAGCGGCGTATACGTTTTCAACGATTTGATGGACGCGGGTGAAGACCGCCTGCATCCGGTCAAACGATTCCGGCCGATTGCCTCCCGGAAGGTTTCGCCGATGGCAGCCCTTGTCTTCCTATTTTTACTATATGGGACGAGTGCATTATGTTTCAGTTTCATGCATACAAGTAACAACCAGATCTGGTTGTTGTCAGGAGGATATGTCCTCCTGAACTTAGCATATACGCTTTATCTCAAACAGATACAGATCATAGATGCCATGATTGTCGCCTGCGGTTTCATCATCCGGCTTGAAGCGGGAGCTGTCGCCGGGGAGATAGAACTTTCGCACTGGCTGATTATCATGACATTCATCCTCTCCCTGTTTCTCGCCTTTGCCAAGCGCCGGGACGATTTGCGTAATTTCATGGAGACTGGACAGATTTCACGTAAGAATATTACCGGATATACGATCGACTACCTGAACGTGATCCTGTCATTTCTCTCTTCCATCATAGCCGTGACTTACATATTATATACGCTTTCGCCCGAAGTAACGTCGAGGAGCAGCGAATACTTGTATGCCACGGTCCCTTTCGTACTGGCAGGCATCATGCGCTACCTGCAAATCATCTTGGTGGAAAAGAGCAACTGCAATCCGACCGATATCCTGTTGCAGGACCGTACTTTGCAACTGACAGTGGCCGGCTGGTTTATCGTATTCGCTTTACTGATTTATTGATATGGCAATCGCAATATTCGACTTCGACGGTACTATCATCTCCCGCGACTCACTGCCGGATTTCCTGATTCAGGCTTGTGGACGGAAAGCTTTTCTCCTGCGACTTCCCTGGATTATCCTGCTGAAAGGAGCAGCTTTAACAGGCATTCTTTCCACACACCGGGCCAAAGAACTTGTGATCTCCTCTTTCCTGCGAGGGATGAAGGCAGAGGATTTTCATCAGGCTTGCCTCAAATATGCCTCCCGTATACCGGCTTTCGTCTATCCTGCGGCCCTGAAAGAGATACGGAGGCATCAGGAAGAAGGCAACAAGATCGCCATCATCAGCGCGTCCGTGCCAGACTGGATACGTCCCTGGGCACAAACAATAGGAATCCGGCTCGTAGAAGGGACTGGACTGGAAATCAGGGGACAGATTTTGACCGGTCGGTTTTCCACGCCCAACTGTAAAGGGAGCGAGAAGGTACGCAGGCTCCGTCAGCTATATCCGGATTTCGCCTCCGAGACGCTGCATGTATATGGTGACAGTTCCGGTGACAAAGAACTGCTTGCCCTTGCAGATGTTCCCCATTATAAACCATTCAACAATAAATAAACATATATATGATGCCATCCTGCCTGTCTATTCTGTTTCGCGCTCTCCGGATCGAGTGGAGAGAGACTAAGCGCACGTTATTTCCACCGACCCTGATAGAAACCGGACTTTTCCTTTTCTTCTTCATTCTTTACGGGTATATCGGGTACCGGATGCTCTTTCATACGGAACTGATAGATGTGCCCAACGGGGAGCAGGAAGTTACTTGGGGTATGACAATCTATTCCATCTCCACACGCGCGGAGGAGCGTTTGACATCAGCCATCCCTTCTTCGGTATTTTTCATTTGTTGAAAACCTTGTTGATAATCCTGTTGACAACCCTGTTCAAAGAGAAAACTTCCGGTATTATTTGCCTGATGCTGATGAACCTGTTGATAACCGGCGGACTGGTCCTGATTTATCGTTACCTGAAACAGATTGTCCAGATTTCTTCCAGGCGAGCACTGTTGCTGACAGGGTTCACGGGATGCTTCTTCACAACCGTTGTCCTATCATTCACCACAGAATCTTATCCGTTCTCCTTTTTCCTGCTCGTCTTCTCACTATTAATGCTTTCCAGGGAATACAAGCTGACCGGATATATAAAAGGGCGGACCATTCTCTTCCTCTCTTTCCTCTGTGGAGGAATAACAATCACCAACGCTGCCAAACCGGCAATGGCCCTGTTCCTGAATAAAGCACCGTTCTGGCGTAAAATACGGACGGGGATCAAAGTAATGTTGCCATTTGTCATTTGCGTAGCTGTCATCATGGGCTTTTATACCCTCAAAGCGAAACTGTTCAACCCGGAAGGCCCGTCTCCTATCGAAACGACCGGGCAACTCGGACAGTATTTTATCCATGACGAGACATTCGGTAAACAAGCATTGGTCGATTTCTGGGGCAACACGATCATAAGCACGCCTCTCACACAACAGTTAGTCGGAAAAGAGGTCGTATTACGGCCCAGCGAATACCTGCACAGTTGGAACAATGCCGTAATCATGTTTCTGTTGTTCTTAGTCACAGCCTCGGCTTTGCTCAACCTGAAAAACAAATATGTACAACTGTTGCTTATGTACCTGAGTATCGATTTCGTGATCCACTTTATCATCCGCTACGGGATGAACGAAGCGATCTTGTTCGGCGGACATTGGATGTTTGCAGTCCCGATCCTGCTGGGCTGGCTATACACGCGATTGCCGGTCCGCATGTACCGGATACTGGACTGGATCATTATCGGTTTCTTTGTTCTGACTGCAACGATAAACACGATGGAGTTCATGCGCTCCTTCCTATTCGCCTAAAATGATGAACTTCCTTGCTTTTGTCGCGTCTTTGGAATTATCGGTGCTGATGGCTGCCCGGTAGATATAGACACCGGGGCGCATACGGGCACCGCCACATGTCAGATCCCAGGAAACTGTATAGTTTTCGAACAAGCCGGACGTTCCGCTTTCTTCATGTTTCCAAAGCTGGCGTCCTGCCAGATCGTAGACCATAATGCCCACTCGCATCCGACTTTCGGGACGGTTGTGCATAAGATGGAAAGTCACTTGCTCACGGGCGATACCCGGTGTTGCGATCACATCGAACAGGAAGGGTTTCAGTCCCTCGACCACTTCAAAGGTAAATGTCCGCACGGTCGAGTTATTCAAGATATCCCACACCCAGAACTCCGCCGTATGTTTACCCGGCTCAAGCGCCGGGATCGGGAACTTCACGATACCGGTCCCCTCTTCGCCAGGTAACAGTTCGTAATAACTGTTCAGGTTATAGCTCAGGACGGTCGATTCGTCTATTACCAGCATCATATCATGCCCGACACTGCTTCCCGTGATATTCACTCCGCTCTTATCCCATAACTCAGCGACAAAATAGGGAGTCGTGTTCACCTGGCCGCCATCCACAAATGTCGTATCATTCAGGTAAAGGGCACGGATTTCCGGACCGATCGTATCGGTTTCCGCCGTGTCGGAAGTTCCTCCGACAATGAAATTGTCGAAATTACCCTGTGCCTCATGACCATTTTCCGTATCGACGGCATAGAGATTCATTTTCCCCTGCAAATTAGAATAGGAAATATCCTTCGGAACCGTAAAAGTAAAGCTGAACTTTCCGTTGCGCACGGAGTCATTCCCTATAAAAATCGTATTCGGATAGTCGGTGAAGGTGAAAGCCGGAGTGTCATCTTGATTGTTATTATTCAAGCAGGTGACAGTCATTTTGCTGTCTTTCACTGTCGGATTTACGATACCGGTAAAATCGGTTGCCAACTGTCCGGAAGCATCCAACACCTCACCTTCGACCCTGATCTTCTCCAAAGCTTTGAAAGAGACCGGGGTTTCCTCTACCGACAGTCCATTTATCGCCGTCACTTTCATTCCATATTCCGGATAAGCCAGTTTGATAGCAGGATCTCCGATCAGACAAAACCCCATCTTCACTCGGTTTGTGTTATAGCTTTCAGACGCGACTAAAGAACGCTTCATGGCCTTCATTGCATCCCCCAAACTACGCTTATGCCCATTTACTCTGGAAAAAATGATTATGTAACAAATGACTGTCTATATAAGCATTATAAGGCCGATAGGCAACACGCACCGTCGTAAACAAGGCGATTCCACCGCTTTTGGCATTCAAAAAGACATCCTCTCCTGCCGATGTCTCCACATTGTCGAAACGAGTAAAATCACAAGTGGCAGTCACCCATACAGGCAGACAAGGATAGGTATACTGGGCGATATCCGTTTGTGTCACGACCTTCTCATCGCTGAGTGCAGTAATTCCCCCGTGCCCCGTATAATTGAACAGCAAAAGACCGTCTTTTAAAAGTTTTTGCAAATTAGCCCGCACATCCGGATAACTTCCTGCTGTCTTATCCTTTTTATACGCGTCATAATATAATTTATGTACCATCAATTCAGGATGATCCCGATTAAGATGATCCGCCAACGAGTCTGCCTCCTCCATGTGTCCGCTCGTAAAACTATCAGCGTTATTTCCGTCATCCGCCATAAAACAGAGATTGTTTTTCCAAGCGCCTGTATTTTTATTTTCTATGTAAGAAATCACCTTATCAACAGCATTAGTCGCCTGGGCAACAGTGCGCACAGGGAAACGTCCGATACCGATGTCTACCTTTTGGGCATAAATCTCCTTCCCGTTATTTGCATCATTCAAAAAGCCGAAATAATCGTCCACGACATAAGAATACTGATTCAACGATTCTTCCGTCTGATACGTCAATAACATATTGCTCATATCCACCGATTTCCAGGCGGAAGTCAATTTACGGTTGTCGAACGAGCCATCGCCGAACAGCAGTAAATATTTAGGAGCATCAGCTTCCGAAGTCTGCCGGTCGTAGAACATCTTCATAAAACGGCGATAAGCAGTTGCATCCGGTGTACCGCTGGAAAACTCGTTATAAATTGATTCTGGCGTCACCACTCGGACCGTCAGGTTATCCTTTGTCCGATGCGCTTCCGCCAAACGTTCCGCTTGCGTGGTGAAATTAGGCTGGGCAATAATGATCATATCTTGCTGTGGCAAAGCATGCAGGTTCTGATTCGTTACCTCGCCGACCGTCACGGGAGCTTTAATCTGCGAAGGTTTTACAGCGACAAACTCCCTCAAGGAAGTGGAAGCTGGAATCGAAAAAGACAACTCTGTCCCGTTCAGAGACGTTTCCATCTGTTGCGGATTTACACCGTCGGTCACATCAAAAACCAGCGTACCGGCATCGGCTCCCTGAATCACAAAACGGGAAGCATTGCCTCTTGCCGAGAGGCTGCGGAAGAATGTATAAGGATCATATACTTTCAATTGCCTCTTCATCTGAAGGCGGAAATAGTTCAAGTGTACATTCTTATGTCCGGTCGTGCTGTATCCTATATTAACCTTCACAGTCTCACCTTTATCAGCAGTCCAAGCTCTTGCGCGATACAGTTCCCGTGCTACTTCGTATTCATCCGACGGAACAGACACAGAACCGGAGATTACAGAATTTCCATCGACATTCATCGTGATCGTTCCGTTGCCCCGGGAGATAAAAGACAGGGTAGCTTTTCCCTCGTCATCCGTAATGCCCGGAACCGATATCGTGAAATCACGAGATAAAGTAGATGTAAACGATTCTCCATACAGTTCACGCCCGGAACTGTTCACCGATACCAACTCTTCCTCGTGCAGGACATAGTCATCGAAAGTCGTCACTTGCAGGGTGGCTCCATCAGCGGATACAGCCTTTTCCATCGTGCGTCCGGCCGTTTCTTTCTCGGTCACGAAATAATATCCGTAATTGGAATAGGGATTATTGGTGTGGATAAAAGACTTATCAGAAGAAGAATATTCCCATTTACGTGGTCCCTTCCCATAAAATAGCAGATAGTCCGCATTTCTCCACACGGCTACTTCTGGAACATCATCAATATAAGTAGTAGAGAAATCTTCATCCAAAGGCCAGCCTCCATAACCATAGACAGCGACTTTGTCCAGATTGGAAAAGCCCATCTTCTTCAGATCGGCAGCCGTCAGTTTGTAAATACCATCTTCCGCCACCTGTATCTTCACCCATTTCCCGGAGCTCAATACCGACTCGGAGGCATATCGGCTACCATCCGCCCAAGCAGAAGTGAGCAGACCGAATACAAACAGCAAGGCACATAAGATTCGTCGTTCATACGTTTTTCCGTGTTATCTCACAAAGAAATCCAGCAGCTTCTGCTCGCCGATATATCCCTGCAAGTGGTCGTCTATCTTGACCGGCCCCACGCCTACCGGGGTTCCGGTATAGATCAGATCGCCTATCTTCAACGTAAAGAAACGGCTCACATAGGCAATGATCTTGTCGACCGGGAAAAGCATATCCTGTGTATTTCCCTCCTGAACGGTCTTTCCGTTAATATCCAGATGGAAAGGGATGCGGTTCACATCTCCCACACATTCCAGCGGGACGAATGTCCCAAGAACAGCCGAATTATCGAACGCCTTGCTGATTTCCCAGGGCAGACCTTGCGCACGCAGCTTGTTTTGCAAATCGCGAGCTGTAAAATCAATCCCTACCGTCACCTCGTTATAGTAACGATGGGCAAAACGTTCGGCAATGTTTTTTCCCAGCCGGTCTATCTTCACGACGATCTCCGTTTCGTAATGGATCTCCGAAGAGAAATCAGGATGAAGAACGGTTTGCCGTCCTTCAGCAACGAAGAGTCGGACTTCATAAAGATAGTAGGCTCCGATAATTCTAACGAATGATGCAGCTCTTTATTGTGGGCAGCATAATTCATTCCTACGGCTATTATTTTCATATGTCAGTGATTGATTGAATTCAAGCGGTTGAACATCACGGCAAGGTGGGCATACATAGAGGTATTTTGCACCACGATATCTTCCGGCACACGGATACGAACGGGGTAAAGTTCCACAAAGCCTTGATCCCTCCGGCGATAATCAGTTCGGTCACTTCCTGCGCCTTATCGACAGGGACGGTAATCACTCCGATCGTCGCTCCGTATTCCTTCTGCTTGGCAGGAAAATCATCCATGTGGTAGACCGGTATTCCGTTGATCTCAGTTCCGGCAAGTTCGCGACGGACATCGAAGCCTCCTACAATCTCCAATCCATATTGTTTCAGACCGGAATCCTGTAACAAGGCGGCTCCCAAGCTACCGACACCGAACAGGAATGCTTTATGCTGCGCCGTAAAACCCAAGAAATCTTCCAACACGTCCACCAGCGTACCGATCTCATAGCCGACACGTGTCTTCCCTGAAATATTCACAAAGGAGAGGTCTTTCGCCACCTGACTGGGGTCCACATTAATTTCTTTGGCAATCTGAGTAGATGATACGAAAGTCTCCCCTCTTCCTTTCATCAGTTTCAAAAAGGCAAGATACCACGGCAACCTCCTAAGAGTCGGCTCAGGTACTTTCCAGATTTGTTTCATTTCATCGTTAGCCATTGTTCAATCTTTATTAATGTAGCTCACAAAAGTACAATTTTTTTCTTTGGGAATAGAAAAATAGAACACGCTCTTTTCATAAAGTGTCCATCTGTTTTCGCCACCGATACGGACGATGACTATATAAATGTTCTTGCAAAACCAACCATCATACTATCATAATCGCCCGTATATTACTTTAAAACAACTCGTTACAGCATGATAGTTACCATTTTGCACTATTATTCATCTATCATAACCATCATAGTGAAAAACGATAACATACTGTATGTCAATTATACAATAAAAACAGAGACCGTCCGGGAATAGGTGCAAAACAGGTTAAAATAGCTTCATTTTTCATCAAGACAAGCTTTTCTTTTGCCAAAAACAGCTTGAATAGCTGCTTGAGACCCAGGTGTAAGAGCCACGGACATCCGGGTGTGGAAGAGGTGCAGATCCGGGTCTGCGCGAAGCTCTTCCGGGGATGTGGGGATGTTTATCTGCCATGCTGAGGACACTTTTATGCCTTGTTTTTGCATCTTATCCGGCGAAAAGAGCGTTTTTTGTGTCAAATAATCTCGTTTCTTGCGATAGTCATTTTGGCCTATATAAATATAAACAGCTCATTATCGGTTACATAAATAAACTATTAAATAAAAGCATGATAGATGCATGATGGTAGAATGATAGTAGAAAACAACATACTATCATGCTTTAAC
>ENA-OQCB01001204-OQCB01001204.1-human-gut-metagenome-genome-assembly--contig:-NODE-1204-length-10352-cov-3.176430_pt1 | contig 10352 bp, 8 predicted proteins | sample MGYA00242493_ERZ504568 | MGnify/ENA primary metagenome ERZ504568 (study PRJEB26092, sample SAMD00036229) | human gut metagenome | host: Homo sapiens | study: EMG produced TPA metagenomics assembly of...
TTTCTTAATTCTACGTTTTTAGGAACAAAACGCAAGGCCGAGAAGCAAAAAATCGGAACATTATATTGGTCTGCCAAATTTAAAGATTGCAATTGCATCACCAAATCAGCCGCAATCGGTTTATCTATAAACATCGGTTTTCCGCTTTCCAAAACTTCGATAGCTTGTTCTAAATGCAAGGTGCCGTCATTTGTTTCCAACATCACACAATCCACCATTTTTCAACAGTTCTGTAATAGAAGATACAATTTCTACTCCATTCATTTTTAGCTCTTTCCGTATATTCAGGAATACGTTTATAACTGCTTTTCTATTGTTTTCGAGCCATACGGATAAGCCGCTACAACTCTAAACCTTGATGTTCGGGTTTAGGATCATCACTATTAAGCAATCCGATAAATGCAGGCGCATGAGATGTATCCAAACCTATAATACCTACTTTAATGACTTCTTGTGCTTGCATTACAAATGAAACGATACACATTAAGCATATCATTACTAGACTTTTAGTTTTCATACTATTCCATTTTTTAATTTAATTTTTTATTCAATGAATAAGAACTATCAGCATCCAAATACAAAACTGCATACTCTTTTTCTCGCAGGATACTTGCCGGACAAGTTTCTGAAATAGGTCCATTAATTGTATTAAAAACTGCTACTTCTTTTGTCTTAGCAGGAACTATACAGAACATATATTCAGCTGCGGTTAATGCAGGGATAGTCAATGTAAATGCACTCACTGGGACTTTTTCCAATGCTGGAAAACAACCGTCATGAACTTGTTGCATCCGACATTTTTCATCCAACAATACCACTTTTACTCGTTCACTATCATCAAAATGAGCTACATGAGGATCATTAAAAGCAATATGTCCATTTTCTCCAATTCCCAAACAAACAATATCTACCGGATATTTTTTTTAATAAAGAAGTATAACGAGCACATTCTTCCGTAGCGCTCGTTGCTTGCCCATTAATATAATTTACAGAGCGGAAAGGTACTTTGTCAAAGATATGGTCTTTAAGAAAAGTACCAAAACTCAGCGGATCATCCTTTTCCAAACCAATATATTCATCCATGTGGAATGCATTAATCCGCCCCCATTCAATTGTTTTATCAACAATAAGAGCTTCTAAAAAATCATTTTGAGATGGAGCAGCAGCAAAAATCATATTTATATGCTCTTTCTTTGCTAATAATGCTTTTATACAAACTGCTACATCTTCGGCTGCAACCTGCCCCATCTTTTCGCGTGTATCAAATACTTTTACTTTCAACTTATCTTTTGTAAATTCCATAATTGTAAATTTTATAAATCATTATAAACGACACTGCCATTTACTACTGTCATTTTGATATTTATATTCTCATCAAATAAAACTAAATCAGCATCCATACCTATGGAAATTTTTCCTTTATCACGGTCTATTCCTATAATCTTAGCCGGGGTTTCAGTCATCATTTTGATCGCATCAACCAAAGGAACTTCAGCTACTTGAATCATTGTACGAACTAAACGATCTGCTGTTGCGACACTCCCTGCAAAAGCACTTCTGTCCGGTAACTTTGCAACACCATCTTCAATAATAACCGGCTGGCCATCCTTTACGCTTCCTAAAATAGACGGTCCGTCTGGCATACCGGCCCCTCGCATAGAGTCTGTGATTAAAGCTATCTTATCAGGCCCTTTAAACTTATAGACAAATTGTAATAAACTTTTGGGAAGATGAACGCCATCCGCAATTATTTCCACAGTCATATCATCTATCATATAAGCAGCCTCTACCACACCTGCATAACGGAACGCATTCCGTCGAGTAATGGTAGACATTCCCGAATACAGGTGGGTGATATGCCTAAAGCCCACTTTATAAGCCTCTATTGCTTCTTCATAAATTGCATCCGTATGAGCGATTGAAGGGAGTATGTTTCTACGACATAATTCTCTCCCAAAATCTAATGCACCATCTAATTCAGGAGCCAAACTCCAGCGAACAATATCTTCTGTTGAGCCTAATATTTCGGTATACTCTTCAGGAGAAGGAGACCGAAGGTACTTAGGATCTTGCGCTCCCCGCTGATTAAATGAGAAATAAGGGCCTTCCAAATGTAGCCCAATAAAATTGGAGCCATTTTTATTTTCAACCTTTGCCTTTTTATAAATATCAAAAGTAGAATATAATTCCTCATTTGTACTTGTCAATGTTGTAGGCAATAAAGAAGTTGTTCCATGCTTGGCATGCATTTCCGCTATTTTCAAAAATGCCTCAACTGTTCCATCCATAAAATCATATCCCCCTGCTCCATGCGTGTGGAGATCTATAAATCCAGGAGAGAGATAAGAACCTTTCCCATCAATGATCGTATCCTTTTCGGAAGGCAATAGTTCTTCCTGTGAGATAGAGACAATTTTACCCTCTTCACATTTCAGATTACCAAGAATAATCTTCCCGCCCGGGGCTATTATTCTTGCGTTTTTTATTATTGTACCCATTGCCATTATTTCTTTTTAAAAGACCATGATTCTATCTTGTGTCCATACAAAGAGAAAAACATTAGATACAAATAACACGGTATCAATACCCAATAAGCTTGCTTAACAGAAAACAAGTCTGCGAAATGTCCATATATCAGAGGTAATATGGCATTTCCGCATAGGCCCATAATCAACAAAGAAGAACCTATTTTGGTAAACCGCCCTAATCCTCGAATAGACAAAGGCCATATACCTGCATATATCAGAGAGTTAGGAAATCCCAGAAGTACAAGAAACCAAATAGAGAAGTTCGCATCGTGCCCCAAAAAGGAGACTTGCATATTTGACAAAACCACACCTAATGAAAAAATCAACCCCAACGTGCAACATATCTGAAAAGCTCGTTTCTGAGAAAGATATTTAGGTATCAATATAATACCCATAATATATCCACAAATAGTTGCAGTCAATGTATAAGAGGGGAAGACCTTAGCCTCCAATAGATCCATATACATTGAATTAGCATAACCGATAATGGTATCTATGGCTATCACCTGTGTCCCGACATGAAGGAACATGGCAACAGCACCCATCAATAAATAAGGGAATTGCAAGATAGAGGTATGTGACTTTCCATCGTCTGTTTCAACCTCTTTATTTTCCTCTTCCTGATTAATTTCTGGTAAGACTGAATAACGAATAAAGATACCGACAGCAAACAAAAAGATACTCAAAATAGAATATGGCCAGATGACTCTACGAATCAACCCGTCTAAAACTACATCCTTTTCTGCTTCACTAAAAGCTCCTACATTCAATTGCTCGAATATTACACTATCAGACGATTTCAATATAATAGCTGCAAATATCAACGGAGCAATAATTCCGGCAAATTTATTACAAATTCCCATGATACTAATTCGCTTAGCAGCACTTTCAATAGGACCTACAATCGTAATATACGGGTTGGCCGCTGCCTGCAAAATAGTTAATCCAGTACCAATGGAAAATAAACCTATCAGAAAAACCCAGTAGGTTCTGATCAGTGCCGCAGGAACAAATAACATCGCACCGGTTGCCATGCAAAAAAAACCATACATAATTCCTTTCTTGAAGCCGGCCCGCTTCAATACAAATGAAGCGGGTATCGACATTACAAGATATGCAATATAGAATGCAAACGTAACCAAGTAAGATTGAAAATTGGTCAGTTCGCAAGCTATTCGAAAATAAGGAATTAGAATAGCATTAACCCATGAAACGAAGCCAAAGATAAAGAACATCATTCCAACAATCGCAATGGCTATATACATCATACGCTTAGAATGAGATTCTGTTGCATTATTTAAAGTCATAACTATTATTTCTATTTACCTCATCATTAAAGTTTCATTTCCCAACCCGGTTCATACGACCTAGACCAATACTTCATGGCATCATTATCATACATGATACGACCATTCTGATTATCAATATTTAAAGAATGACCAACACGCTGAGCAATATTTCCTAATTGAACAAGCAATGTACTTTTATGTCCAGAAGCAATATCTGAATGCAATGGTTCAGACTTTCTAATTGCATTAAAGAAATTCTGAATATGCAATGCATCCAACTGTTCTGCAGGATTCATCAAATTACGAGGATCTATCGCAATATTACTTTGAACATCTTTTACTACTTTATTCTTCAAATCATAAACCGTATATGCATTAGAACCGGTAATTAACAAACTACCGCTATCACCATAAAACATAGCCCCCACAGAGCTTCCTTCTATATTCTGACTATTGCAACTTCTTCCTTCCCAAGTCATCATCTTTCCTTCTCCAAATTCATAGCTTATAACCTGAGTATCTGGAGTCTCCCAGTCATCTTTATACCGAAATCTTCCACCAGCAGAAGTTACCATCGTAGGATAATCCAATTCCATACCCCAGCGAAGAATGTCAACCATATGCGTTCCGTTATTCAACGCTTCACCAGTACCCCATCTCCAGAACCAATGCCAATTATACGGATGAATATTATCCTTAAAAGCAACACGTGGTACCGGACCTTGCCATAAATCCCAATCTAACCATTCTGGTACTGGAACTTCTTTCCCTACACCAATCGATGGTCGGTTATTCGTATACCAGCTCTTTCCATAATAAACATTGCCGATAATACCATTTTTCAGTTCTTGAATGGCTTCAACAACATTCGGCCATGAACGACGTTGATTTCCCATCTGCATGACACAATTGTACTTACGAGCCCCCTTAATCAAAATTTCCCCTTCTTCCGGAGAATGGCTACAAGGTTTTTCCAAATACACATGTTTCCCGGCCTTAGCTGCCAATAACGCAGCTGGTGCATGCCAATGATCAGGAGTTGCAATAAGGACAGCATCAATATTTTTATTTTCCAACATAACACGTAAATCCTTATATTCTTTTACCTTATCATCTTTTACCTTAAGAAGAGCCTCTTTACATTTCTGTAACGCACGAGAGTCAACATCACATAAAGCTATCACCTCACAATTTTCTTGTTTCGCAAAATTACAAGCTAAAGCACGCCCTCTCGAATTAACACCAATGGCACCAACTTTAATGCGTTCGTTCGCACCTACGATATTATTATAACTTTTTACACTAAAACCTTCCAATACTCCACCAAAAGACAATGCAGCAGATCCTACTACAGCCTTTTTTATAAAATTACGTCGTGTTACCATAATATACAATTATTTATAATTATCATTTTGAACTAAAGATCCTCCGACTTTATCAATTTCTGCTTGAGGTATTGGATAAGGCCATGTTTTTTCTGAAATATTCGAACCTTTTTCTGTGGCAATTCCTTCAGGAGTCTTATAAAAATCCCTGATTTTATCCACAAAAATTCCCCAACGCATAAGGTCATAATATCGTAAACCCTCTGCTGCCAATTCTACTCTACGCTCATGTCGAACAACTTTTCTTAAGTCATCGCTGATCTTAACCTTATAACTTTTTTTCAAACTCTTCTTTTGTTATAGGCTCTGCTATATTAAATGATCTGTAAGTTGCATAACTATCCGTAGGAGATGTTGTCAAAAAAGCTCTTTCTCTAACTTTATTAATTACATCAACCGCTTCTTGTAAATTTTCACCTAATTCAATCAGTGACTCTGCATACATCAATAAAACATCTGCATACCTTATATGATAATATGACCAATCTGTTTGTTTCAGTCCCGCATCAGGTCTTCTAAAATGATCTACATAATGCTTACGGCTTTGTAATTTTGTAAAATTATCATAACCTGTATAATCATGTACTTCCTCGTTTCCATCTTTCTTAGGGAAAATATCTCCATGAGACAAAATCGTATGGACTTTACGTGGATCCTTTACCTCATATTCATTCACCAAATCATAGGTAGGGACCTCACCTCCCCATCCGCCAGTAACACCACGCCCAACAAAATAAATCAAAGCAGGATTTCCATTACAATAAGGAGGATTATAACTGTTATAAGTCATAAAAATACACTCTTTAGACATATAACCTCTTTCCACACTATTAAACAGATCTTCGTAATTTGGAACTAATTCATATGCTCCGGAATCTATAACCTTCTTACAGTCTGACTTTGCCAACGCATAATCCTTATTAAACAATGCGACCCTTGCCCTAAATGAATACACAGCCTCACGAGTTACTCTGCCAAATTCATCTGTAGATAACTCTTTGACACTTGGTAGATTTTCCTCTGCCAAAGCAGTCTCTAAATCTTTCATAATAAAATCATAAACCTCTTCCATAGGAGCCTTTGTAATAGTTGTTTTATCAATTACGTTTAAAGGTTCTTCTATTATAGGTACATTCGCAAAAATCATCATTAAATCAAAATAATAAAAGGCCCTCAAAAAATGGGCTTCTGCAATCCAACGAGCCTTTTCTTCCGTTGACACATAGGCACCGCCAGCTTGAATCAAAGGAGTTTCCAATGTAATATTTTGCAGTAAAACATTACATCTTGATATCGCTATTTGAAGTCTATGATTCCAAACCCTCTCTAACAATAGTGTTGAAGGTAAAGGATTACCCCTCGCAATTTCGGTAATTCTTATTTTATCTGCCGCATCCGAGCCTCCCTTATGCATGTCATCTGTAATACAATCAAAAAATTCAAATTTAAACATCTGATATTCTGCATTAGATAACATCGGAGTATAACACATTGACAACATTTTGGAGCCAGCGTCCTCTGTATTAATCCAAGTCGAATTATCCAGAGAACCAAGAGGAGGCCTATCTAAAAAATCGTCAGAACATCCGGTCACTAATAAAATACTACAAATAACTAAACTTATACCTGAAAAATATCTTAAGACTTTCATATGACATTCATTTTATAATTTTAAACTTAGTCCAACCATAAAAGATCTTGCTTGAGGATACCACCCCATGTCAATACCCATAAAAGCAGGATTTGAATTACCCAATTCCGGATCCAACCCTGAATAACTTGTAATCGTAAACAAATTTTGAGCAGCGACAAATAGTCTCAAATTTTGAACTGTCAATTTCTGAACCCACTGTTTCGGGAATGTATAACCTAAAGTTACATTCTTCAAACGGACATATGATCCATTTTCGATATACCATTCAGACATCGTCAAATTATCACGACTATTAGCACTAATTGCAAAATTCTCATTCGTACTGCCCGGACCAGTCCAGAATTTATCAAAAATGTCTTTTGGTGCATTATACCAACCGGTCCCGGAATATATGTCATACTTCAATATATTCAAAATGTCATTACCTACCGACCCCTGGAAAAACATTGACAGATCAAACCCCTTGTATTCTCCACTTAATGTCAAACCAAATGTAAAATCAGGATGAGGATTACCGATCATTGTACGGTCCTCTTCTCCAAGTTTTCCATCTCCATTCAAATCAACAAACTTCAAATCTCCAGGTTCTGCAGTCGGCATGATTATAGTATTATCTGGTCCACCTCTATAATTATTTATTTCCTCTTGTGTTTGAAATACTCCATCCATCTTATATCCATAAAAATAACCTATAGGCTTTCCTGGTTCAATCATCGTATTTACTTGATTTCCCAAATGTGTCTTTCCTGGTATATTTGTTCCACCTCCTAAACTAAGAACCTTATTTTTATAAGTAGATATATTACCAGCAATATTATAAGAAAAATCATTTCCAATTTTTCCATGATAATCAACAACAAATTCAAAACCTCTATTTCTTACACTACCCGCATTACTCCACGGTGTATTAGGTAATCCGATTGCAGCAGGCATAGGCACTTGGACTAGCATATCAGAAGTCTTTCTATCAAAATAATCAATGTTAAACTTCAAAGCACTATTAAAGAAAGCTAAATCTAAGCCAAAATCCAATTGTCGTGTTGTTTCCCATCTTAAATCAGGATTTCCTACATTCGTACGTCCACCACTCAACCACGGAGTCATAGAATTCCCTAATAAATAATATGTACTATTCCCATATCTTGTCAAATAAGCACCTGAACTTATATTTTGATTTCCAATTTCTCCCCAGGCTGCTCTAAATTTACCTTGAGAGAACCAGTCACCTACAACATCCTTTATAAAAGATTCCTCCCGGAAATTCCAACCTCCAGAAACGGAAGGAAATACTCCCCACCGATGCTTATCAGCAAAATTAGAAGACCCATCCCAGCGTATATTAGCTGTAATCATATATTTATCAGCATAAGAATAAAAAACACGTCCAAAATAAGAATTCATCGTATGATAAGAAACCGAACCCGATGCTGCAGGATTTTTAGTCGCAGCATTTATTATCTGCTGATTAGCATCATTATTTACGAGTCCTTCCTTCGATGCATTAACCGTTTCATAACGTTCTTTTTCAGCAGAAGTTCCTACCATCGCAGACACTGCATGATCTCCAAACTTATCATTATACGAAAGATAATTTTCAAAAACCCAATAATCCCTTTGCCCTACACCACGTCCTACTTTTGCATTTGTAACCTGATCCGTTCCATTTAAATAATATTTCGGTAAGAAACTTTCATCCGATGTACGGGAAATATCCAAACCCAAACTGGACTTAAACGACAAAAATGGAAACAACTTTATATCTGCGCTCAGATTATTTTTCAACTGTAATCCCTTCCATCGGTTTTGCCCTTTCCTATCTGTTTGGGCCAATGGATTAGGTTTATTAGAATACAAGATACCGGTATATTGAGAAAAAGGATTAGTCGGTTCATACCCATCCATAATTCTATTATAAAGAAAATCCGGAATACCTACCAAATTATTTCTAAATGCAGGAGTAATAGGGTCAGACGTTAACGCAGAAAAAACAGTACTGGTATAAGCATTATTCTCATCTGTTGTACGTCGAGTCTCGTATATTACATTCGTATTTAAAGAAACACTTAACCACTTATATACCTCCGAATCCAAATTCAATCTTCCGGATAGCCTTTCATAGTCTGTAGATTTTATAATACCATCCTGCTTCATATAACTAAAACTTGAACGATAACGTAGTTTATCAAGTCCACCGGACAAAGACAAATTATAATTTTGAGAAATTGCATTAGAATTCTTTATTTCATTCCACCAGTTTGTACCTGCCCGACCTCCATTCTTATCCAAAAAAGAGAGTATAGTTTCTATTTTTTCAGGAGTCGCAAAATCATCCAACAACGGTTTATTGGAGGCCTCATAAGCCATATTCTTATATTTGATGAATCCTTCCGCATCCAACATATCATATGTTTTGGCCGCATTCTGGACACCGACCATCATATCGAAATCAATGGTTGACTTATAGGAAGCGCCTGTCGCTCCTTTCTTGGTCGTAATCAAGATGACACCATTGGCAGCTCGAGCACCATAAATAGCCTGTGCAGAAGCATCTTTCAAAACCTCCATACTCTCAATATCGCGTGGATTTAACCAACCGATACCACTTTGAGGCAAACCGTCAACCACATAAAGAGGGTCATTGTCATTGATAGTCCCGACACCGCGGATACGAACTGTACCCATAGCACCTGGAGTACCTGATGTAGATGTAATCGTAACACCTGCGGCCTTTCCCTGTAAAGCATCAGATGCACTTCTCAACGGTAAGTCTGCTATCTCATCTCCTTTCAATTGTGATACAGCCCCAGTTAAATCTCTTTTTCGCATCGTTCCATATCCGACAACAACTATCTCATCTAATGCTTCTGCATCTTCTTTTAGTACAATATTATACGAAGTTTTATCAGTGATTTTAATATCCTGCGTGTTATATCCTATATAAGAAATCTGTAAAACAGCCCCAGTTGCAACTTCTATAGAGAAATTCCCATTGATATCTGTAATAGCTCCATTTGTTGTACCCTTTTCCACAACATTTGCTCCTACAATCGGTTCCCCACTGTTATCTTTGATACAACCTGCAATCTTTTTAAGAAATTGATTTCCAGAGACCGCCTTTGTTATGATAATATGCTTACCTGTAATCTTATAAGTTAAGTTATTATTTTTGTAATCTCATTCAAGATTTCCGAAACCAACTTATTCTTTACATTTAAATTGATTCGCTGATTATTATCAATCTCTTCACTTTTATAGAAAAACATAAATTCCGATTGTTTTTCTATCTGAGAGACCACTTCATAAAATGTTCCATTTTTCACTTCAACAGAAATGCGATGTTCCTGGGCATAAGTTACTGCAGACACTTGAAGAATACCCGCCAAAATAAATATTGCCGTGATTTTCATAATACGTGTTGTTTTTAGTGACAGAAAAGCACTGTCATCTCGTTTTTTCTTCATACATTTGGATGTTTTTGTTATTAAATTGTCTCATT
>ENA-OQCB01001206-OQCB01001206.1-human-gut-metagenome-genome-assembly--contig:-NODE-1206-length-10350-cov-4.125012_pt1 | contig 10350 bp, 10 predicted proteins | sample MGYA00242493_ERZ504568 | MGnify/ENA primary metagenome ERZ504568 (study PRJEB26092, sample SAMD00036229) | human gut metagenome | host: Homo sapiens | study: EMG produced TPA metagenomics assembly of...
AATGTAATCAGTACGGAAGGTGTGGGAACAGAGTTTATCTTTACTCTGCCAAAAAAGTGTCAGTGAAAATTAAAAAGAGTATAAAGTATGAAAAAGAGGCTGTAATAAAACAGCCCCTTTTATACTTTATACAGATACTTCCATCATCACTCTGCAAATTTTTCACGTTACATGCAATCCCATATTTTAAAATTTTATGAACTCCATACTGGTGCAAAGCTTCTGTATATCTTTTATCCACAATCTGCTTCAACGCTTTACGACACTCTTTCTCTTCTTGCCCTATCTCTGCATATTTTACCTCAAGTACAATACCCACATCTGCATCATCAATAAAAATTTGTATATCGCTGAAGCCATCTCCCGACTCCCTGTTTGATACCACAGACCATCCCTCTTTAAAGCCCAAAATCCCCAAAAGAATACCATGATAAAAATTCTCTTTCGTAGGTTTTTGAACAAACGTATCTCTTACACTGACTGTCTTTCGCATATATTCTGTAAATATCTTTTCCACTTTTTCCGCTTCTCCGTACAGAAGTGCATTGCAGAAATCGTTTAGCATGTTTCCATCCTTTTCCACATTCTCTTTAAACAGTATAAGAATATGCTCTGTAATAATATTGCGAATTTCTCGATTAGGAATAGCCAAATTATATCGATTTCCGTCTGCTTTTCCTCTCTGTGTAAGATATCCTGTCATAAACAATGCGCTCCAAAGGTTCTCCATAGAAGAATATAACTCTTTATATGTTAAATTTTGCTTTATTTCTTTTTGTACAGTTCCTCCATTCACCAACTGCTCCAGTTCTAACCTAGTCACACTTTTCTCATTTCCCACATTATTGATAAAATGATTTAAAACATCATTCCCGCTGGTATTTATCCAATAATTTTCCGGAGGTAAAGTTGGATTATTAAGATGACTGCTGCAATAGTTAATAACATCCCATGGACAATATACATCTAAGTCCCCAAAACGATATCCATCATACCACTGTTTGACAATTTTCATAATGCGTATCCTGATTGTAATAATGCAGAATTTCTCTTACCTCTTCATCTGTAAAACCAAAATATTCATCGAAATCAACATCTGTTATAGAATATACTTTAAAATTATTCAATCCTGTAAAAATACTCTCTTTTGCTATACGCAGACATCCCGTCAAAACTGCAAACTTCAAACTGTCATTAGTTTTCAGCACATTTTCAAGCATATTTCTAATAAGAAGTACCATCCTATCATAATAGCCATTTTCATTTGCCTTTGCCAAAGGTACATCATACTCGTCAATCAGAACAATGACCTTTTCACCATAATAAGTCTCCAGTAGTTCTGTAAACTCCTGTAAACTGTTTGTTAAAGTATCTTCTTCCATTTTTCTGTTAAGGAGTTCAGAAAAAATCTCTTGATACTCTTTTTCAAGATATTCTATTCTCAAAAAGGACCTCAAGCGCCTTGCTTCTCGATTAATAATTTTAACAAGCTGTGCTTTTGCTTTATCAAAATTTTCTGCATTCACACTTTTAAGGCTAATAGAAATCACAGGAAATTTTCCCATATATTGCTCACATAACTCTTTATTCTTCGCAATATAAAGCCCATCAAACAACGTCTGATTTGTTCCGATTTCAAAAAAACAGCGAAGCATACTCATGCTCAATGATTTTCCAAAGCGTCGAGGTCGGGTAAATAAATTTACTTCTCCCCATTGCCCAAGTAATTGTTCAATCAATTTTGTTTTATCTGCATAGTAAAACCCTTCACTGCGTATTTTTTCAAAATTTTCAATTCCTATGGGTAATTTTAATAATCCTGACATTCTTCACACTCCTTTCTGAAAACACTTTTCCAGAATTCATCCGTGTATCATTTACTTCCATTCATATTTTGTCAGATGCCCCTCTAACCTCATGTGGTCAAAGTTATTCTGACGAAGCGCCTCATACAGCACAATGGCAACAGAATTACTCAAATTCAAAGAGCGAATATCCCCAATCATGGGAATTCGGATAGCTGTTTCCTGATTTTCCAGCAAAATTTCTTCCGGAATGCCTGCGCTTTCCTTTCCGAACATAATATAGCAGTCTTCTTCATATTCTACATCTACATAAGTCTTCGGTGCCTTTGTAGTTGCCATGTAAACCTTTGCGCCGGGATTTCTGTCCAGAAAATCCTGATAATTGATATACGTTGTTACATCTAAGTCCTTCCAGTAATCCATTCCTGCTCTTTTTAATGCTTTTTCATTTAGCTGAAATCCCAAGGGCTCAATAAGATGCAGTCTTGTTCCTGTTGCAACGCAGGTTCTTCCTATATTCCCTGTATTTGCCGGAATTTCAGGCTCAAATAATACAATATTTAATTTTGCCACTTTTCTTTCCTCCGAATATTTTCCACCTACTGATAGATTTTATACAATTCATCACTCTGCGGTTTATCTAAATAACGGGTATCTTCACCGTTTCTTAAAATTCTGTCGTTTCCGTCTGTCGCTTTACCTACTACGGCAGCCTCAATACCAGCCTGTTTTAGCTTTCTTACAAGTCCGTATCCGTCTTTTGCGGCAATCATCATAGAACCGCTGGACATTAAAATATAAGGATTTAATCCTAGCACTTCACAGACCTCTACGGTTTCCTGACGAATAGGAATTTCTTTTAAATCAATGTCAAGACCCACACCGGAACCGCTTCCCATTTCCCACAGAGCGCCAAATACACCGCCCTCGGTAATATCGTGCATAGCAGATACGCCCCACTCTGCGGCAATTTTTGCCTCCGGAATAACGGAAAGATATTGGTCGAATTTTTTTGCAGTCTCCACAAAAGGCGGCGCAAAATGCTCCAAAAGCAAGCTTTCTTTTTCCTTTGCCGCAATAGAAGTCCCTTCCAGACCAATCCATTTTGTCACCACAATATCATCTCCGGGCTTTACTGAAGCTGTGGTAAGCACATTTTCTTTTTTCATTTTTCCTACACCTGTAAGAGAAATCAACGTCTGCTTTACCACATCCGTAACCTCTGTGTGTCCGCCCAAGACCTCCATATTCAGCTCTTTACAGGTCTTTTCCACATCCTGCATTATCTCCTTTAGCTGTGCTTCCTCTGTGTCAGGTGTTAAAAGCATTGTCAGCATAATTCCCACAGGCTCTGCACCGGAAGCTGCTAAATCATTGGCTGTAATGTGAACACTATGTCCTCCGATATCCTTCGTTGTCCCTGTAATCGGGTCACAGGACAGTACAAAAACTTCCCCTTCTTCAAGCTCCATTACCGCACAATCCTGTCCCACGGCAGGTCCTACTAAAACCTCATTTCTGCGATGCCCTACCTGCTTTAAAACAGAGCGAATTAGCACAGGCTCCGGCAATTTTCCTATCTTCATGTTCTGACCTCCATTGCTGTATATATCAACTGTATCATCCAAAAGCATACATTGCCATAGGAATTACCATTGCCAAAATAATCAGTCCTGCCAGTATCGCAGCAAATATTCTGTTCCTTTTTGAATTTTTTCATATTCATCATATCTCTTTACCTCACTATTTTCCCGTAGGTACTCAATATCTTATCAATTTCTCGAGATGCCTCGTTTTTTGTAAGACTGTCAATTTCCACATTCAGCTCTATTCTATGATATTTTATTAAATCCTGCAAGTAGCGTTTTTGCGCCGCTGTTACAGGACCTTGCTTCTTTACTTTATAGATAAGTGCATTTGGTACAAAAAGCTTTGGCTGCTTCTCTTCAAATTCTTCCCGTAATCTCTCATATAAAAGATACGTGGTTCTGGCATCCTCCAATGCCCTGTGCGCATCCTTTTGAGGAATTTCATAGTGCATGCGGAGATTTTGCAGACTCCTGCTTGGAAGCTCAGGCAGAAGCGCTCTTGCCAGCTTCAAGGTGTCCATTCCCTTTTTCTCAAATACCATTCCCGCATTCACTGCCTGATGCTTTACGAAACTGTAATCAAACATCAGATTGTGCCCCAAAAGAGATAATTCTTCGCAAAAATCCAACAATTCCCCTAACGCCTGTGCAATAAGAGGTTTTCCCTGTACCATATCGTTGGAAATCCCCGTAAGCTCTGTAATCCTGTCAGGAATTTCCATCTGGGGATTTATCAGCGTTCCGTATTCACCTACAACCTCTTTATTCCGCACCTTTACAGCGCCGATTTCTATAATTCTGTCCTTAGAAGGCTCTAAGCCTGTGGTTTCTAAGTCCAGCGCAACGTATTCCATCATAATTTCTTCCTGCTTTTCTTTTGTTTTTCCTTATATTCCTTACAATATTCTGTCAAAAAGCACTCCTCACATTTCGGTGAACGTGCAAAACAAATCTGCCTTCCAAAAGTAATAATCTGAATATTATAAAGTATCCAATGCTCCTTTGGAAGCACCTTCATTAAATCCTGTTCTATCTTTTCAGGGTCTTCCTCCTTGGTAAATCCCAGACGTTTGGAAATTCGCTTCACATGGGTATCAACCACTACACTGGGCTCATGAAAAATGTTTCCTCGAATAACATTTGCCGTTTTTCTTCCCACTCCCGGAAGGCTTACCAAATCCTCTAAGCTCCTTGGAACTTCACCGCTATACACCTGACAAATCCTCTGAGCACAGCCGATAATATTTTTTGCCTTATTATGATAAAAACCCGTAGGCTTAATATCCTGTTCCAACTCTTTTAAATCTGCCTTGGCAAAAGCCTGCATATCGGGATATTTTACAAATAAATCCTTTGTCACAATATTCACTCTGACATCTGTGCACTGTGCGCTTAACATGGTAGCAATTAGCAGCTGCCCTGGATTTTCATGGTTTAAATAGCACTTATATTCTCTTGTATAAACCTCATCCAGCTTATCCAAGATTTCCTTTGTTCTCTTTGTCATAAGTCCTCCGTTTTCTAAAGCGTTACAACGTGCATGGCAGCATCATTGGTCAAAGGATTTCTATTCCTATAATCAAACAGCACAGGATAACTTCCTTTCTCCGCTTTTCCTTCCGGCACATTATAGGAAAAAATTTCAAGATGCGTCATCTTTTCTAACTGTTTTGGTTGATATCCTGCATAATCCTGTAAAACTTCCGGCGCTTCCGCTTCTTTTGTGTAAAATTCCTGTATCTTTTCCTTATACGCTTTTCTATCCGCCGCCCATACCGGTCTTGTCTTTAAATTTTCCCTTGCATAAAGGTCTAAAATCATCAATTCCTTAAAGTAAGAAAGATTTTCTACTTCTCTTTCTTCTAAAAATTCCATCAGTATTTCGTATCTTCTTATTCTGGAATGAGAAATACCAAAATATCCCTTTTTCTCATAAAAGTCCGCCAGCGTCTCGTACATGGAAAAAGCATCTGAGAAATAACCCTCCATGGCTTTCATGGTATGGCGGAACTGTCCGCTGTTATAATATACCTCTACCATGTCCTCAATTCCTTTTAATCTGCAAATTTCTCCATAGGACAGCCACTTTGTCCCCAATACCTCATAAGGCTCCTTCCCTTTGCATACACATCCATAATCTTTTGCCTTCTCATTCATGTAAGAACCCTTTAACAGCTTTAAAAATCCAAGCTGAAGCTGTTCCGGCGCTAAAGCATACACATCACAAAAAGACTTTTTAAAGCTTTCATATCCCTCATAAGGAAGTCCTGCAATCAAATCCAAATGCTGATGGACATTTTTTCCTTCCTGTACTTTTTTCACTTTTTCTGAAATCTTCTCAAAACTGGTCTTTCTCCTGATTTCTTCTATGGTTTTCGGATTGGTGGACTGTACCCCGATTTCCAACTGGATAAGCCCCGGACGCATGGTGTGAATAAGCTGAATTTCTTCCTCGGTAAGCAAATCCGCCGCAATTTCAAAGTGAAAATTCGTTATGCCGTTATCATGCTCATGAATATAATTCCAGATTTCAAGAGCATGTTCCTTTTTTACAGTTAAAGGTTCTGTCTACAAATTTCACCTGCGGAACTTTTGCATCAAGGAAAAACTGCAATTCCTCTTTTACCAGAGAAAGACTGCGAAATCTCAGCTTCTTATCAATAGAGGATAAACAATAGCTGCAAGAAAAAGGACATCCTCTGCTGCTTTCATAATAAATAATTTTATGTTCAAACAGGGAAATATTTTTATACGGAAATACCAGCTTATCCATATCCATGATTTCACGGAAAGGATTTCTCACAATCTCCCCGTTTTTTTGAAACACAATTCCCTTAATATCAGCCAGTGCATCCTCCTCTTTTTCATGAACATAATGCTGCACCAGCTCCAGAAAAGTTTGCTCTCCCTCACCGCACATAACTCCGGTAACCTCCGGCAGCTCCTGCAAAAATTTCTCTGCATCATAAGAAACCTCAGGTCCTCCTGCCCAGATAACGGTTTGCGGCAAAATTTTCTTTAAGTCGCATATCAGCTCCTTCACAAAAGAAATGTTCCATATATAGCAGGAAAAGCACAACACCTTCGGCTGTTTCTTATAAATACTTTTTAAAATTTCATCCTTTTGCTGATTAATTGTATATTCTCCTATTTCCACATATTTTTCATATTCTCTGCAATAGGATTTCATGCTGTATACTGCCAAATTTGAATGTATATATTTTGCATTTACTGCCGCTAAAAAAACTGCTGCCATTTTTTCTCCCTCTAACAAAGGAGAGTTGCCGCATTAAAATGCTACAACTCCCTTTCTCTTATTTCTTATCTTTTATTGTTACGTAACGAGACTGTTCTTTTTCCATTTCCTCGTCATATTCTTCTAACTGTTTCATCAAATCACTTTCTACAAAATCATTGCCTTCGTCCTTATGGTCTTTTTCGCTGAAAGTCATTTTTAAAAGAATTGGTGAAATAATCGTCGTAATTACTACCACAATAACAATCGGACCCATTAAATCAGCGGAAATCAGTCCAATGGCATTTCCCTTTGCCGCTACAATCAAGGCGACCTCGCCTCTGGAAACCATACCTGCACCAATACGTATACAGTCTTTATTGCTGTATTTGCAAAGCTTCGCACCTGCACCGCAGCCCACTACCTTTGTGAGAACAGCAACGATTACCAAAGTAACCGCAAATCCTATAATCATCGGGCTCATGCTTGGAAGCTCTACCTGCAAACCGATATTTGCGAAAAATACAGGCGATAAAAGGATATAAGATAAAATTCCAAATCGTCTTGCAATATAAGTCGTATGGGTTGTCTTTGTAATAATAAGTCCTGCAAAGAATGCGCCGGTAATGTCTGCCACTCCAAAGAATTCCTCTGCACAGTAAGAAAACAGTAAACAGATTACAAATGCCAAAATAACGAAACGCTGTAAATCTCTTTCATATCCCTTCACCCATTTCTGGAAGATAATGTGAAGCAGGTATCCGCCCACTCCCACAAAGATAAAGAAGCCGATAATCTTAATAAATACCAGAGCAACATTTACAGATGAGTCTGCTAAGCTGGTAATGATAGTCAACGCCACAATACCTAAAATATCATCAATAATCGCTGCGCCTAAAATAGCATTTCCCGCTTTTGTATTCAGTTTTCCCATTTCTTTTAAAGTTTCAACCGAAATACTTACCGATGTTGCAGTGAGAATAACACCGATAAACACATTCTGTAAAATTACGCTTACATCTGCCGCCGGCTCCAGCATACCCGGTCTGTTAAAATACGCTGCCACTGCAAATCCGCCTAACAGCGGAACAATTACTCCCAGCAACGCAATTACAAAGGAAGCTTTTCCACTTTTCTTCAATTCATCAACATCTGTCTCCAAACCGGCACAGAACATCAATACAATAACGCCGATTTCAGAAACCTGATAAATGAAATCTGTCTGATGCAGTACGCCGATACACGCCGGTCCTAAAATCAAACCTGCCAAAAGAGCACCTACTACCTGCGGCAGCTTTACTCTTCTTGTAATAAGCCCAAATACTTTCGTACTCAGCAAGATTAATGCCAAGTCTAACAAATATCCATACGATTCCATATTTCTTATCCCTCTGCTTTTCTAAAATTTTTATAAAGTCAAAAATATGGTATCACAATTTTTTCAAAAATGAAACAAAATCTTGAAGAAAATCTTTCTTACATAGATTTACGTTCTGCGATTTCAGCCATCTTTGCCGTATTTAAACGAGTATCCCCATGCACACGACTGTAAGACAGGTATCCGTTCATTCTGTCAATTTTTGTCAAGTTCTTAGAACCGCATACCGGACACACATCCATTTCCAATTCTTCGTGTCCGCAATCATCACAATATGCAAGAGAAAGATTGACTCCCTCATAATAACCCAAATCCATAGCACGTCTGACTAAGGCACGGATTGCATCCACATTATACCCGATAGGGTAGCGCACATACTGAATTTTTCCGCCGTTGCAAAGCTCCCAAAATCTACCTTCACAATCCTGCTTTTCAATCGGAGTGATGTCTTCTGTTACATGACAATGGAAGCTGTTACTTACATAAGGTCTGTCAGAAACCCCTTCCACAATACCGTATTTCTTTCTGAACTGTTCTACCTGAAGTCCGCAGAGGCTTTCTGCCGGTGTGCCGTAAATTGCATACAGATTACCGTCTTCCTTCTTGTACTGCTCCACCTTTTTATTGATGTACTGAAGTACCTCTAACGCAAACTTTCCATCTTCACGAATGGATTTACCGTTATACAGCTCCTGAAGCTCGTTTAAAGCTGTAATACCGAAAGATGCCGTCATAGGCTTTAATAACGGTTTAATCTTATCAGAAGGTTTTAAATTACCGCCGTAAAATCCGCCTTCACAGTAAGCAAGAGGATTGGTAGATGCTTTCATCTCTCCTAAGTAATCATAAGTACGGATATGAAGATTGCGGATCATTTCCAGATAAAAGTCAAGCACTTCATAGAAATCCTTGTCCTCTGAACGTGCCTTTGCCAAAATCATAGGCAAATGAAGACTTACCGCACCTACATTAAATCTTCCCACAAATACAGGAACATCATTGTCATCTGCCGGTGTCATACCGCCTCTTTCATACCAAGGGCTTAAAAAGGCTCTGCATCCCATAGGACTGATAACTTTCTTATATCGCTTATACATGCTGGATATGTATCCCTTTCCGCTTAAAGAAAGCCAATCCGGATACATGGTCTTTGCGGAGCAGGAAATTCCAGCTTCAAAGACATCCTCGCCTTCCTTTCCTTCTCCATGAATATTTTCATCATATAAGAATACGATTTTCGGAAACAGCACCGGTTTTTTGTGCCCTTCTTTTCCCTGTCCCTCTTTATGTACCTCTAAAAGAGAAATACTGCACATTTTCTCAAAACGTTCCATTCCCAGTCCCAATGTCACGGTAACAAAAGGATAATCACCTCTGGAAGAACCAACTGTATTTAATTTATATTCAATTCCCTGCCAGCCCTGATCAAAATCACGGCGAACCTTGTCCATGGCATACTGATGTGCTCTCTCCTTTGCAGGCGCCCAGTCAGCATCTACGTATTTCAAGAATTCCTCGCAATATTTGTGATAGCTTTTCTCTGCATAAGGCGCAAGGATTTTATCTACCTCCGGTACAGTAAACCCGCCATATTGCTGCGCTGCCGTGCTTAAAATAATGTCTCCCATAACGTCAAAAGCAGTGTCCAGCGTCTTTGGCTCGTTATACCATACATTTCCCATTTCAAAGCCGCCCCGCAGCACGTTTGCCACGTCAAACAGACAGCAGTTCATGGTGTCCAGACGTGCGGATTGGTCATGAATATAAATATATCCGTCTTTACATGCCTGAAGCTCGTTTCTTGTCATAAAGAATTTTCGATACAATTCTTTGTTTAATTCATTGAAAATAAGACTTCTCTTTGTAGCAACGAGAGCACTGTCTGTATTGGCATTGCTCTTATCGCCGATATATCGGATGGACTGGCTCTTTGTATAAACCTCATCCATCATGTGAATAAAATCATGTTTGTAATTGCGGTAATCACGGTAGCTTTTTGCAACCGCAGGATTTACCTTTTCCAGTGCTCCCTCTACAATATTGTGCATATCCTGAATAGAGATTTCTTCCTTCTCCAAGGACTGCGCTTTTTCCTCTGCGTATTCACAAAGAAAATCAATCTCATCCTTTTTTAAAGTCATACATAATTCTGGATGCAGATTTGTTCACTGCACGCACAATTTTCTGGATATTGAAATCCTCTTTTGTTCCGTCTTTCTTAATTACATACATCATCACTTTCACCTCATAAACTTTTGTAACACTATATCTGGTATTTCATAATATTTTTTCACTTTTGTTTCACAACATTTTGTATTCCACAGTATACCATTTTTTCTTTCG
>ENA-OQCB01001211-OQCB01001211.1-human-gut-metagenome-genome-assembly--contig:-NODE-1211-length-10337-cov-1.470911_pt1 | contig 10337 bp, 12 predicted proteins | sample MGYA00242493_ERZ504568 | MGnify/ENA primary metagenome ERZ504568 (study PRJEB26092, sample SAMD00036229) | human gut metagenome | host: Homo sapiens | study: EMG produced TPA metagenomics assembly of...
ATTTTTGTGAGCGATCCCTTCTGTCCGTTTTGCCGACAGGCCGCGAGTTATCTCCTTGAGAGTCTGGACAGGATCGCCTCGCTGAAAATTGTGCATCTCCCGTTGCCCATGCACCCCGGCGCCGATGCGGCCACATGGATCATGGAATATGCGACGGAGCGCCAGTCAGCCGGTGTCGATCCGCTGGCTGTCATGCGTTACGCCTACGCTCAATTGCGGATTCCCGCTCAGGGAACGTCCCCCGACACCGCCCGCAAAGACGTTGTCACGCAGTTCCTGGAGCAATTCCCGGGCCCTCAGCCGCGGGTCTTGAAACCTCGTCCCCTGAAACGTTCCTCTACATCCTCAAAGGCAAGTACGAAGCGCAATCCGCCGATACCGCGGCACAATTGCAGCGCCTTCAGATCACCGGCACTCCCTTCATCCTCGTTGACGGACAGTCAGTACGCGGCTTTGACAAGTCTCGCCTGGAAAAGCTCCTCAGCTCCAGACCTCATGGCGAAAAGGAGGGCACATGACTTTGATCTGCCAACATCGCCCCGCGTCATCGGCTCTGGGCTGTCTTTTGTCGGGAGTGCTGCTGAGCGTGGGGCTCGTGCTGTGCCTGTTCAATTCATGGGCAACGGAGTGCTCTTTGGGAGAGTGCTCTTTGTACAGCGGGGCTATGGTATTTGGAGCCTCCTTGTTCGCCTGGGGCGCGTTACATTCGGTCTGCTCATTTGTGCGCTGCCCACGCGGTATTTCAGCACGAGTTCTTTCCTGGCGCTTTCGGCTGATGTGCCTTTGCTTCTCTGGCAGGTCATCTACGGTCCATGCGGCAAATGTTTGCTTGTGGCCGGGGTGCTGGTCGCAAATGCCCTTGTGATCACATGGGACGGATTCCCGGTGCGCAGGTCATGCAAAATAGCGCTCCGCGTCGCCGCCGCACTGCTTTGTATCAACCTCAGCGCCTTGGTCGGCAATGCGGTTCGGCCGTGGCTCACGGAACAAATCAGTACGACTCCCGCGTTGAAGGAGTTGCGCATCTTCCTTCCGCCGTCCCGACCGCTGCTGTTCCAGGATCAGTTCACCGGATCATCAGGTCGATAAGCGAATCAATAGCACGGGAGGGGCGCGGCGTGCGCCCCTCCCAAGGGGAAAAACATGCCCAAAAAGTATTTACGGGTCTCCGCGCTGATTCTGCCGCATGAGCGTGAAGCCTATGCGGCCTATCGGATGCAGCCCAAACGTGAATCATGCGCCGCGCTGTATCAGGCGCTCCGTGAAAATATGGCCACTCTGGAACAGGCCGCGAAAATCCCGAATTTTCGCCGCAAAAAAGGACAAGCGGGCATCGCTGTCCGTTTGTATCTGGAGCTTTTGGACGAGTACCGGGACGTGATCAATTATGTGTTCCTGGAGCGCTGTAAGGTCTGCGTGGCCGAACTGATCAAAGAGGCCGCCCTGTTTGGCACCGTCTCCTGGACGGAGGCCAAAGCGCAGGCATGGCTCGCACAAATTGATATGCGGCCCTTTATCTCTCCGTGTCTGGGAAAGCCCCGGCCCGATGCGCTGTTCCAAGATAAAAACCTGGTGACTCTGGCCTCGATCATGAAGGAGGATCTCACCCCGCCGTCCAGGGAGTGCCTTTCTACTACAACTCGATGCGGTACGATTGGTTTGCCATCCCTCTTTCCGCTTATCCTCACCATTTTCAACAAATGGACGCCTTCCAACTTCTTGAGAGGTTTCATCTCAGGTACGGACCCGCTCCTCTCAAAGCAACCGAATAGGAAATGTCATGCAACACATCAAACTATGCGTCAAAACAACATATGGAACGATCTTTGTCGGCCTGACCAAATCTATGGATGCCCGATTTTTTTTACCCTTCAACAAGCAATGCTCGATGGCAAGTTGGAAAATGAGGAGATTTTTAATGTTGGCCTACGGAGTCGAAGCCGTATGCGACGGAGCCCTGGACAGGCTGTCCATGGACATAGACGCATTTTTTCTCTCAAGGAAGGGCAGACCAACGGAGCCATTTACAAATGCACGTTGCGAGATACCCGGACGGGCAGGATGTGGCCCTTGCGGATCTGCACGGATCTGGGGAACACGATGGTCAGCCTGACCCAGACCATGGATCGGATATGTCTCGCCGTGACCATGCTCATGCAGGAACGGCGGATCGAGCTGGAAAAAGCCCGAACGTTTTTCAGGCACATCCAGGAGACCGTCAATCATTGCCGCGTTGCCGATCAGGAGCTTGCCCATGTGGTTCAAAATATTCAGCGCCAATAAACAAAAGGAAGACAGCGCGGCGCAGGAGGATCATGCGCCGGAAACGCCGGATATGGAGCCTGTCCCCGCAACCTATGACGCGTTGATGCGTCGTTCCCGTGTGCATCGTTTGGACATTCGTATCGATCCGGACTCTTTGCCCCGCATTGCCCTGATCCGCAAGCCCGCATCGGACGAGTATCTGCCGCTCAAGCACAAGCTGGTCAACGCGGCTCTGGAGCGGCTCAGGCCATATCTCGACTACTGCGAGAGCCTGCCGGGTATGAGCGGCAATCCCCGTGTTCTTCTGGAAAACATCGTTACGAGCGTTTTTGGTGCGTTTATTGGGACATGCCGTCATCGGCGGACAATCATCACGCCTACCCTTGGGGACATTGCCTGCACAGTCTGGACGTGGCCTGCGGCGAAGCCGAACTGGCCAGCGCCTGGACGCCATGAATACCGTGGGCATCGATGAGATCACCAAGAGCCGGTATCGTTGCGTCATGATTCTCGCCTCTTTCGCCAAAGGGCTCGTCCATGACGGATACAAAAATCTATCAATACAGGCTCACGGGCTGAGAGGTGAAGTGCGCGAAGCGTTTGATCCCTGTCTGAAGGACGGCACCGTCCTGGATTTCAAGCTGGTGCATCCGAGCGGGCTGAATTGGGATTGGCAGACGGAAATACGTATGCCCGGACGGCGAAACATGCTCGAATTTCTGGAAATCGTTCCCCGAGAACTCCTAAAATCCATGCCGGTGGAGATCAACAGCGCGATCATCGCCAACATCTGCGATATGGACACGTGCGATGCGGATCAGGAGAGCGCCAGCCGGGATCTGCGCTGCAAAAACGGGATGGAAACCCGCTCGACGGTGCTGAATGCTGTCCGGGATTATTTCACGAGGGCTCCAGGCCGGGCACGTCCGGCCGATACGGTTTTTTACATCAATGAGCAGTGGTGCGCAGTGGCTATGCCCGCCTTTTTCAAACAACTGCTTCCGCTGCCGGGGTTTAGAGACGTCTCTTCGGTGTGTCAGTATTTGGGATATGAAAACACGCTGGCTGAGCAATCCGCTGAAATATTCCTGGCCTCGGTTGCCTTTCAATGCGCCAAGGATGGCAAAACGTTCCGGCATGAAAAAATGTCGCTGGCTTTCCTGCGAACGGACTATCTCCGCAAAGCGGTAGCCAACGAGGTGGACGGCCTGGCCGTTGCCACCTTTTGCCTGGAGGACGCTGCGGCTCTGAGCGCTATCGGTATCCCTGACAGCTTCTTTTCCAAATGGCCGGACCCCCCGAAGAAGGAAAACAATTCAGCGGGCGCACAGGGCACAGAATCCGGCCAACAATCCGATCCGGCCCGAACTTCGCTCCCGGGCTCCGCGCAACCCGCATCCGTGGAACCGGAAAAAAGGACGCGCAAATCGTTCAATCAGCCGTGCTTTCTGCGGCTTCCTCTCCGGCTGTCCCGCAGCCTGTGACCCCGGAACCGGAACAACCGGCCACAGAGACGAATCAACCAGACGCGAAAGCACTGGAGCTGACCGGCATGACATGCGGCGCGCGTTTCCGTCTCATGGCTGGCCGATCCTCGGAAAGAGATTTACGTGCGGAAGGAGGGTGGCTCGCCTGCCGGGATGACGCGGCGTTTCTCCGCTCACCAGAATTTCCCCGGTGCTCTTTTTACCCTCCTGGGCCAAGAAGCGCTCTGTGAGGATGCGGTTGCGGCGGAACGTCTGCATCAGTTGCTGCTGTCCACCGGCTTGGTGCTCCCGGGCGTGCTGAGTCCGTGGAATGCGACGTGCCCCGATCTGATCGCCGGTACATTTACCCGGACCGTGTTGAAAGGACAGTTCTGGCCTCTGTCTCCCTCGGCCATGCGGCAGGTGGCGATCATGCAAAAATTGCCGGAGGTACGCATGCGCCTGCATAATCGTCAACCCGTGGTGCGTATCCGGCATGACGTGCGCCATCTGTATGCCTATGGCGTCTGCGAGGGGATCTTGGCCTGCCTGGCGTACATTGCGCTTCCGGCCATCGGCTGGACGTCTGATTTCGTATTGATAGCCGGGTACGGCATGGGCGGGTGCGCCCTGTGCCGGATCTCGCAAGGGCTGCGGCGCAAGCTCGGATTGCGCGAGTTGACGCGGGCCCGGCCTCTCAGCCGTACCGTGGCCTGGATCGATGCCTGAAAACACGTCTGGGGCAGGCAGACCGGCTCTACATAGGAGAAGGGTTCACCTGGGGACCCGAACACACCCAAGCATACCATGAGGTTTATGAACTCGCGGAGAAACGGGTTCTGCTGCCTATGGACAGACAGGCCCGGGACGCGGGCGGGTTGCCATACATCCATGGGATCAACGCGCTGGTGAGCCCGGATGCGGAGCAACCTCAAATACACCTGCTGCCGGAACACACGGCGATCATCGGAACCACGGGCATCGGAAAAACAAGGACGTTTGAACTGCTCATCGCACAGTCCATCCGGCAGGGGCATCCTGTCATTATCGTGGACCCCAAATCCGACCGGGATCTGCTGGATGCGACCTACCAGATCTGCAAGGAAAGCGGGAGGGAGCGAGGCTTTGAATATTTTTCCCTCGCGCATCCTCAAATCAGTGCAACCATGAACCCCTTTGCCAATTACAGCACACCCGGCGAAATTGCGGGCCGGATTACAACCATCATGCCCAACAATGGCAATTCACAGCCTTTCATTGACTTTTGCTATGACGTTTTGACGACCGTTGTGGATGTGTTGATCCTCATCAATATCAAACCGAGCCTGAGAGCCCTGTATCACTATGCGGTTCTGGACAGAGAAAGCCTCTTGATCGAAGCCCGAACATTTCTGGTGAAGGCGAATATCTCCGACGCTCATAAATACCAACTTGCATATGCGATCAGGGACTTGGAAGCCAAAGTGGATCACGACAAAACCATTTCAGAAATGACCACTTCGTGCTGCCAGTTCTGAATCGCTTTCCTCTGGAAATATCAGGTGAACTCTTGAACCCCGCGCAGGAGCAGTTTGTCCTGGGCAAAAAATCATTCAGAATAATCTGGTGGTGTACCTCTCCCTGGCATCCATGAAAGACAGTTACGTTTCTTCAAACGTGGGAAAGCTGTTTATCCAAGACCTGGTATCCTACATTGGCACCCTGTACACACGGCAATCCACTTTCAAAATGGTGTACCTGTATGTGGATGAGACCTACTCGGTTATTTATGAAGGTTTGTGGATATTTGAACAAAATGCGCGCCGCGGGCTTACATCTGGTGCTTGGGCTTCAGACAACGGCGGACATTGAGGCGCGGATCAGCGACGCGGTGCGTCGGCAGATGTACGGCCTCATCTCCAACAAATTGTACATGCGTATCCCGGACGGCGAACAAGCCGCCGAACTGGTGGAAACACTCGGCAAATGCTCCATACCCAAAATGACTGTGACCCGGAATGTGGCGGCGGGGCTCAAAGGCCCTGAAGAACTGTTCCGCTCAGGCTATGCCGTGCGGCTGGACATGGCCGAAACCGAACTGCTCCCTCCGGAAGTGCTCACAAGCCTCTCCGGGGCAAGGCATACTCATTACACAGGGCCAGCCTCCTGTGAAACTGCGCATACCTCTCCTTGATCGGAACGGATTGCCGCAGGAGAGTTTCTTTGATCGTGTGACCAGCGCCTATGCCGGTATGGATTCCAAATTCACCGGCGATGCCCGGAACATCCTGGGCGCGGATCTGGAACGGTATAAGCCAGCCGCGTAAATTTGGCAGTCAAAAAAAAGGCCATCCTGGTTTTTCCGGGATGGCCTTTTCTGATCGAACTTATTCGGCGCGTGTCCAATCCTCAATACGGAGTGCGCCTATTCGCTGGTAATGGCGCAAGTTATTCGTCACAAGCGTCGCGCCTACTGACATGGCGTGGGCGGCGATCATCATGTCCATTTCTCCGATAGGCTGGCCCGTGGAGACAAGTTGGTGCCGTATTTCCGCGTAGTATTCGGCGGCGTCCACATCCCAAGGCAATATGGTGACGATTTTAAGATAGCGCCGCACTACGAGCTGAAGCCTGTGATCGTCGGGAAGACGCTTCAAACCGTATAAAAGTTCAGCCTTGGTTATGGCTGAAATACAGATTTCGTCCGGGCTGACGTTCAGAATATGCGTCTGAATTTCAGGAGAACGCCCCTTAATGAGGTAACTGGAAACATCCGTATCGAGCATGTAGAGCATTACTTGCTCTCCTCATCGAACAGGCCCCGCTCGCGGGGAGCGACATTCATCGGACGCTCGGCCATGAACGCTTCAGTCTCCTCGGATGCGGACAGCGAAGAGAAAAAATCCTTCCAGGCTTTACGGACGGGGTTTTTCAGAAAGCACAAGTTATCTCCCGTAATTTCGTCACGGAAAATATAGACTTCCTGTCCTGAAAAACGGAATTCAGCGGGTAAGCGCACAGCTTGGGATGCGCCGTTCTTGAAGAGTTTGGTTGTATATACTTGGCTCATAACTGTGCCTCCTGATAAGGTCTATACGTATGTATAGATCCAACCCGCTACTTGCGTCAATGCGAGGAGCCAGTGGAAAAAGGACAGAAGTCGTCCGGGCGTCCCCGGATGGCCGTCAAAAAAATTATCTCTTCTCCAGAGAAGAAAGCGCGTCTTCGAGAGCTTTTGTCTTGTCCTGCCCCAAGGGGTTCAGAATAATATCGGCGGCTTCTCCAGTGAGTACCGAACGGGTATTTTCGAGTGTTCCCTTGTTGACATCCAGGTGGCTGACATCATCCACCACCTGCACGCCCTGATCGCGCAGATCCCGCTGCACCTCCTTTGCCGCCCGATCCAGGGCCGCGCGATCCGACGCCGAACCCGCCGCGAGCCGCGCGGTTTCCGCGCCGAAGGTATCCTTTGATTTCAGGGACTCATTGGGGCTAAAATCGGTATCCAGTCGGCCGGTGTCCACGTTTTCATCCAGCCGCCTTTGACCCGCGTCCACACCGCTTGCATAGCCGTTTCTGTACAAGGTCGCCTCGTGAGCCACACCGTTGATGAGGCTTCCTGTCTTTCCGGGGAGCGCGCTGCCAGCGCCAGCTCCACCATTTACGCTCGTTGTGTGCCTCGGGGGCTCGTTGTTCGTCATCCCGAGCTCTCCGGCGGTTTGTGTCCGCTGTTCAAGGATGCTCATGGCGAGACGCGCATCCTGCGCATTATACTGGTTGCTGTTAGCCACAACTCCAAGCACGTTCATCACCGCGCTCTGGGCCTGAGTATCGCCTTTTTCAGACGAGCGCATGAGCCCGGTCACATCGGCGTTTGCGGCGATGCGCAGGTTGTCGATGTCATTGACGCCACGATGCAGCTCGCCGTGCAGGCGGTTCATGCCGGGGGTCATTGCCATCAGCTCCAGATCCGCACGGGTGGTCACGGCGAGCAGTGAACCCGTATTGATGGTCTTTCCCGCTGATGCCGAAAAAGCGGCCTGGGTTTCCGCCATACGTGTTTGGGTTGCGGAAAGAGATTGCCAGGCGGAATCCGTGCGCTGCATGGCCGACTGAAATCCCTCATGTTTGGTGGCCGACTGTGACCACTCTTCTCCGGTCCCCGTCCGATGGGCGTCACTTATGGCAAGGGAGCGAGCTTGAGTATAGCTGCTCACTTCTTTGTTGTCGTTGAGCGCGTCCGCGATCTCCTGTACCGCCACCTTCGCCCGTTCCGACTCTCCGGTCTGGATGGCGGCATTGAATTGACCTCGGGCGCCCATGCCCACCTTCGATCCGGTGAATGCCTCAAAAACAGCCCCAAGAGCTTGTTTGTCCGAAGAAAAATCCACACCGGCATAGGCCCCGGCGCTCAAAACCCGCTGAGCCTGCGCCACTTGTTCGCCCTCAAAACCGTGGCTTTTTGCAACGCGCTCTGTGATGCCGCTGATCGTCTGCTTCACATCGCTGTACTGGTTTTGCCGGGATTCATCCATGCCTTGTTCCCAACGTTCGAACTGTGAGCTTCCCCGGCTCGTACCCTCGCCCATGGCAAAATTATAGGCCGCGCTGAGTATTGCGTGAACCGGACGGTGCGGTTGTGGCAGATGCTGCAAATGGCTATATCACTTACGTAGATCCTACAACTGACCGTAGCGGTGCAAACGGTAAGATATTTGTGGGTGCTGCATTCCCTGCACAGGTAAAAGAGGCGAAAGTGGTTCTTCTTTCCGAAAAGGAAAAGAAAGATCGTGGTGGAGCCGACGGTCATGTGCTGGCTATCAGCGAATATGAGCCTGGTTCTGAATATACTTATTACTGGGGATCTGCCTGGGATAAGGCGGCTATCAAGACTCCGGATGCGTGGAATAAATATATGGCTGAATATGCGCAGAAATTGCGTACTCCGTTGGCGGTGGCATATTAATTAATGTGCTGAATTGCTTATACAGTCAAAAAAGAAGGATTGTCGGGGTGTGACGAAACGCCCTCTTTAATTTCTTTTGCTCACTGAATACGCGATTCATTATTGAATATCATGCGTCTTTTCTAATAGATGAAGCAAAGGTTTCTTTTTATCAAAGGAACCTTTGCTTATTTTTATCTTTCTGAAAAAGAAAGAGAATTAAGAATGTGTCTTTCTGGAAAAGAAAGATAATGTCCTTGAGCTATCTTGTAAAAGCGTGTTGTTCGTAATATTCGTATGTCGTTCCGTCTTCTTTCTCTTTCTCACGAAGTTCATAGACTAATTCATTCTCTGTCATTGTGGTCACTGTCCACACTTCTGTGTAATTATCCTCTTCAGTGTCGATGAGAGTCAGCTTATTACCGGAGTAGCTCCATGTACCGTGATAATAATTAGTACTTCCGGAGGAGTTGTAGACATCTTTTTCTACATACGTACCATCTTCCTTGAACTCTATGGAATAACGGTTGGTTCCATTTACAAAATCTTCTTTAGAGTCACTTACCTTTTCACCATCTTCCCATTCTTGTGAAAGATAATACACTCCATTCCATGTTCCTAACAATAAATCGCGTGAACCGACAGCGTCATCGTCGTCATCGCCACAGGAATAAATGCTGAACGACAGTAATACTGCAACTATTGCAAACGGTTGCTTTCCAGATTGTTTTCATAATAAATTGTTTTAATTGTTTGATTTTGAGATGATTTGTTTTTATGGGATTATTTGATAATCGTTTCCACATGTCCATTCTTGAAGAATAGGTAGAACGAGCTGGAATACATCCATTGCACTTCTCCATTTGATTCTTGAATAGTCTGCGGTTTGCCGAAGGCCAGCAGACATTCATCTTCCGTCATGCCTTTCACCGGCTTGTTGATACTGATTTCATTCCAGTGAGTGATTGGTGAAAGTTGGTTCGTTACGATGAAGTCGAACATTTTATTCAATACTTGCGATTCCACCTGTACGAAGTCATCCATGATTTCTTTGTTTTGCTCAATCTCACTATCAATTTCCATGAGTTGCTGGGTTTTTTGTAAATTCAGCATTCTTTTCTTTTTCTCATTCTTTTCGTATTGATCAAACAAAAACTTCGTATGAGAAATGGAATCCTTCTTCGCCTCATAAATCTTTAAACTTACTTTTAGATTCTTTAGCACTCCTTTTTTATCGATGACTTTCAGTTTCTCTGAATATTCATCATCCAGTACCCGAATTTGTTCCGCAATACTTTTCAATTGGCTCTCCAATTCCTTTGCCTTTTGGTTTACCAATGTTCTTTGGAATTCTTCTATCTTGTTCTTAAAACCTACGACCTCATTTAAAGATTTTACTACTGCATTTCCCAACTCGCTCTTAAATTGGTTATAGACCAATTCGATTTCTCTGTCATCAATCTGCTCCGGCTTTGGCATTTTTCTGATTTTTTCATAGTCATATCGCAAAGCCTTTTTGGCGTTTACGCAACTTGATCCAGCAAATCCTCCAGTTCAATAAGGTCTGCCTCCATAGAATCAAAAGTCTCATTCGTTTTAAAACTTTCAATCGCATCTTCCAATTTTTGTAATTCATCTTCCAATGCATTTAATTCTGCCTTAACATCTGAAATTTTCTTTTT
>ENA-OQCB01001215-OQCB01001215.1-human-gut-metagenome-genome-assembly--contig:-NODE-1215-length-10327-cov-2.570098_pt1 | contig 10327 bp, 15 predicted proteins | sample MGYA00242493_ERZ504568 | MGnify/ENA primary metagenome ERZ504568 (study PRJEB26092, sample SAMD00036229) | human gut metagenome | host: Homo sapiens | study: EMG produced TPA metagenomics assembly of...
GCCTTTTGCCGCAAAGCGCTCTCGTTGATATAACTCCGATATCCTTCGGTTTTGTAAGCACGTTTAATACGGCTATTGCCTTGTACTTTTGATATTTCACCTAATTTACCAAGACGGCTGGCCGCTTCCTTCAGGTCCGTATTTTCATTAAACTTCACTCGATACCACAAATGTAGTCCGGCACTACGGGTGCGTTCTTCATTTTTAGCATCGACCGGAAATATACGTTCAAACTGGTATGCACCCAAAATTAGCCAATACTTCATCAGTAGATGGAATCCCGGAACGGGTCATGGCTCCTCCACTTCTTGTCGCAACCTTGAGGGCTTGGTCAAGAATTTCGGTCATTGCAGGATCGAATTTAATCAGCAATTCACCGGAAGTGACATCAGTCGGAAACTGAACTTCCGTCCCCCCTGCAGGGGTAGACGGTTGTTCAATAAATTCTTGTTCCGAGCATGAAGCCAGCAGCAGGGCAAACAGTGCTGTATATAAGATTTTTTTCTTCATTGTTCCTTTTTAAAAAGTTATTCTTGTTAATGATATTTATTCCACAGTATCTTAGTCTGTTGTCCCCGATAATACAAATTTTCTGTAATATAGCGGATAGGCTACACCTTTAACAACCTGACTTGCTTCCGGGTCTTTATCCCCATAGTAGTAAGAATAATCGTAATTCACAACATCCACATTGCTAAATCCAACTGCCTTTCCTTCTGAATTTATACCTCCTTCTTGCTGATTGAATACCATAGTTTCCGGATACCAATATACAAAGTAAGGATGGAACAGAAGCCAGTTCGGTATTGCACCAGTCAAGAAGTTCAAATTAATATGAACTGTACGGGCAAATGGTAGTACACGTGGAATATCCTGTCCTGTTACCGGAGACTGCTCTGATAAGTAACCTGATTGTCACCCGTCAGCAACCATTGACAAGTATCCTTTGATATCTTATCAAGGAATAATGATGGTGTAGCAGTCAATTCCTCTTTAGTAAAGAAATCATCATGTTGATAAGTTAATGGTTTTCTGGCAGCAGCCAATGCACTTTTAACTTCTGCGTCAGTAGGTAATTCTCCCTCAAGGAAGTTATAAGACAGGAACAGTGCATTCAGTTATCCCAAGTCAGCAATTTCAGGAATGCTGCTCTTTCCGGCTGTCCTTGTGAAATATTAACATGCAACCCAACATCCTTACCATTATATTGATTGTTTCCATCAATCTGAGTTAAGTCTTTCAGTGTTTCTGTAGCACGACATCCGGTCAATGATAATGATCTTAAATGTGGGAAATTTTCTTTCTCGCCGATTAAAATGAAACTTTTTCCATAATATGTGCTTACTATGTAAAATGTCTCCAGATAGTTCTTCTGATAATAGTGGGCACACCTTTGTATGTCAGTTATATTCATTTTTTCTCCTGTAATGAACAAAAGCCCCTTAACAGGAGCTTTTTGGCTAAAAGGCTATCGTTCACGATTATTTTTTTAACAGGGGAGTGCCCGGATTAGCCGATATAATTCCCTCAGCAAGTGAGCCTGTGTTTTATTTCTTACTCTTAGTATACCTGTTTTTGACAATAAAATCTACTCGGAAAAACTACACAAAAATCCATAGGTTGCAACCAATGCTTTTTTGGGAACAATGTCAATGGATTTTCATATCTCCCCGTGCTAAAATGTCTGCAATGGTAAGCTATTCAATATCGTATATCGCATCATTTAAAGCTTATTCCATTATCTATATGATTATAGTTATTAGGGAGGTACAGTATGAACGATACGAAGATTGACGCAATATTTGAAATATTGCAAACCATTACAAAAGATATCACTGATATGAAAAAAGATATGTCTGACATGAAGAAAGATATGGTCAATATGAAAGAGGATATTCAGGGATTAAAAGAAGAAACGAAGGATATAAGGCTTCACATTGAAAATGTAACAGATAAGAACATATCTTTATTGGCAGATAGTCATTGTAAGTTATTTGAACGATTGAATGAAAACAATCAAGCATTGAGCAATCAGCTAGCATATCAGATAAAAGTAAATTATTTGATTTCTGACATGGAAAAAATGAAGCAGGAAGTGGCAGAAATTAAAAAACATATCTCATAATTCAATAGAAGGTGTAAAGTCATTAGACATTCTAATGGTTTTACACCTTTTTTACGTTTATTTCTCCAAAACATGATAGTTCATATCTTTTCTTTCCGTTGAAACTAAAGCACAGATTGCTAAGGCGGGAAGGAGAAACAGGATGTCAGAAATTACATTGAAAATGTTTCAAAAATATATGAAACGAGCAGTACGCAGTCAGAAATGTAAATCTGGAAATTCAGGATAAAGAGTTTGTGATTTTAGTAGGTCCATCGGGGTGCGGAAAATCCACAACGCTTCGTATGATAGCGGGACTTGAGGAGATTTCAGACGGAGAGCTTTACATAGATGGAGAATTTAGTAATTATTGTGAGCCCAAGGACAGAGATATGTCTATGGTTTTTCAGAATTACGCCCTTTATCCCAATATGACAGTTTATGGAAATCTGGCGTATGCGCTGAAAATCAGAAAAGTACCCAAAGATGAGATTAAAAAAAGAGTTCATGAAGTAGCGAAGATTTTGGAAATCGAGCATTTATTGGATAGGAAACCAAGCGCACTTTCAGGAGGACAGAAGCAGAGGGTAGCAATGGGAAGCGCCATTATCCGAAAACCGAAGGTATTTTTAATGGATGAGCCCCTGTCTAATCTGGATGCAAAGCTTCGTACGCAGATGCGTATTGAGCTGGCAAAGCTGCACAAAGAACTGGAAACTACCATTATTTACGTAACACATGACCAGACAGAGGCAATGACGCTGGGAACTAAGATTGTGGTAATGAAGGATGGATTTGTACAGCAGGTTGCTCCGCCGGCAGAAATTTATAATAATCCTGCAAATTTGTTTGTGGCAAGCTTTATCGGAGCTCCGTCTATGAACTTTTTTGAGGCATGGGTATCTGTTGAAGACGGACGTACACTTCTTTATTTAGGCGGAAATGAGCTTGGAAAGAAAATCTATCTGGATGGAGAAAAGGGCGAAATTCTGCAACGGGAGAAAAATGGCGAAAAGGTAATTTTAGGAATTCGTCCGGAGGATATTTACGAATATGAGGAAGCGAAAAGACGAGGTTTTGAGAAAAACAGTGTGGGTTTGGAAGAAACAGTAATTGCCAGAGAGCTTTTAGGAGCGGAAGTTGTTTTATATTTTCAGGCACAGGGAAGAAATCAGGCAGTGCGCTTAAAACCGGAAAATGAAACAAAACGAGGAGAAAGTATCAGCTTCTATTTTGACACAGAAAAGCTTTACGCTTTTGATATGGATACACAGGAAAATCTATTCTATAAGGAGGATTTTACTCATGAATAAAAAGAAAAAAGGCAGTTTATCCCCTTATGGATATTTATTGCCGTGTATGTTGATTTTTGCAGTGTTTTTATTTTATCCCTTTTTTAAGACGATTTATTTGAGTTTTTATAAAACTGATAAGATGGGGCAGGCGAAGCTCTTTGTAGGATTAGATAATTATACAGAATTGTTAAGTTCTCCATCTTTTTTAAATAGTTTGAAAGTGACTTTGATTTTCGTAGGAATTGTTGTTGTGGGAAGTATGATTTTAGGGCTGATTACCGCAGTGCTGTGTAATAAGGCATTTCCGGGAATTCGCTTTTTCAGTACAGCTTATGCATTGCCAATGGCCATTGCGTCCAGCTCTGCAGCCTTAATTTTTAAGCTGATGCTTCATCCTTCCGTAGGAATTGTTAATAAGCTTTTGGGGCTTGATATTAACTGGCTGAGCAATCCGGAAACGGCATTGTACTGTGTGGCAATTCTTACAGCATGGTTAAACAGCGGAATTAACTTTTTGTACTTTTCAGCAGGACTTGGAAATATTGACAACACTATTTACGAAAGAGCTTCTGTAGACGGAGCCAGCGGTGTACAGCAATTCTTCCATCTGACTTTACCGGGATTATCTCCCATTATGTTTTATACATTAGTGGTAAACATCATTCAGGCATTTCAGTCCTTTGGTCAGATTAAAATCCTCACAGAAGGAGGACCAAACGAAACCACAAATGTTATCGTATATTCTATTTACAGAGATGCATTCTTTAACTATCGTTTTGGAAGCGCAGCAGCACAGTCTGTAATTTTATTCTTTATTGTAATGCTCATTACACTGGTAATGTTCCGCATAGAAAAGAAAGGAGGAAAACCATGATAAATACAAAGGCTTTACGAAAAAGAAGAATTCATACAGGAATAAGAGTATTGATTAATATAGTGACAGCAATTATCGTGTTAATTCCTCTTTTATATGCAGTAAGCATTGCATTTATGCCTTCAGGGGAACTCTTTACCATGGATATGAATTTATTTCCAAAAAATCCGACCATTGAAAATTTCAAACAGGCATTTACAAGTGTCCCCTTACTACGCTTTATTATCAATTCATTTGTTATGGCAGCCTGTATTACACTGGGGCAGATTGTTACCTGCTCCCTGGCTGCCTTTGCCTTCTCCTTCTTAGAATTTAAAGGAAAAGGCGTGCTATTTATGATTGTTATGGCTACGATGATGGTTCCGGGAGAAGCAACGATTATCTCCAACTATCTTACTGTAAGTCAGCTGGGTATGTTAGATACATATTCAGTATTAATTGTACCTTACCTGACATCGGCAATGGGAATTTTCCTGTTCCGGCAGTTTTATAGCACATTTCCAATTTCTCTGTACGAATCTGCGAAACTGGATGGGTGCAGTAACTTGAAGTTTATCGTAAGAATATTGATACCTCTTACAAAATCAGCTATTGGAGCAATGGGCGTTTATACCTTATTAATGCATGGAATATGTATATGTGGCCATTGCTGGTAACGGGTTCTGATGAAATGAGAACTGTACAGATTGGTATCAGTATGCTGGACAGTGTAGACTCTCAGTCAATTACACTGATGATTGCAGGTGTGGTAATGGTAATTATTCCTTCAATATCTATCTTTATTGTAGGACAGAAACAGCTTATTCGAGGAATGTTCGCAGGAGCAGTAAAAGGCTGACAAAGAAAGGAAAAAAGGAATGAAGAAAAAAATATTTCAGTGATTTTAGCAGGAACAATGATGATGGGAACTCTGGCAGGATGCGGAGGAAACAAAACTACAGAAACAGAAAATAAAACAGAAGGTAAAACAGAGGAAACCCAACAGACAGCGGGTACGGAAGAATTTTCCATGGCAGACGCTTCTGAAGTAGACGGCACAGAAATCTCCTTCTGGCATTCCATGGGTGGTGTCAACGGACAGGCGATTGACACATTAGTTAAGAAATTTAACGATGAAAACGAATATGGAATTACTGTAAAAGCTCAGTATCAGGGAGAATACGATGACTCCTTAAACAAAATTAAAAAGCGCACAGATTGGAAACATGGGAGCAGATTTAGTACAGGTATACGAAATCGGAAGCAGATTTATGATTGAGTCAGGCTGGATTACTCCGATGCAGCAGATGATTGATGCAGATAGTTATGATTTATCCCAGATTGAGCCAAATCTGGCTGCATATTATACCATTGATAATCAGCTGTACTCTATGCCTTTCAACTCTTCTACACCGATTATGTATTATAATAAGGAAATGTTTGAAAAAGCAGGCATTACAGAAATCCCAGATAGTCTGGAAGGAATTGAAGCAGTTGGTGAAAAGCTTTTAAATGAAGGCGGAGCAGGACAGGTAATTTCTTTAGGAATTTATGGATGGTTCTTTGAACAGTTTATTGGAAAACAGGGATTGGAATATGCAAATAACGGAAACGGAAGAACAGAAGCGGCTACAGCAGTTGCCTTTGATTCAAACGGTGCAGCAGCAAATATTTTAACCGCATGGAAATCTCTTTATGATAAAGGCTATGCACCAAATGTAGGAAAAGGCGGAGACGCAGGTCTTGCAGATTTTTCAGCGGGAAAATCAGCCATTACACTGGGTTCTACAGCTTCCTTAAAACAGATTTTACAGGATGTAAACGGAAAATTTGAAGTAGGTACTGCATACTTCCCTAAAGTAAAATCCACAGATGAGGGTGGAGTTTCCATTGGTGGTGCATCTTTATGGGCATTAAACAACAATGATGCTAAAAAAACAAGAGCAACCTGGGAATTTGTAAAATTCCTGATTTCCCCAGAGTCACAGGCATACTGGAATGCACAGACAGGATACTTCCCAGTAACAACAGCAGCACAGGAAGAACCGGTATTTAAAGAAAACGTAGAAAAATATCCACAGTTCCAGACAGCAATTGATCAGTTACATGATTCTTCACCAAAATATGTAGGTGCATTGTTAAGCGTATTCCCTGAAGCAAGAGCAACGGTAGAGTCTGAAATTGAAAACCTTCTCAATGGAAATGCAGATGTAAAAACGGCAGTAAAAAATATGGCAGATGCTATTAACAAATCCATTGAAGAATATAATCTTGTAAATCAGTAACAGAGGTGAATGAGCATGACAGAAATATTTGCTCACAGAGGTGCCAGCGGTTATGCCCCAGAAAATACACTGGAGGCTTTCCGTCTGGCAATGGAGCAGGGAGCAGACGGCATTGAACTGGATGTACATCTAACAAAAGACGGAGAAGTAGTGGTTATTCATGATGAAACTCTTAACAGAACCAGCGATGGACAGGGAAAAGTAAGAGATTATACATTAGAAGAATTGAAAAAATTTTCCTTTCACAATCATATAGAAAAATACAAAGGAGTTCAGATACCGACCTTAAAGGAAGTGCTGGATTTGGTAGAAAATTCTTCTATGAAGGTAAATATCGAATTAAAAACAGGTATTTACTGGTACGAAGGAATTGAAGAAAAAACCATGGAAATTGTGAAAAATAAAAAAATGGAAGGTCGTGTTATTTATTCTTCTTTCAACCACTATAGTATTCAGAAAATATTAGAGCAGGATATTCACGCAGAAACAGCATATTTATTCAGTGATGTAACGCTGAATATGGAGAGATATGCAAAGAATACAGGAGTGAAAGGATTGCATCCGGCGGTTTACCACCTGAAAATGGCGGATTTTCTGGAAACTTATTTGAAAAGCGGGTTAAAGGTGCGTGTGTGGACTGTGAATAACAAAGAAGACATGAAAATGTTTATGGACGCAGGAGTAGATGCGGTGATTACTAATTATCCGGATATAATTTAGTTGACGAACCCTTCCAAACTGTGCATAATAGAAAACAACTGACAAGACAGTTGAAATGACAGTTAAGAAGGGGAAAAGGATATGAAAGAATTTTAAAGAGAAAAAATATTATTTTTTCTGCAAAAAGGTACGGAATTGACGCTTTAAGCGCTATGGCACAGGGATTATTTGCTTCTTTGCTTATCGGTACAATTATCAGTACGCTGGGAGAACAATTCGGAATTGATATTTTAGTGACTGTGGGAACTTACGCAAAGGGAGCAACAGGTGCAGCTATGGCAATCTCTATTGGGTATGCGCTGCAGTGTCCGCCATTAGTATTGTTTTCATTGGCAGCAGTGGGAATGGCAGCAAATGAGCTGGGCGGGGCCGGAGGACCTTTGGCGGTGCTGGTAGTAACAATTTTTGCGGCAGAGTCTGGAAAATTAGTGTCAAAGGAAACTAAGATTGATATTATTGTTACACCATTTACAACCATTGCCGTTGGTGTGCTTTTATCCTTGTGGTGGCGCCGGCAATCGGTTACGCTGCAAGCAGTGTAGGAAATGCTATTATGTGGGCAACAGAGCTGCAGCCATTCTTTATGGGAATTGTAGTTTCTGTGATTGTGGGAATTGCACTGACGCTTCCAATCAGCAGCGCTGCAATCTGTGCAGCGCTGTCTCTTACAGGATTAGCAGGAGGAGCAGCGGTAGCCGGATGTTGTGCACAGATGGTGGGATTTGCAGTAATGAGCTTTCGTGAAAATAAGTGGGGTGGACTTTTTGCACAGGGAATTGGAACGTCTATGCTTCAAATGGGAAATATTGTGAGAAATCCGAAAATCTGGTTGCCGCCTACATTGGCATCCGCTATTACAGGACCATTGGCAACATGCTTATTTCAAATGAAAATGAACGGAGCCGCAGTAGCTTCCGGTATGGGAACCTGTGGTTTTGTAGGGCAGATTGGCGTGTATACAGGATGGGTGAACGATATTGCAAGTGGTGCAAAAGCGGCGATTACGCCTATGGACTGGATTGGAATGGTGCTGATTTGCTTTATCCTTCCAGCGGTGCTTACATGGTTTGATTGCAGTTCCTTTCAGGAAACATGGATGGAATTTAAAAAGAATGATTTTGAAATTGGATTTATAGGGAAGAATGGTGTTATGACAAAAAAATTACGTTATAGCATCATTTTTTTCATATTTGTTAAAAATAACTAAAATCAACCAAAAATTTTATAAATTTTGGAGACGAAAAAAAGTATAATTTGTTGAACAAGAGAGGGGATAGTGTTACAATAACTACGATATAATATGCTTATTACATTTATATTGGTCACCAAAGACAAAAATACTAATGAATATGAGACTTCAAGATTGATTGGTGTCCGATTTGCAAAAATACTGAATTTTTGTGACAGGATGGATTTTGAAGTTAAAAAATAATTATCCCCCTCCCCCCTTAAGGATGTTTAGATGTATAAGGCATTTTCGCAAATTTTTTAAGGGGGGGGGGTAGTTGCGCAATGAGGTAAAAATTTATGAAAAGAATTGATTTACATTGCCATGTTCTGCCAGGGGTGGATGATGGAGCAGCGGACTTTGAAGAAAGTCTGCGTATGCTGAAATCTGCTGTTAAGCAAGGCGTGTATGCAGTTGTTGCAACTTCTCATTATTCCAGACAGTTTCGTAATGAAGAACCGGAACGATTTCGGATGTTGAGAGAAGAACTGCAAAAAAGAGCCCGAACAGAAATTCAGGAGGATTTCACCATTTATTCAGGGCAGGAGGTTTTCTATACAGAGGATGTAGTAGAAAAACTGGATGAAAAGAAACTTCTTACATTAAATGAAAGCTCTTATGTGCTTACGGAATTTCATCCTTCTATGCCATATTCTATGATTATTAATGGAGTAAGAGAATTGACGATGGCGCAGTACACCCCCATTCTTGCCCACTTTGAGAGATATACAGCCTTGCGGGAACAAGGACGTGTAGAGGAACTTATACAGGCAGGAGCTCTGATGCAGATGAACTATAAGCCCATTGGGGGCAAATGGTATGAGGAAACAACCAGATGGTGCAGAAAGATGTTGAAGGAAGGAAACGTTCATTTTCTTGGAAGCGATATGCACAATATGCGGACAAGAAAACCGGAACTTATGGAAGCTTCACACTGGATGGAAAAAACATCTGGATAATGAATGTATAAAGAGCATTTCTTATGCGAATGCAGAGAAAATTCTGGCAAACAAAATTTTATAGAGAAAAGGATTGAAATGATGGAAAATACGCGTGAAGATGAATTGGAAATTGATTTAAAACAGATTTTTTATGTGCTAAAAGAAAAAATATCTGGTTATTTGGCAGATAGGACTTTTATTTGGTTGCATTGCCTGTGTTGCTACAAAATTTTTATGACACCTACGTACACTTCTACATCGAGTATGTTACTTTTAATCAATGATAAAGGATTTGAGTCTACTGCGGATCTGCAGATGGGAAGTCAGTTGACAAAAGATTACAGCAGTGCTGATTACCAGTCGTCCGGTGTTGGAAAAGACAATTGAAAACTTAAAGCTGGATATGAGCTATGAACAGCTGAAAGAAAGCATAGCAGTGGATAATCCAGAGGATACACGAATTTTAAACATTACCGTTACAGATACAGACCCGAAAAGGACACAGAAGATTGTAAATGAAGTAGCTGCAAATGCCTCTGCGTTTATAGGGGATAAAATGGAAGTGACTGCACCAAAGATTATTGATGAAGGTCAATTCCCTACTCATAAAGCCGGACCAAATATGAAAAAAAGTGCACTTCTGGGATTGCTTTTGGGACTGATTTTAAGTGCGGGTATCTTTGTGGTAATTGCAATTATGGATGATACGATTAAAACAGAGGCAGATATCGAAAAACATTTGGGCTTATCTACACTTACCAGTGTACCCGATCGAAAAGATTATATTAATTCAAAGCACCATGGAAAAAATGAAAAAAAAGTAAGAAGGGAAGAAGATAATGGAACAGAAAGTCATAATGACAGATGTCAGAAAAAATGATTATTTTTAACGAAGAAGCAA